>Ga0172370_10006287_pt1 | contig 14955 bp, 14 predicted proteins | sample LakKiv5m_FD_114538 | JGI IMG/M metagenome (GOLD analysis project Ga0172370, IMG submission 114538) | Freshwater microbial communities from Kabuno Bay, South-Kivu, Congo - kab_022012_11.5m | ecosystem: Environmental > Aquatic > Freshwater > Lake | place: Democratic Republic of the Congo...
TACACCCATGAACGAACAAGAAGCAATCATGGCCTTTTCCCAGAGCGAAAAGGTCAAATCAGGGATTATCTGGGCCTCCCAGGCCCTCGACCTCCTTGGGGGTCTCCCCATATCCGAAAAGCCGGGTGCGGAAAAGGCCATTCGACTAAAAATCGATATGATGATCCAGGAGATAAGACTCGCCAGAAATATCACACGGGACCCAGCCTGGGATGATATCGAATCGATACTGGATCAGGCCATGGTCATGATCCATTCGGGCGTTGCCCCGGATTCGGTCGTCCATCTCACCCAGGCCCTGAGCAGGGTCACCAGCATCGGCCATCGCTCCATGTCCTTCCTGAAGGAAAAAGGCCTTCTTTAGAGAACCCGGCGCCATGAGGTCTTTCAACGAATGAATCAGGATGCGCTCACAGATCTCTTGAATCGCCTCGCCAGGGGCGAGATAACGGTCGATCATGCACTCGAGCGGCTGAAACAGCTTCCGTTCGAAGACCTGGGGTTTGCCTGCATCGATCATCACCGCGCCCTCAGAAAAGGGCTGTCAGAGGTCATTTTCGGTCAAGGCAAGGAGGTGTCTGCAATCATTCGGATCATGGAACAGATGCTCTCCCAGCAAGACAATGTCTTGGTGACGCGGCTCTCCCCTCAAAAGGCGGGGGAGATCCAGCGCCGGTTTCCGGAGGGCGACTATCATGAGACCGCAAAGATGCTGACCCTGATCCGACAGCCGATCCAGATCTCGGGGAGAGGCACCATCCTGATCATGACGGCCGGGACATCCGACATACCCGTAGCAGAGGAGGCCGCGGTCGTGGCCCGCTTTATGGGCAATGAGGTCGATACCATCTATGATGTAGGAGTGGCCGGTCTTCACAGGCTTCTCGGCCACTGGGAAAGGATCACGAAGGCCTCGGTACTTGTGGTAGCCGCTGGAATGGAGGGGGCGCTGCCGAGTGTCGTGGGGGGCCTGGTGGACAAACCGGTTATTGCAGTCCCTACCAGCGTAGGCTACGGCGCCAGTTTTCAGGGAATCGCCGCCCTACTGGGGATGCTCAATTCCTGTGCGGCCGGGGTGACGGTCGTCAACATCGACAACGGTTTCGGTGCAGGATATGCCGCTGGTCTGATCAACAGGGCATGATGGCAGTGTGAATTCAGGGATTGAAAGATGCTGAAATGTCGGAATGCTGGGATTGAGGGATTGAAAAATTTAGGAATTGAATGATGCTGGGAGGTTAGCTTGTTGGCCAGAATTTCTACCCCTCACGCCTAACGCCTTGAGCCTTGCACCTTATGCCTTGCGCCTTCCCATTCCGATACCGCTCACGGATTTCCGATACCATTCGCTTCAAGCGGGGAAGCTCCTTTTTTTGCGGCATATCCCAACAGGACAAGAGCGTGTTGTTGTGGAAGAGCGGCTCGGACAAGAGGTCGCGGCCGGAACAGGCCACTGCCTTTTTCCACAGGGCCGTGTGGGGAATCGGAGAGTATTCAGCGAGATAGGGTACAGCCCCTTGTGCGCCAACAAACTGAATGGATTCCAAGATGGAGTCCACGCTTTGACCGGGAAGGCCGATCAGGATATAGGCGCCGATATCCCGTGGGCCAAAGCCAGCCCTGCGCAGGTGATGCATGGCCTTTTCAAAATCGCCTGGAGCGACCTTGTTATCTATCTCCCGGTGAAGCGGCATATTCGAGGTTTCCAGGCCAAGACGGATCGTCCGAAAACCGGTACGGCGCATCAGCCGGGCGATCTCGCCTGTAATCTCCCGAACATGGAGGGCATTGGGCGTGTGAAATCTCAGATCCAGGTCAAGGCGGGCAAGACCTTCGAGGAGGGGCCCCGCATGGTGTTCCTGTGCCACGAGGAGCGCATCATCGTAAAAGGCAAAGTCTTGAACGGCAGAGCCCCTGTGCCAGTAGACAATTTCTTCCAGGACCTCACCCGGTTCCCTTCTTGAGAATTCCGGATAGAGAAAATGGCTGGCGCAGTATTGACAGTGAAAGGGACAGCCCGAAGAGGTCATGATGCAGACATAGTCAATTTTTGTCAGGAGGTCGAACGCAGGGTACTCCGTGGGCTGGGCATCGCCGCTTTTTGCGGACACATGAATCCCGTATTCATGGAGCGCCGCGGAAAGGGATTCAAACCCCTGGCCTGAAACCACCCTGTCCGCCCCGGATCTCATGAGGGCGTGCTCGCGGCACAGACGCGCATAAATGCCGCCGAGGATCACAGGAACATCGGGGTGGATGTCCTTCGCCAGACGAATGGCCTCCCTCACGCCCGGGTACCAGTACGTCATGAGAGAGGTAACCAGTATGGCAGAAGGAGAAGAGACGCTTTTCAATTCCTGTTCAACGATCTCCGGCAGCAGCCCGTAGCGACTGTAAGGCCTCGGGATATCCTGCAAAGGGGGAGGTTTGGCAACGACCTCTCTCCAGAATTTACCGGTCCCGTATAACCGCCGTTTGAGGTGATTGACATCGCTATGTGTTTTCATCTGCGGATGATGCACGTCCAGGCAGTCGATCAGATGCACACGACATCCCCGCCTCCTGAGATATCCTGCAATGTAAAGAAGGCCCAGCGGCTTGGACCAGAGATCGTAGGCCGCAAAGTCAAATATCCACGGATTGATCAGGATGAATGAAGGTTGCATCAGGGAGAATTGCCTAAAATGTCTGAAGGTTGAAGCCACAAGGCGTTCGGCTCAAGGCACAAGGACTTTATACAGGAACCAAGGTCCAGTATCAAGCATCAAGTAAGGTCCCCTTAACTGTCATTATATCTGGCCGAATTTCAATCATAATTCTTGAAGGCGCAGCGGTCGGATTTCACTTGATTCACAAGTTTCTTTGCATTATGCTCCTCCCCCCAAAAGGATACCAGAATCACCTTCACCAAGTGGATGATGTGTTGTGACAGAGTAACGCACGCAAAGGATTTTTCTTGCCTGCGCGAGAGCAGGTCATTTCCAACTCGACCACGGGTTGAACCGCTTATTTTCCTTGACAGAAACCAGACGATGGCATAGATGAGCATTTTATTCATTAAAGAAATGAGTAACTGTTTAGCCTTCTGATAGAAGCGATGACAGCGGACCTTTTTCACAAACCTAACGTGTTACAAAAATGAAAGGGGACAGCCATGAAACGAAGGGATTTCCTGAAGTCAGTAGGTGTAGGCGCAGCAGCCGCCAGTATTCTTCCTGCCGGAAGGGTCTTGGCCCAGGGACAGGTCTTCAAATGGAAGATGGTGACGTCCTGGCCGCCGGGACTGGTCATCCTTCAAGAGGGCGCCGAGCGGTTCGCCAAAAGGGTGGATGAGCTGAGTCAGGGACGACTCAAGATTGACGTGTTTGCCGGCGGCGTCCTGGTGCCGCCCCTGGGCGCGTTTGACGCCGTCTCCGCAGGCAATGTGGAGTGTGCAAGCACCGCCTCATACTACTGGGCCGGTAAAGTCCCGGCAGCGCAGTTCTTCACGGCCATTCCCTTTGGGCTCATGTTTGACCAGATGACCACGTGGCTCATGGCCGGGGGGGGGCTGGAGCTGTGGAACGAGATCTATGCCAAATCGGGGCTCGTCGCCGTACCGTTCATGAACACGGGCCAGCAGATGGCGGGGTGGTTCCGCAAGGAAATAAAGTCGGTCGAGGACATCAAGGGACTCAAGATGCGCGCCGTGGGACTCGGCGGAAAGGTGATGGCCAAGTTGGGCGCGGCAATCACGCTCCTGCCTGGCGCCGAGATCGTCCCGGCCCTTGAGAAGGGGGCTGTAGATGCCGCCGAATGGATAGGGCCCGTCCACGACCTGAGGCTGGGATTCCCCAAGGTCGCAAAGTTCTACTACTACCCCGGCTGGCAGGAACCTAACGCCCAGGCCGAACTCATGATCAACAAGAAGGCCTGGGAAGGCCTGCCCAAAGACCTCCAGGGGATTGTATTTGCGGTTGCCACAGAGATCAATAATTGGGCTTACGCCCAGTTTGAGATTCAGAGCGCCAAGGCCCTGACGGAGATGAAGAAGCAGTTTCCAGACCTGCAGGTGAAGCGGCTTCCTGAAGACGTACTCAAGGCCATGCGCAAGGCCACCGAAGAAGTGCTGAACCAAGAGGCGGCAGCAGACAAGACCGGCGATTTCAAGAAGGTCATGGATGCCTACCGCAAATTCAGGGGAGAAATGGAAGACTACTGGGCCGTTGAGTACCTGTACCGGTATGACGAATACGCAGCCCTCTGGCTGTCCAAGGTAAAGTGATGGGAATCGAGGTCTGATGGTCCGTTTTTTTGTCAGCGTGACCGAGTGGATCAGCGAGTGGGGCGGCCGTGTGGGCATGTCGCTCACCCTGCTCCTGGTCTTTATTTCTGCGTTCGAGACCGGGGAGCGTTACATCTTTCACCAAAGCTCCACTCCGGTCCAGGAACTCGCCTGGCATTTCTTTACGCTTATTTTTCTCCTTGGTTTCGCCTATACTCTTAAACACAATGGCCACGTGAGGGTGGATATCTTTTATGATCGGATGTCGGAACGGGGCCAGGCCGTAATCAATATCCTGAGCGTGCTCCTTCTGTTGATCCCCTTCTGCATCATGATCATTGGTTTTTCCTGGGACTGGGTGATCCAGTCCTTTCGCATGGCGGAGAAATCCTCGGATCCAGGCGGCCTGCCCGCCCGCTGGATCTTGAAAGGGGCCCTCCCCCTGGGGTTCGCGATGCTGCTGATTCAGGGGCTGGCCGAGACCGTCAAGAACCTCCGACTCCTTTTCAGCAAGAAGGCGTAATTCATGCCCCTGGGTGATCTGAGCATCTTGATGCTCATAACTTTGACGGTCTTGCTCCTTTTGGGTTTTCCAGTAGCCCTGGCGATCGGGGCATCGGCCTTCTTCTTCGGCTGGTTGGGCGCTGGTCTAAACCTGTTTTCCCTCCTCCCCCTCCGTGTCTGGGGGCAGATGACCAACACGACCCTTGTGGCCGTTCCCCTCTTCGTGTTCATGGGCATTCTTCTCGAGCGCTCCGGCATTGCGGACGAGATGCTGGAGGCCCTCACGCGCCTCTTCGGCCCGGTTCGGGGAGGATTGGCTGTCTCGGTGATCCTGGTGGGGGCAGTCCTGGCCGCATCCACGGGCATCGTAGGGGGCATCATGGTGACCATGGGCCTCATCGCCCTTCCCACCATGCTGCGCCACAAGTATTCCCCGGAGCTGGCCACCGGGACGATCTGCGCCGCCGGGACCCTGGGGCAGCTTATCCCGCCCAGCATCGTCCTCATCGTCCTGGGAGACGTGATTGGGATATCGGTGAGCGACCTGTTTGCCGCGGCCTTTCTTCCGGGAATTATCCTGGTGGTTTTGTACGTGGGCTACATCCTCGTGCTGGGGGTGGTGAGACCCGAGAAGGTTCCGGCAGCCCCCCTGAAGGAGGAAGGCGTAACATCGCGCCAGGTCCTCTGGCGAAGCTTGAAGTCCATCCTGCCGGCCGGCGCACTCATTGTGGGCGTGCTGGGCTCCATCTTCTTTGGGATAGCCACGCCCACCGAGTCAGCCGCAGTCGGCGCACTTGCCTCTCTGGGGCTGTGCGCCCTTTACGGGCGTCTGAACCGCGTGGTCCTGGTCTCGGTCATGGAGGGAACCATGCGCCTCACCAGCATGGTCTTCCTGGTGGTCATCGGCGCCAGCGCCTTCGGGTTGGTCTTTGTGGGCATGGGGGGACGGGAGATCGTGAGCGACTGGCTCCTGAGCATGCCGGGGGGGCCCTCGGGGTTCATCCTCTCCAGCATGGTCATCATCTTTTTGCTCGGGATCTTCTTCGAGTTCCTGGAGATCAGTCTCATCGCCGTGCCGCTCCTCGTGCCCGTGGCCCAGCACCTGGGCATAGACATGGTCTGGTACGCCACCCTTATCGCCATGAATCTGCAAACGGCCTTTCTGAGCCCTCCCGTGGGGGCAAGCCTCTTCTTTCTGCGCGGTGTGTCGCCGCCCGGTGTCACCATGGGCCATATCTTCCGAGGGGTCATCCCCTTCATGGTGCTCCAGCTCATCGGGGTGGCGCTCCTCATTATCTTCCCACAGCTCGCTCTCTGGCTTCCCAGCCTGGGTCAGGGGAAGTAGCATTGGAGATGGGTCCCAGCTGTGTTCGCCAGGCAGGTCCTTCGCTGCCAATAGACCTTCCATTCACAATGAACCGAATCCCGATTCAAACACATTGCCAATTGTGTCAACGTCTGCCATGAGAGCTGTGGTTCAAAGGGTAAAAAGGGCGAGAGTGGAAGTCAAGGGGAGTGTGGTTGGGACGATCGGCCCGGGACTCCTGATCTTCCTGGGAGTAGGACAAGACGACACTCAGAAAGACTCCCTTTACCTCGCCGACAAGATAGCCTATTTGAGGATTTTTCCTGATCCAGCCGGGGCCATGAATCTATCCCTGATGGATACCGGCGGGGCAGCCCTGGTGGTCTCTCAATTCACCCTGTCGGGAGACTGCCGAAAGGGCCGCAGGCCTTCCTTTGCCCACGCGGCCCGGCCTGAAAAGGCAAAAGCCCTTTATGAGCATTTCATCCGTCTCCTGAAAGAAAAAGACATCCATGTGGAAACGGGCCGTTTCCAGGAGATGATGGACGTATCGCTGATCAACGACGGCCCGGTCACCCTGCTGCTTGACAGTGCCAGGGCTTTTTAGGTGGACCGCCTTTCATAATGTTCAGAGTTGATGAACTCAAATACTGGCTCCTGCCTCCCGCATCATGGCCCAGCCTCTGGGTTCAAAACACCAGCGACATGGATGCGGGCGGTCAAGTTGGCAGACTCCCCCTCATTCAGTACGGGGTTTCTGTCGCCTTTGGTCTCTTTTACACCATCGTCACCATCCTTCAGCCCGGTTTTTTCAGGCTGGGAAATCTTTCTGACATTTTGATCGAAACCAGCATCATCTCTTTTGTCTCGTTTGGCGAAGCAATCGGGCGACTTTGATAAGGCCGTACAATCGGCACGCGAGGCCATTGATCTGGCACGAAAGGGAGAAAACACCGACCTGGCAGGCGAACTGGGAAAGCGGCTGAGTCTGTATCAAAAGCAAACGCCTTTTCGAGAATAGCAAACTTGCGAAAAGGGTCCGAAGCAGGATAGACAAGGGGGAGAAAGACATGGGGACGATGCACGAAAATGAATGGAAACTTCCAAAGATGTGGATGGTTCACCAGCGGTTTCGAGTGCCGCCGGCCGTGGACGTCTTGAAAGAGATGGAGCGGGAGTGGAGCCTTCTCAAAGACAGGCTTGCCCTGCCCGTGGGGGGGAGGGTGGCCGTGGGTGTGGGGAGCCGGGGGATCGCCAATCTCTCGAAGGTTGTTCGGGACGTTGTTTCGAGGCTGAAGCAGGCCGGGTGCAGGCCCTTTGTGACCCCGGCCATGGGTTCCCACGGGGGGGCAACGGCTGAAGGACAGAAGGAGGTCCTGAGGCTGCGGGGCATCACGGAAGATAGCGTGGGCGGCCCGGTGGAGGCCACGATGGACGTGGTTTCCATGGGAGAGGCCGACGGGATTCCCCTTTTCGTGGACCGGTTGGCCCATGAGGCCGCAGGCATTGTCCTCGTCAACCGGATCAAGCCCCACACCAATTTCATCGGGCCCACGGAGAGCGGCCTGATCAAGATGATGGCCATTGGCATGGGAAACCAGAAGGGCGCGGAGCATTACCATCGCCTCTCCCTTGTTCGGGATCAGTTTACCATCATCAGCACGGCTGGAAAGGAATTGTTGAAACGGTGCAACGTCCTTTTCGGAGTGGGTCTATTGGAAAATCAGGACCATGAGACGTGCCTGCTGAAAATGGCCACGGCCGTAGACATCGAGGCCATGGAGACGGACCTGTTGAAGAAGGCCAGAGAGAACCTGCCATTGTTGCCCCTGGACGAGATTGATCTCTTGATCATTGACGAGATGGGAAAGGATATTAGCGGCGAGGGGATTGATCCCAATGTGGTGGGACGCGATGTCTGCGCCTATGGGGCAAAAAGACCTCTTCCCAGGGTTGCCCGCATCTTTGTACGGGATCTCACAGAGGGGACAGAAGGAAGCGCGCTGGGCATTGGCCAGGCGGATTTCACCACCCGCAGACTGGTGGACAAGATGGACTTTGCGGTCACGGCCATCAACTGCCTGACTTCCTGCTGCCCCGAGGCAGGCAAAATCCCGCTCGTCTATGAGAACGACCGAGATGCGATCGCGGCTGCCCTCATGACCTTGAGGCCCTATACCCTGGATGATCTTCGCATTGTCCATATCAAAAACACGCTTGAACTAAACGCCATCGCCGTCTCCAATGAGTGTATCGAATCCATCGAAAAAGGGGCTGCCATCGATATGGATGGAGAACCCTTTGACCTTGAATTTGACGGCGCTGGAAATCTGGTTTCAAGATTCATCTAACGGGCAATCGCATGGGTTGGCATGAACATTTTCCGGGTTTCGCAATATCACACAACCGGGGTATTGGATCGACGGGAGCAAGAGAGAAAAAAATGGGAGAACACCAACACCGAGATGCTTTATTGGAAAAGGCCTACAGGTTGGGATTTAGCTATGAAAAACACTACCGGGGATGTTCCCAGTGCGCTGTTGCGGCTATCTTTGATACGCTCCATCTCAAGGATGACGGGGTATTCAAATCTGCCACCGGGTTTGCAGGCGGAGGCGGCCTCACTGGAGTCAGCGTGTGCGGCGGATATGCAGCGGGACTAATGGTCATAAGCCTTCTCCTCGGACGGGAACGTTCAAACTTCGAGGACCCTGAGCGGATCCGCTTTGAGAATTTTCGGTTGGTCAGGGAATTCACTCGAGATTACATCGAAGAACTGGGTTCCGTTATCTGCCGTGACATTCAGATGCGGAAATTTGGCAGGCCCTATTACATTGCGGACCTGGATGAGTTCGCCAAGTTTGAAGAGGCGGGAGGCCATGATGACAAGTGTACAGATGTGGTAGGGAAGGCGAGCCGGCTTGCGGTTCAATTTATCCTGGATCAAGGCCTTCTGCCTGCACAAACCCCTCCCCATGCCATAGAGTCCCCGCACTCGAAAAGCAATTGAAAGGAAAACATATATGGATGAAACGATAAAAGACGCGATCAAGGCCATTGTGGGCAGGGAGAACTTTACGGACAGCCTCATTGACCGGATTGCCTTTGCAAAAGATGCCTCCGAATTCAAACACCAGCCGGATGCCGCTGTCTGGCCCTTGACGAAAGAGCACGTGGCAGCCATTCTTCGTCTGGCCAACGGAACTGGGTTTCCGGTCATCGCCAGGGGGGCGGGCACGTCTCTGGCTGGTCTTGCCGTGCCTGAAAGGGGCGGACTGGTCATGGACATGGGTCGAATGAACAAAATCCTCGAGATCAACATCGAGGATCGTCTCGCAGTCGTCCAGCCAGGGGTGGTCTACGCCGATCTCGACAGAAAACTCTCCCCTCAGGGATTTTTCTTCCCCCCGGACCCGGCCAGCGGCAACGTGTGCACCCTCGGCGGCAACGTGGCCACCAATGCAGGGGGCATCAAGGGTGCCAAGTATGGCACCACCAAGGACTATGTCCTGGCCCTGGAGGTGGTCCTGGCCGACGGCGGTGTGCTGCGTACCGGCTCTCGATGTATGAAGACATCTTCGGGTTACGACATGACTAAACTCTTTGTGGGTTCGGAAGGGACCCTGGGCGTTATCACGGAGATCACCCTCAAAATCAACCCCAAGCCGCCCTTGCTCTCCACGGCCATGGCCATGTTCGATGATCTCGAGGATGCGGGCAGGGCCATCAGCCAGATCATGCACTCGGGGATCCTTCCCTGCGCCCTGGAGATCGTGGATCAGCAAACCCTCAAGGCCATCAACCAGAACACCTCCCTCAATCTGCCGGAGGTGGAGGCCATCCTGGTAGCCGAGACAGACGGCTACACTCGGGAAGAGACGGAATATCAGATTGACAAGGTGGTGGCGATCTTTCAGCGCAACCGGGCGTCCATGGTGAGGCGTGCCGACAACCGCCAGGAGGCCGAAGCCCTCTGGACCGCTCGGAAGACCGCTTACGGCGTCATGGCCCGAATCAACAACAATCTGTTTGTGGAAGACTTGGCCGTGCCCATGTCCAAGGTCCCCGAGATGCTTCGGGCCATTTCCGATCTGGCCAAGAAGTACGACCTTATTATCCCGACGGTGGGACATGCAGGCGACGGCAATCTCCACCCGGTCATCAGTTTCGACGGGACCCAAACGGACCAAGTCCATCGCGTGGGAGAGGCGTCCGCCGAGCTTTTTGAAAAGGTCATTCAGTTGGGCGGCACCCTCACCGGCGAGCATGGGATCGGACTGGCCAAGGCCCGCTTCATGGGCATGGAGCACGACCCCAAAAGCATGGAATATATGAGGGGCATCAAACGGCTCTTTGATCCCAACAATATCCTCAACCCCGGCAAGATGGCCCTGGAGGCGGCATAACATGGAAACGAAATATCAATTTGCAGAAAAATTTCGGGATCAGGTGCTCAGATGCTCAAGCTGTGGATTTTGTAGGGCCGTCTGCCCGGTTTTTGGAATCACCAAAAGACCGGCATTCAATGCCCGCGGCAAAATGCTCGTGCTCAAGGAAGTCATGGAAGGCACCGTCCCCCTGAACGACGAATTGATCGAAACCCTGTTTCAGTGCACCACCTGTGGAGCCTGCGCCAAGAACTGCCCATCCGGGGTCAATGTGCCGGAGATCATCAAGAGCGTTCGAACAGATATGGTCCGCGTAGGCTCCTGTCATCCGGCCTTTGTGGGGATGAACAAAGTGCTCCAGACAAGCCCTAATATCTACGGGGAAGAGGAACCGCCGGATTTTGAACGGGAGCGCAATCGGAAAGCCCTATATGTGTTCTTTGTGGGATGTGTGGGGTCCTACCGGGAGGAAGAGGCCACACAAGAGACTCTGGCCCTTCTGGATCGCCTTCAGGTGGACTATACCCTTATTGACGAGGCCTGCTGCTCCGGGATACTGGAGGATCTGGGCTATGCCATTCAGAAAAACCACGTACAAACCAATCTGGAGCGTATCGTGGCAACGGGGTGCAAAAACGTCATCACCGGATGCCCCTACTGCTTTCGAACCTTCAACGAGAAGCCCGAGTATGCGGGTCTCAAGGAAAAGGGCATTGATGTGGTCCATATCTCCCAGTTTCTCACCGGCTTTGATTTTGGCGTCAAAACCGACAAAAAGGTAACCTATCACGATCCCTGCGACCTGGGGAGGCATGCCGGTATCTACGAGGAGCCCCGAAAGACCATCCAAAAAATCGCGCCCAACTTTGCGGAGCTCCCCAACAACCGTGCAAACGCCCTGTGCTGCGGTGCTGGCGGAGGCGTGAGGGGGGGTTACCCGGCCAATTCTATTGCCATGGCCCGGCGGCGGCTGGAGGAGGTGGAGGCGGTGGGGGCCGAGGTGCTTCTTACGGAGTGCAATTCCTGCGTGCACAACCTGAGCAATGCCACACTGAGAGCGCAGAAATTTAAAGTCTATACCACAACCCAATTTTTAAACCGCCTTCTGAAGGAGGGGTAAGCCATCCTCTGAAAAACGATGAAACGTCGGATCAAGCGAGCTTCAGATCCTTTTCGAGCGCCTGGATCCTCTTCTCGATCTCGTCTCGCTCTTTCGGGTCAGGAACGCCCTTCTCGAGCCTCAGCCTAAGACCGAGCAGTTCCATGGATTGCCGATGATCCTGACAATTGACCTTCATTTTCCATGCCTCATGCCAGCGCCAGAAAGGTATTGGGGTCGAGCGCGATGCTGTTCTCGGGGATCTGATACCTGTCGTGGTCTTTCAGAAGTCTCAGAAGGATGCCTGACCGCTCGGGCTGCAACTGAAGAATAATGCTGAAAAGATCATCCAGTTCATGGCATGGATACGGGATGCCCTTCTCGTTGACCTCGCTGATGTGGCGATGAGACAGGGCTGAGAGCCATATCTCGACCTCAAATTCCCCGGCCGCTTTCTTAAGTCCCTCAAACACCGCCCTTCCGGCATTTTCAAAGTCCAGACCATCGATAATAAGGGTGTCAGGCCTGAATTCAAGCCGCTCTGCCAGATTCTTAAGGCTGGCTTCAAGACGCGCCAGGTCAAAACTCTGATTGAGATAGGCGAGAATCATCCGGTTGCGCTCCATGAAAAACCGATATTCATCGTCATCATCCATACAAAGGGCCTTCAGCAGATCAGAATAGATGACGTTATAGTAGGACGCCACTTTCTCCGGCCCCTCTTCAAGAGAAATATGGACCAGCTTTTCCTTACGAAAAATCTTATCAAACGCGATATGAATCAGACAGGCGGTCTTGCCGACTCCGGCCCGGGCAACGAGGACGCCCAGGTTCCCAGGCCCTAACTGCCCGTGTGATGATTTCTCCAGGATCTTCAGCGGACTGACCGAAATAAAATCTTTCACAATTTTTTATCTCCTTTTTTTCTCTTGCTTAAATCTGTCTTGAGTTCCTCTGCCAGGGACTCCGGGAGTCTTGCATACTTTGAAAACTCCATGGTAAATTCCGCCTTGCCCTGGGTCAGGGACCTGAGCACCGTTGCGTATCCAAACATCTCTGACAGCGGGACCTCTGCGTCGATGGTGGTGAAATTACCATCCTCCGTAGAACTGATGATCAGCCCCCGTCGCTGATTGATTGAACCCATGACATTGCCCTGAAACTCCGAAGGCCCTTCCACAGACACCTTCATGACCGGTTCGAGAATGACCGGCCCGGCCTTCAGGTATGCCTGTTTGAAGGCCCCGATGGCGGCCTGGCTGAAGGCAAGCTCAGAGGAGTCCACACTGTGGGCCTTCCCGTCGTTGATGGTGATCTTCATCCCCACCACAGGAAACCCGAGCGCGAGCCCTTTTTGAAGGCACGACTGAAAACCTTTATCCACGGCCGGGATATATTCTGTGGGGATCGCCCCTCCCTTGACCTGATTGACAAATTCATACGCCCCCTCTTCAGAAGGCGCCATAAAGCCGGCCACCCTGCCGTACTGACCCGAACCGCCGGTCTGTTTCTTGTGGATGTAGTCAAACTCCGCCTGCCGGGTGATGGCCTCGCGGTAGGCCACATGGGGCATGCCGGTCGCCACGTTGGCGCCGAATTCCCTCTTCATCCGCTCCACGTAGACCTCTAAGTGGAGTTCTCCCATCCCGGATATGATGGTTTCCCCCGATTCCTCATCCACATGCGACTTGAAGGTGGGATCCTCTCTGACAAAGCGGTTCAGGGCCTTTGACATATTATTCTGGGACTTGTTGTCTTCAGGTGAAATGGACAGTGAAATGACCGGCGCGGGTACAAACATGGATGACATGCTGTAGTTAAGGCGGCCGTCTGTAAAGCTATCCCCGGAGTAACACTCCACGCCGAAAAGGGCGATGATGTCGCCTGCGCAGGCCGAGGTCAGGTCCTCCATCTGATCGGCGTGCATCCTGACCAGACGTCCCACCTTGATCTTCTTCCCGGTGCGGGTGATGACGAGGTCGTCTCCCTTTTTGAGCGATCCCTGATAGATTCTGAGATAGGTCAACTGCCCGTACGGCGTCACCTCCAGCTTGAATGCCAGGGCCACAACCGGCAAATCGGGATCTGTTTTGAGGGCGACCTCAGTCTCGCCTCTGTCAAGATCAAGGGCTATATTTCTTGCCTCCGCTGGGGAGGGAAGGTACCGGTTGACGCCGTCCAGTACAGGCTGTACGCCGATGTTCTTATAAGCAGACCCCAAGAATACAGGGGTCAGCATCCTTGAAATCGTACCCTTCCGCACGGCCTCATGGATCAGATCCTCGGTCACACTCTCCTCAAAAACGGCCTCCATGAGATCATCGGAGAACATAGAGGCGGCATCCAGCAGTTCTTCCCTCTTAGCCAGGGTCTCTTTCATCATCTCCTCAGGGATCTCCCCGGTCCGCACATCGTCGCCATGAGGGCCTTCAAAATAAAGGGCCTTCAACGCAACCAGGTCTATCACCGCGGATAATTCCGCCTCAAGGCCTATGGGGATCTGCATGAGGACGGCGTTATGATTCAACTTCTGGCGCAACTGGTCCACGACCTTGTAAGGATCGGCACCGGACCGGTCGCATTTGTTGATAAACGCGATCCGCGGGACCGCGTACCGGTTCATCTGCCGGTCAACGGTAATGGACTGGGATTGAACGCCCCCGACCGCACAGAGTATCAGGACAGCCCCGTCCATGACCCTCAGGGCCCGTTCCACTTCAATGGTGAAATCCACATGCCCCGGAGTATCGATGATATTGACCCGGTGTCCTTTCCATTCGCAGTGGGTAGCGGCCGAGGCGATCGTGATCCCCCGCTCTTTTTCCAACTCCATGGAGTCCATGGTAGCGCCCACACCGTCTTTGCCCTTGACCTCATGAATGGCGAAAATCCGCTTGGTGTAGTAGAGGATCCTCTCGGTCAGGGTGGTCTTTCCCGAATCGATGTGTGCACTGATGCCTATATTTCGTAAGTTCTGAATCTCGTTCACTATCTAAAAAAACCTCGCTCAGTGTTGGTCACTGGTCATGGGTTAGCGGTCATTTGGCCTTCGGCCGTCATTCGCGGTAATTCATTGTCGCGCGACTGTCTTTTGTTTTTCGTAACCGTTCAGGGGTTCAAAGGTTCAGGGGTTCAAGGTTGAATTCTCGGTCCAGGATTCGATTTTTTAGGCGTACTCGCACGAGAGTCGGTTGTGTTCGGCATTTCAGCCCTGAAATTTGCAGCCCACAGGACGCCATTTGCGCCAGCAGTCCTGCTTTACAACTGGATTTAAAAGGACGTTTGAGGTCTTCAATCGCGTCAGTGTCCTTAACCTTGAATCCCGCTGCAGCGGGAAACCCGGAACCTGTGAACCCTTACCGTTTTTCTTTCAAAAGCGGCATAGCCGCAACCA
>Ga0172370_10006291_pt1 | contig 14947 bp, 17 predicted proteins | sample LakKiv5m_FD_114538 | JGI IMG/M metagenome (GOLD analysis project Ga0172370, IMG submission 114538) | Freshwater microbial communities from Kabuno Bay, South-Kivu, Congo - kab_022012_11.5m | ecosystem: Environmental > Aquatic > Freshwater > Lake | place: Democratic Republic of the Congo...
AATTGCCCAGCGTTTCCCGGTCGAGATCGTCAGCCTCGACTCGGCGCAGGTGTTCATCGACATGGACATCGGCACGGCCAAGCCCGACAAGGCGACGCTGGAACGTTTCCCCCACCACCTGATCGACCTGATCACGCCCGAGGAGCGTTACTCGGCCGCGCAGTTCCGCGTCGACGCGTTGCGCGTGATGGGCGAAATCACGGCGCGCGGCAAGGTGCCGCTGCTGGTCGGCGGCACGATGCTCTATTTCAAGGCGTTGGTCGACGGGCTGGCCGATATGCCGCAGGCCGATGCAGAACTGCGCGCCTCCATCGATGCCGAGGCAGCACTCCACGGCTGGCCGGCGCTGCATGCCGAGCTGGCCAAGGGTGACCCGGCCACCGCCGCCCGGCTGGCCCCCACCGACGCCCAGCGCATCCAGCGCGCTCTCGAAGTGCTGCGCCTGACCGGCAAACCGCTGGGCGATTTCTGGCAGGGCCAGACGCGACAAGCGCTGCCCTTCCGTCTGCTGACCCTGGCGCTGGCCGCGCCTGAACGCAAGGTTCTGCACGAACGGATCGCGCAGCGCTTTCGTGCCATGCTGGCTGCGGGCCTCGTCGCGGAAGTCGAAACCTTGCGCGCACGCTACCGGCTGTCCGCCGACCTGCCCGCGATGCGCTGTGTCGGCTACCGGCAGGTGTGGGCGATGCTGGCCGGTGAGCTACCGGCCGCCGAACTGCTCGACCGCGGCGTCTTCGCCACCCGCCAGTTTGCCAAGCGGCAACTCACCTGGCAAAGAGCACTCGGAGAAGCGGGAGCAATCGACCGCGAATTCGCGTTGGCAGCGCCGGCCACTGCTGGGAAAATATGCGCCGCCGTCGATCAACACCTGTGCCAGAGCCCCGCCACACGCCCATGACCGAACCGATTCTCAGCACCGATGAGCTGGAAAAGTTCACCACCGGCTACCGCCGCGAAATCCTCTTCCATCTGCGCCAGCTGATCGAGGCCGGCGAGCGCGTCAGCGTCATCTTCGACGAGGGCAGGGAATCCCTGCTCACCGTGCTGCTCGCCGTGGATGAGACCGACGACCGGCTGATCTTCGACTGGGGCGGCAGCGAGGAGCTTAACCGCAAGCTGCTGCAAAGCCCGCGCAACATCTTCGTCTGCATGCCACACGGCGTGCGCAACCAGTTCGTCACCGGGCGGGCCTTTGCGACCGAGCACCAGGGACGGCGCGCCTTCACGACCCCGCTGCCGAGCCACTACACCCGCCTGCAGCGCCGCGAATTCTTTCGCCTCGTGCTGCCGCTCAGCCACCGGCCGCTGTGCCTGGTGAAAACGGCGGACGGAGATACTCTCGAACTGCCGGTGCTCGACATCAGCATCGGCGGGCTGGTGGTCGAAACGTCCTCGGCAAACCTGCCCTTCGAAATCGGCCAGCGCCTGCCGGGCAGCCTGATCGCCCTCCTGGAGGGCAGCCGGCTGGAGGTCGAGCTGGAGGTGCGCAACCTCGCCATCGTGGCACGCGGCAGCCGCTCGTTCGGCCGCATCGGCTGTCGCTTTATCGATCTGAGTCACGCCGCCGAACATCTGCTGCAGCGCTTCATCACCGACGTGCAGCGCGAGGAGCGCGCACGCCTGGGGATTTAGGTTACGCCGTCCCGCCGGCGCCGACTTCTCGCACTGGCTAGCGGATGATGGTCTGGGCCTGCCCGGCCTGCCGCGTCTCGATGCGGCCGAGCGTGAAAACCGTTTCGCCCGTGGCGCCCAGTTGTGCGCTTGCCCGCGCCGCGTCGGCGGCGGCGACGATGACCACCATGCCGATGCCGCAGTTGAAGACGCGATGCATCTCTTCATCCTCAACCTGACCTTGCGCTTGCAGCCACTGGAACAGCGGCGGCAACGTCCAGGCAGATTTCCCGATGATCGCCGTGACATTTTCTGGCAGCACGCGCGGCACGTTACCGGTCAGGCCGCCGCCGGTGATGTGCGCCATGCCCTTCACCGTCACCGTTTCCATCAGCTTGAGCAACGAGTTGACGTAGATGCGCGTCGGCGCGATCAGCGCGTCAGCCAATGCCGGATCGGCGGCGAAGTCGGGCTGCGCGCGCTCGACGATGCGGCGGATCAGCGAGTAGCCATTCGAGTGCGCGCCCGAGGATGCCAGACCGAGCACGACGTCGCCCGGCCCAATCGTGCGGCCGTCGATGATCTTCGACTTCTCGACGACGCCGACCGCGAAGCCGGCCAGATCGTATTCGCCCGGCGGGTACATGTCGGGCATCTCGGCAGTCTCGCCACCGATCAGCGCGCAGCCCGCCAGTTCGCAACCTTTGGCGATGCCCTCCACCACCCTCTCGGCGGTACCGACATCGAGCTTGCCGCAGGCGAAGTAATCGAGGAAGAACAACGGCTCCGCGCCCTGCACGAGGATGTCGTTGACGCTCATCGCCACCAGATCCTGGCCAACCGTATCGTGGCGGTTCAGCTGGAAGGCCAGCTTCAGCTTGGTACCGACACCGTCGGTGCCCGAAACCAGCACCGGCTCGCGATATTTCGCCGGCAGGCCGCACAATGCGCCGAACCCGCCGATGCCGTTCAGCACCTCCGGTCGCAGCGTGCGTTTCGCGGCGGGCTTGATGCGCTCGACCAGCGCATCGCCGGCATCGATATCGACCCCCGCAGCGCGGTAGGTCATGGGGCGCGAAGAAATAGTCATGATCGGAACCCGGGTTTTGCGGCGATAATAATGGCGTGCCTGACATGCCGGCCGTCACCCTGCGCATTCCTTCGTTGCAGGGTGGTCTGAAGCCGGCAATGCAGCATCGGCGCGCATCTTACCGGAAATGCTCCTGCTCCCTTGACCCAGCTTCTGCTCGACCTGCGGCCGAATCAGCCGCCCACCCTCGACAACTTCGTCGCCGGCGACAACGACGAACTGCTCGCGCGCCTGCGCGCCCTTGCCCGGCCGGGATGTTTCGATGCGGTTTATCTGTGGGGTCCCTCCGGCAGCGGCAAGACCCATCTGCTCACCGCCACTGCCGAGCTCGCCCGGCAGCGGCGCCACGTCTTGTTGCTCGACGAGCACCGTCCCACCAGCGCCGATTTTCATCCCCCATCTGGCGGACTACTGGTCGTCGACGCCGTCGATACGCTCGATGCGGCGATGCAGATCGCCTTGTTCCGTATTTTCAACACGGCGCGACTGATCGGCCTCGGCCTGCTGCTGGCCGGCCGCAAGCCGCCGGCAAAGCTCAAGCTGCGCGAAGACCTGCGCACACGCATCGGCCAGACACTGATCTATGCCGTGAAGCCGCTCAACGACGAGCAGAAGGCGGCCGCCTTGCGCCGCCATGCCATCGCCCGCGGCCTCAAGGTCGATGATGGCCTGGTGCGCTACCTGCTCGTGCATGGCCGGCGCGACCTGCCCTCGCTGATGGCCGTGCTCGACCACCTCGACCGTGCGACGCTGGAACGCCAGCGCCCCGCGACCCTCCCGCTGCTCAAGGAAGTCATGCAACTGCCCCTGCTACCCACCGACGATGAACCTGACGCTCTTCGATCTTGACAACACCCTGTTGACCGGTGATTCCGACTTCGAATGGGCGCAGTTTCTCATGGCGAAAGGCGTGGTCGACCGCGAAGTCCATGAGGCGAGGAACCAGGCCTTCTACGACGATTACAAGGCCGGCACGCTCGACATCCAGGCATTCCTCAAGTTCCAGCTCGCGCCGCTGGCGCGCCACGAACGCAAGGAGCTCGACGCCTGGCACCGCGAATTTATGGCCACGCGCATTCGGCCGCTGATCGGCGCGCCGGCGCGACACCTGGTACAGCAACACCTCGCCGCCGGCGACCTGTGCGCCGTGGTGACCGCCACCAACAGCTTCGTCACCGGTCCCATCTGCCGCGAGTTCGGCATCCCGCACCTGATCGCCACCATCCCGGCGCAGGAAGCCGGCCGCTTCACCGGTGCGCCGCGCGGCACACCGGCCTTCAAGGCGGGCAAGATCGCCCGCCTCGATGCCTGGCTCGAAGAACTCGGGCTGTGGTGGGGCGCCTTCGACCGCAGCACCTTCTACAGCGACTCCCACAACGACCTGCCCCTGCTTTGCCGGGTGAGCCATCCGGTTGCCGTCGATCCCGACGACACCCTGCGCTGCCATGCCGAGCAGCACGGCTGGCCGATTCTGTCGCTTCGGGTATGATGCGCCGCCCATGATCCGCAAGCTGCTGCGCCGCGTCTTCCAGCGCGGCGAACCCACGCCCCACCGCGTCGAAATTATTCCCGCCGAGCGCCACGGCATCCGGCCGGAACAGGTTTCGCCCGGCGCGCGGCGCACCTGCGAAGTCCTCCAGCAGGCCGGCCACCGCGCCTTCGTCGTTGGCGGCGCGGTGCGCGACCTGATCGCCGGCATTCCGCCCAAGGATTTCGACATCGCCACCGACGCCACGCCGGATCAGGTACGCGCCCGGTTCCGCCGCGCCCGCCTCATCGGCCGGCGCTTCCAGATCGTCCATGTGATGCAGGGCGCCGAGACCCTCGAAGTGTCCACCTTCCGCGCCAGCCACGACGAGAACACCCTCAAGGACGAGCACGGCCGGGTGCTGCGGGACAACGTCTGGGGCAGCATGGAAGAGGATGCGGCACGCCGCGACTTCACCATCAACGCGCTTTACTACGATCCGGCGACCGGCCAGGTGCATGACTACCCCCACGGCGTGCGCGACCTGCAGCGCAAGACGCTGCGCATGATCGGCGATCCGCGCGCGCGCTACCGCGAGGATCCGGTTCGCATGCTGCGCGCCGTGCGGCTGGCTGCCAAGCTCGACCTGCGCCTGGATCCGACCGTCGAGGCGCCGATCGGCGCAATGGCCGGGCTGATCGAGCACGTGCCGGCCGCCCGGCTGTTCGACGAGATGCTCAAGCTGCTCTTGTCGGGCCAGGCCGTCGCCTGCCTCCAGCGCCTGCGCGCCGAAGGCCTGCACCACGGCCTGTTGCCGCTGCTCGACGTGATTCTCGAACAACCGCGCGGCGAACGTTTCGTCATGTTGGCGCTCGCCGACACCGACGCACGCGTGCGGGATGGCAAGCGCACCTCGCCGGGCTTCCTGTTCGCTGCCCTGCTGTGGCACGAGGTGCTGACCGACTGGGAAGCGCGCAAGGCCGCCGGCGAGCTGCCGGTCCCCGCGCTGCATGCCGCGATGGATGCTGTCCTCGACCGGCAAAGCGAAAAGCTCGCCATCACGCGCCGCATTGCCGGCGACATCAAGGACATCTGGCTGCTGCAGCCGCGCTTCGAGCGGCGCGGCGGACGCCTGCCGTTCCGTCTCGTCGAACAGGCGCGCTTTCGCGCCGCCTGGGATTTCCTGCGCCTGCGTGCGGCCAGCGGCGAAGTGGCCGAGGAGCTTGTCGACTGGTGGGCACAGTTCGCACAGGCCGACAACGCGACACGCGAGGCACTGCTCAAGCCCGAGACGGCCGGCCCGAAAAAGCGTCGGCGGCGACGCAGCCGCAAACCCGCCGCGGACGAAACCCTCCCCCCAGCGGCACCCGATACCCCTGCCTGAAGCGATGGTGGTCACCGCCTACGTCGCTCTGGGTGCGAATCTCGGCGATCCGGTCGCCACCGTGCGCGCAGCGTTCAGCGCCCTCGCCAGCCTCGCCGATGTGCGCCTGCTGGCCAGTTCCTCGCTCTACCGCAGCGCGCCAGTCGGCCTGCACCACCAGCCGGATTTCATCAACGCGGTGGCAGCCCTCGCCGTCGATAACGCCGTCCTGCCGGCGCCGACTTTGCTGGAGCAGCTGTTCGCCATCGAGGCGCGCTTCGGCCGCGTGCGCACGGTGAAGAACGCGCCGCGCACGCTCGACCTCGACCTGCTGCTCTACGGCACGGAGCGCCACGCCACGCCACAGCTGACCCTGCCGCACCCGCGCATGACCGAACGCGCCTTCGTGCTCGCCCCGCTGGCGCAGATCGCCCCCGGCCTGGAGATCCCGGATCACGGCGCACTCGCCGCACTGCTGCCGGCCGTTGCCGACCAGCGCATCGAGCGCCTGCCATGAGCTTCTTCAAGGATCTGCCGGTCCTCTGGCAAACCGCGCTGCTACTGACGGCCAGCAATGTGTTCATGACCTTTGCCTGGTATGCCCACCTGAAGAACCTCGCCGACCGGCCGTGGTGGATCGCCGCGCTGGCCTCCTGGGGCATCGCGCTGTTCGAATACCTGCTGCAGGTGCCGGCCAACCGCATCGGCCACCACGAACTGTCGCTCGCCCAGCTGAAAATCCTCCAGGAAGTCATCACCCTGACCGTGTTCGTGCCCTTTGTCATCCTCTACATGCGCCAGCCGCTGAAACTCGATTACCTGTGGGCCGGTTTGTGTATCCTTGGCGCCGTGTATTTCATCTTCCGCTCTCCGGCATGACCTACCTGGCCAGCAACAAGCCGATCACTCTGCCCGAACTCGCTCGCATGAAGCATGCCGGCGAGAAGATCGCCATGCTCACCGGCTACGACGCCAGCTTTGCCGCGCTCGAGGATCGCTGCGGTGTCGACGTGATCCTCGTCGGTGACTCGCTCGGCAACGTCATCCAGGGCAAGACCTCGACGCTGCCGGTGACCATGGAACACATGGTCTATCACACCGAGTGTGTCGCCCACCAGGCGCTGCGGCCAATGGTGGTCGCCGACATGCCCTTCGGCGCCTACCATGAATCGAAGGAGCAGGCGATCCGCAACGCCGGCCGGCTGCTGGCCGCCGGCGCCGAGATGGTCAAGCTCGAAGGCGGCGAGGTGATGGCCGAGACGGTGCATTTCATGACTGCGCGCGGCGTGCCGGTCTGTGCCCACATCGGGCTGACGCCGCAGTCGGTGCATGCGCTCGGCGGCTACCGCGTACAGGGCCGCGACGAAACGAGCGCGGCGCGCATGAAGGCCGACGCCCGCGCGCTTGAGAATGCTGGCGCAGCGTTGATGGTGCTGGAAATGGTGCCCTCTGCGCTGGCCGCCGAGATCACCCGCGATCTCAAGGTCTGCGCCACCATCGGCATCGGCGCCGGTCCGGACTGCGATGGCCAGGTGCTGGTGCTCTACGACATGCTCGGCCTCTACCCCGGCAAGAAGGGCCGCTTTGTCAAGGACTTCATGGTCGAGGCGCAAAGCATCGAAGGCGCCGTGCGCGCCTATGTCGCCGCCGTCAAGGACGGCAGTTTTCCCGCCCCCGAACACTGCTACTGAAATGCGGATCCACCCCACCTGCGCCGGCCTGCGTGCCGCGCTCGCCACTGCGGGACGCATCGTCTTCGTGCCGACGATGGGCAACCTCCACGAGGGCCACATCGCCCTGATGCGCCAGGCGCGCAGCCATGGCGATACGGTCGTCGCTTCGATCTTCGTCAATCGCCTGCAGTTTCGCCCCGGCGAGGATTTCGAAAAATATCCGCGCACGCTCGAAGCCGACGGGGAGAAACTCGTCGCCGCCGGGGTCGACCACCTCTTCGCACCCAGCGAGGAGGAGCTCTACCCGCAACCACAGCGCTACGTCGTCGAGCCCCCGACCGAGCATGCCGGCATCCTCGAAGGCGAATTCCGTCCCGGCCACTTTCGCGGCGTCGCCACGGTGGTGATGAAGCTGTTCGCCATCGTCCAGCCGCACGCGGCGCTATTCGGCAAGAAGGATTACCAGCAGTTCATGGTGCTGTCGGCCATGGTGCGCGAATTCGCCCTGCCGATCGAGGTGATTCCCGGCGAGACGGTGCGCGCGCCCGATGGCTTGGCGCTGTCCTCGCGCAACGGCTACCTGTCGGCCAGCGAACGTGCCGAGGCGCCGCGCCTGCATCGCTGCCTCGAACGGATCGCCGGCGCGGTGCGCGGCGGCACACGCGACTATCCACGCCTGGAAACCGAGGCGCTCGCCGAACTGCGTGCCCATGGATGGGCCCCGGACTATGTGACCGTGCGAAAACGAATTGATTTACAATCCCCCGGCATCGATTGCAGCGCGCCCCTCGTGGCGCTGGCCGCCGCCCGGCTGGGCACGACCCGTCTGATCGATAATCTCGAAATCTGATACCCCCGCCGACAACTGAGGAACCCATGAGCGAACACATCCATTACGTCTCGGATGCGAGCTTCAAGAACGACGTGCTGGACTCTCCCATTCCTGTCCTCGTCGATTACTGGGCCGAATGGTGCGGCCCGTGCAAGATGATCGCGCCGATCCTCGACGAGATCGCCAAGGACTATGGCGGCCGGATCAAGGTCGCCAAGCTCAACATCGACGAGAACCCCCGGACCCCCGGCGAGTACGGCATTCGCGGCATTCCCACCCTGATCCTCTTCAAGGACGGCAACGTCGAGGCCACCAAGGTCGGCGCCATGACGAAATCGCAACTCACCGCCTTCATTGACAGCAATCTCTGATCCCGTTACATTCCGCCCGAAACCGCGCGGCGCGTAACGCCGGCGTTTTCGGGCCGCAGGCGCCCCCTTCGCCTGCCCGCATCCGCTCCCCCCGCAGATTCATCCTGACCCCGGCGTCGATTGCGCGCCCCTAAGGCATAACCATGCAGCTCTCCGAACTCAAGAACCATCATGTCAGCCAGCTGATCGACATGGCTACGGCCGTTGGCATCGAAGGCGCCAACCGCCTGCGCAAGCAGGAACTGATCTTCGCCCTGCTCAAGGAACATGCCAAGCGTGGCGAAACCATTTATGGCGATGGCTGCCTCGAGGTGATGAACGACGGCTACGGCTTCCTGCGCTCGGCCGACACGTCCTACCTCGCCAATCCCGACGACGTCTATGTCTCGCCGTCGCAGATCCGCCGCTTCAACCTGCGCACCGGCGACACCATCGAAGGCGAGATCCGCACACCGAAGGACGGGGAACGCTACTTCGCGCTGGTCAAGCTCGACAAGGTGAATGGCGAATCGCCGGAAATCTGCAAGAACAAGATCCTCTTCGAAAACCTGACGCCGCTGCATCCGACGCAACACCTGCGGCTCGAGCGCGAAATCAAGGCGGAAGAAAACATCACCGGCCGCGTCATCGACATCATTGCCCCGATCGGCAAGGGCCAGCGCGGCCTGTTGGTCTCCGCGCCGAAGTCCGGCAAGACCGTGATGCTTCAGCACATCGCCCACGCCATCGCCGCCAACCACCCGGAAGCCGTGCTGATCGTCATGCTCATCGACGAGCGTCCCGAAGAAGTCACGGAAATGCAGCGCACCGTGCGCGGCGAGGTGGTCGCCTCCACCTTCGACGAGCCGGCCACGCGCCACGTGCAGGTCGCCGAGATGGTCATCGAGAAGGCCAAGCGGCTCACCGAGCACAAGAAGGACGTCATCATCCTGCTCGATTCGATCACCCGCCTGGCACGCGCCTACAACACCGTGCAGCCGGCCTCCGGCAAGGTGCTCACCGGCGGCGTCGACGCCAACGCGCTGCAAAAGCCGAAGCGTTTCTTCGGCGCCGCGCGCAACATCGAGGAAGGCGGCTCGCTGACCATCCTCGCCACCGCGCTGATCGATACCGGCAGCCGCATGGACGAGGTGATCTACGAGGAATTCAAGGGCACCGGCAACTCGGAAATCCACCTCGACCGCCGCATGTCGGAAAAGCGCGTCTACCCTTCCATCAACGTCAATCGCTCCGGCACGCGCCGCGAGGAGCTGCTCCTCAAGCCCGACGTGCTGCAAAAAGTCTGGATCCTGCGCAAGCTGCTCTATGGCCTGGACGACCTCGAAGCAACGGAATTCCTGCTCGACAAGGTCAAGGCCACCAAGAACAACGCGGAGTTCTTTGACGCCATGCGACGAGGCGGTTGATTGGCAATGCTTTTTTCGGCATAATGCGCCCCTTTCGCGCCGCACCGGCAACCACGAGGACAACGAACATGAAAGAAGGCATCCACCCGAAATACCAGGAGGTCGAGGTGACGTGCAGCTGCGGCAACACGTTCAAGACCCGCTCGACCATCGGCCGCCCGCTGCACATTGAAGTGTGCGCCGCCTGCCATCCGTTCTACACCGGCAAGCAGAAGATCGTCGATACCGCCGGTCGCGTCGAACGCTTCAAGCAGAAATACAAGCGTACGGGCACAACGGGCGCCGCAGCCTGAGCGGCCCGTCCGGACCAATACCAGGCAGCTGCGGCTGCCTTTTTTTCGCCCGCCGCACCTTGTCGAAGGGCTTCTTTCCGTGAGCTTCGGTCCCTATCAGGACAGTACGCCCCGCCTGCCTCTCGGCGGCCTGATCGTTCTCGCCGCACTCTACCTGCTGGCCGGCCTCGACCACGATCCCTGGAAGACCGAGGACGCCATCCACATCGGCATCGCCTATGGCTTCGCCACGCAGGGGGCATGGCTGACGCCCATGGTGGCCGGCGAGGCCTGGCCGCACACCGCTCCGCTTTATCACTGGACCGCTGCCATTCTCGGCGAGCTGCTCGGCGGGGTATTGGAATTTCATAACGCCGCACGGCTGGCCACGCCGCTGTTCGGCGCCCTGTTTCTCGTCTTCCTGAGCGCCGCCGCACGCCGCCTGCACGGCGAATCCGCTGGCCGCCTCGCGCCCCTGCTGGCACTCGGCACCCTCGGCCTGCTGCTGCAGATGCACGAAGCTCAGCCGGCCGTCGCCGGCCTCGCCTGTGCAGCACTGGCCTGGTGGGGTGGCGCCCGCGTGCTGCGCGGCGAGGCCATCGGCGCATTGTGGCTCGGCCTGGGTATCGGTCTGTCCTTTCCGGCACACGGTCTGGTAGGCCTGATCATGGCCGGCGCCGCCCTCCCGGCCCCGCTGCTGCGCCGCGACGGACGCGGTGTCCTGATCGCGCTGGCGGTAGCGCTGCCTTTGATCGCCCTCTGGCCCGTGCTGCTTGCCCAGACAGCGCCAGAATACTGGACGCAGTGGTGGCGCAACGAGATCGCCGAAGCGTCGCAGGCGCGCGGCCTGCCAACACTGCAACATCTCAAACAACTGGTCTGGGCAGTCTGGCCGCTTTGGCCGCTGGCCGCCTGGAGCCTGTGGCGCCAGCGCCATGCCATCGAGCAATTGTGGCTGCCTGGCCTGGGTCTGCTCATCACACTCGCCTGGTTCCTGAGCGGCGCGCCGCGCTCCGCCGTGGTGCTGCCGGTGTTGATCCCGCTCACCCTGCTCGCCGTCGGCGATGCGGAGCGGCTGCGGCGCGGTGCGGCCAGCGCCTTCGACTGGTTCGGTGGCATCACCTTCAGCTGCATCGCTGTGCTGATCTGGCTCGGCGCGACGGCCCAGGGGTTCGGCTGGCCCGCCCCGCTGGCGCGCAATTTCGCCAAACTGGCGCCGGGCCATACAGCCGACTTTGGCATTGCGGCACTGGCTATCGCAGCCACGGCCACCGCGCTGTGGGGACTGGCCTGGCGGCTGCGCCGCGTGCCCTGGCGGCCGGCTCTGCGCTGGGCCGCCGGCGTGACACTGATGTGGCTGCTCACCGCGACGCTCTGGCTGCCGTGGATCGATTACGCGAGTTCCTATCGGCCCGTGGCGCTGTCGCTCCACCAGGCACTGCCGGCCGTGACGCCAGGCTGCATCGAGCGCGATGACTTCGGCATCGCCCAGCGCGCCTCGCTCGACTACTTCACTGGCATCCGCACCGTGGCGGCCGGCCACAAGCCGCAGTGCGCCTGGCGTCTCACCATTGCGCCGAACGGGCGCACACCACCGCCCGGCTGGCAGGAGGTCTGGCAGGGCGGGCGGGCCAGCGACCGCAAGGAACGCTGGTATCTCGACCGGCGGGCAGATTAAAGCTTGAGGAAGTGCTCCCTGTAGTACTTGAGCTCTTCGATCGACTCGTAGATGTCGGCCAGCGCCTCGTGCTTGCCACCCTTCTTGACCCCCTTGGCAAGCGCCGGCGTCCAGCGCTTGCACAGCTCCTTGAGCGTCGACACGTCGAGGTTGCGATAGTGGAAATACGCTTCGAGCTTCGGCATGTAGCGCGCCATGAAGCGGCGATCCTGGCAGATGGAGTTGCCGCACATCGGCGACTTGCCCGCCGGCACGTGGCGCTTGAGGAAGTCGAGCGCCTGCGCCTCGACGTCGTCCTCGCCAAGCGCCGACGCCTTGACCTTGTCGATCAACCCGGACTTGCCGTGCGTCTTCTGGTTCCAGTCGTCCATGCCGGCCAGTACCGCATCGGTTTGATGGAGCGCCCAGACGGCGCTCTCGGCCACCACTTCGAGGGCGTTGTTGGTGATCACCATCGCCAGCTCGATGATGCGGTCGTGGTCGGGATCGAGGCCGGTCATTTCCATGTCCAGCCAGACGAGAGCATTGGAGTCTTGTGCCATACTGATCGCCAGGAAAAAAGGAATTCCCTGCATTCTTGCATACCTGACCCGCGCACCTTTTCATGACGGAAATTTTTCCCACGCTCTTCATTGCGATGCTGGCGCTGACCACCGGGCTGCGCGTCTGGCTGGTACTGCGCCAGCGCGCCCATGTCACCGCGCATCGCGGCGCGGTGCCGGTCGCGTTCGCCGACCGCATCCCGCTCGCCGATCACCAGAAGGCTGCCGACTACACCCTGGCCAAGCTGCGCCTCGGCCTCGTCGAGCTGGCCGTCGAGGTCGTTCTCCTGCTGGCATTCACTTTCGGCGGCCTGCTCGCCGCCTGCAACGCCTTCTGGCGCGGCGTCTATCCGGACGCCGGTCTGACCTATGGCCTCGCCCTGTTTGCTTCCGTCGGCCTGATCGGCTTTCTCGTCGGCCTGCCGTTCTCCCTTTACAGCACCTTCCGACTGGAAGCCGCCTTCGGTTTCAACAAGACCACGCCATGGCTGTTCGTCACCGACCTGTTCAGGCAACTGTTGCTGACGGTCGTCATCGGCGGTCCGCTGCTGCTCTTGGTGCTGTGGCTGATGGAAGCAATGGGGCCGTTGTGGTGGTTCTATGTCTGGCTCACCTGGCTCGGCTTCAACCTGCTGGTGCTGCTGCTCTACCCGACCTTGATCGCGCCGCTGTTCAACAAGTTCGTGCCGCTGGCCGCAGGCGAGGTGAGGACCCGCATCGAAGGCCTGCTGGCGCGCTGTGGCTTTTCCAGCGCCGGCCTGTTCGTGATGGACGGCTCGAAGCGTTCGGCGCACGGCAACGCCTACTTCACCGGTTTCGGCGCCAGCCGCCGCATCGTCTTCTTCGACACGCTGCTCGACAAGCTCGCCCCCGGCGAGGTCGAGGCAGTGCTCGCACACGAACTCGGCCATTACAAGCGCCGCCACATCGCCAAGCGCATCGTCGTGCTGGCCGCGCTGTCGTTCGTGCTGCTCGCACTGCTCGGCCAGATCATCGACCAGCCGTGGTTCTACGAGGGCCTAAAAGTCGGCGCCGGCGGGACGGCGCTCGGGCTGATCCTGTTTGCCCTGGTGCTGCCGGTGTTCACCTTCCCGCTCACGCCGCTGATGTCGTGGCTGTCGCGGCGCCACGAATTCGAGGCCGACGCCTATGCCGCCCGCCAGGCGAGCGGCCGCGAACTCGTCGCCGCACTCGTCAAGCTCTATCGCGACAACGCCGCGACGCTCACGCCCGATCCGCTCTACGCGCTGTTCTACGCTTCGCATCCGCCGGCGAGCCAGCGCATCGCCCGCCTCACGTCAACCTGAAAGGAGCTGCCGATGAAAACCCATCTCGCCGCCGCTGCCTGCCTCACCCTCTTCGCCCTGCCGCTGCCGGCGGCAGCGAGCGCCGACCTCGCGGCCGGGCAGAAACTCCACGACGAGAACTGCCGCGCCTGCCACATCAAGCGCTGGGGCGGCGACGGCAGCGCCGCCTACACGCGTCCCGAACGCCGCATCCGCGACCTGGCCGCACTGCGCCAGCGCGTCGCTGTCTGCAGTGCGCAAAGCGGCGCAAAGTTCTTCCCCGAAGACGAGGAGAACGTCGCGGCCTACCTCGCGCAGCGCTACTACCAGTTCAAGTGAAGCCGCCATGCGCGCGCTGACCGCCGCCGAGATCGTCCCCCGGCTCGCCCGCCTCGACGGCTGGACCTGCCGCGACAATGCCATCGTCAAAACCTTCACCTTCGCCGGCTATGACGAGACGGTCGCTTTCGTCAATGCCGTCGCCTGGATCGCCCGCCGCTGCGACCACCATCCCGATCTCGAGGTCGGCTACGACCGCTGCGTGGTGCGCCTGAGCACGCACAGCGCCGGCGGTCTGACCGACAAGGATTTCGCCGCCGCGACGCGCATCGACGCGCTGCTGTTTGCGCCTTGAAGTCGACGGGAACTGTCACCGCCGCTTTCGGTCGGCATTACGAAATCACCCGCGACGACGGTCGCGTCGTGGCGGGCATACCGCGCGGCAAGAAAAGTCTCTACGCCTGCGGCGACCGCGTCGTCCTCGGCCTGGAGCACGGCGGCCAGGCGGTGCTCCTCGCCCATGCGCCGCGCCTCTCCCTGCTCTATCGCAGCGATACGTGGAAGGAAAAGCTCATCGCCGCCAACGCGACGCAGATCGCCCTGGTCGTCGCCACCGAGCCGGCATTCTCGACCGAACTGGTCTCGCGCGCGCTCGTCGCCGCCCACCATGAGAAGCTGCGCGCGCTGATCGTGCTCAACAAGTGCGACCTCGTCGCCGGACTGCCCGCCGCGCGTGCGCAGCTGGCGCCCTTCGCCGCGCTCGGCATGCCGATCGTCGAACTGTGTGCGCAGGCCAACGCTACGCCGCTGCGCCCTTGGCTGGCGGAGCAGCTCACCGTGCTGGTCGGCCAGAGCGGCATGGGCAAGTCGACCCTCGTCAATGCGCTGGTGCCGCACGCCGGCGCGGCGACGCGGGAAATTTCCGTCGCGCTCGATACCGGCAAGCACACCACCACGCATGCCCGTCGGTATGTGCTCCCCGGCGGCGGGGCGCTGATCGACTCGCCGGGCCTGCAAGCCTTCGGCCTCGCCCATCTGACCCGCGGCGAGATCGAACTGGGCTTCGCCGAATTCCT
>Ga0172370_10006294_pt1 | contig 14945 bp, 11 predicted proteins | sample LakKiv5m_FD_114538 | JGI IMG/M metagenome (GOLD analysis project Ga0172370, IMG submission 114538) | Freshwater microbial communities from Kabuno Bay, South-Kivu, Congo - kab_022012_11.5m | ecosystem: Environmental > Aquatic > Freshwater > Lake | place: Democratic Republic of the Congo...
CAAATGGATACATTGTTTCCCAAACGCCATGTACCCTATCCGAGGACCGGAAACCAGCACCTTCTTGCTGCTATCTGTCTGTTTTTACTTCAACCACTACTGACACAAAATCGCGGCACCCCCAGAAGTTTGAGACACTCTGGGACAATCATTGGAGTGAGGCTGGCCACAAAATGGCCGCGGAATTATTGTATGGTTTGGTGGAGAGACTTGACCTCCGTGTGCCCTCGGTCAGTGGCCGCGGTCGGCCAGTATCATTGGGCGATAAATGAAAGATAACCCTATTAACGCAAAGGGTCCGGCGGAACTATTGATCATCCTTGTCGCGTTTCTCCTCGTAAATGCGGCCAGCCAGGCTTTTCAAATGCCTGTCTCGCTGAACGGCGGGAGAGGCTGGGACGGCGTAGAAAAATATTCCATGGCCGAACAGTTAGCCGAAGGAAAACTGCCGGCAGCTGCGGCTCCTTATGTCTACCGTGTGGGGACCCCCTTCCTCGCATCATTATTCTTCAAGAATGACCTGTTGCTGGGCTTCAAGGTGATCAATATTGTCGGCAACTTGATCACGGTCATTCTGCTCACCCTTTGGCTTCGACTGTATTTGCCGGACTGGAGAATTAGAGCTTTTTTGGTTTGCATTTTTATGGCCCAATGGCATGGGCCTGTCAGGTGCGTGTACTGGCATCCGGTTTATACGGAACCTTGGTCGCTTGCATTCCTGCTCATGGGTCTTTTAGGCATTCAGCAGGCAGCAACGAAGCCTGAGTTCGGTAAGGTGGGCTGCCTGGCATTTATATCCTTTCTGGGTGTTGCATTTCGAGAAGTATGTTTAATCATGCCGATCGCACTCCTGTTTGCCACGAATCCCGTCCGGGCAGCGGCGCCGTTGGCAGAATCAGACCAGCCAACGGTCTCTCAGATGATCCGCAGAGTACCAACGGCGTTCTTTTTTCCCTTGGCTATTGCGCTGCTGAGCTGGTTCGCCGTACTGTACCTGGTCACACCAACGTCGAATTATTCATACATCAAGAGAGCCGTTTCATGGGGTTATAATCAGTCGTTGGCCCTTTACGTCCATAGCTGGTTCGTGGCTTACGGCCCGATTGTTGTTCTGTTGCTCTACAACTGGCGAAGGACAGGATCGTTTTTGTGGACAAATCAATTTATGCTGGTTTATCTGATCGGCATCGCGGTCCTTGCATGGATAAGTGGCACAGATACCGTGAAGTTCCTCTTCTGGGCCATGCCGGTGTTTTACCTGCTCGTAGGGCGTGCAATAGAGGACAACAAGGAATTGCTTACCCTGCCCCTGATAGTTGTCTTGGTGTTGAGTCAGCTTATTTCAGAGCGAGTTTTCTGGCCAATCCCTGACTATCCCAATGAGTATTCCGGCGGCTTGATTCTCTTCACCTTGATCGGCAGTAAAATCCAATACTTGGACCTATTACCTTCACATGGCAGCCGTGGTATTCAGATTTTCTCCTTCCTTCAATACTTGGCCTTTAGCACCTTGATTCTCGCCTGGTTTTATCGCCGCCACAGAATTGTCCGGAATTTAAGGCTGTCCCCCGGCGTGGGACCTTCCTCCGGCAAAGGTTGACCGCCCGTTGGCACAAATGAAGCAGCGCCTGACAGACTTGTTCCGGAAGTGTCCCAGACTGTTCGCGGTGATGGTCTTTTTGCATTCGACCTTCAGAACAGTAACGAGCGGATATATTCGGAAATATATATTTGACCTCCACGGAAGGTCGGTTCTTCCCGAAACGGCCTGGATCGACCTCACCTACAAGTGCAACCTTCGATGCGAACAATGCCCTCAGGCGCACGACAGGAGGCAGGAGCAGTCAAGGCTTCTGCAAAACGCCGAACAAATTCCTGGGCTGGGACTCGACGAATGGAAATCGATTGTTGATGGCCTGAAGGCCGCGGGCATAAAAGGCATTGCCCTTTCCGGCGGAGAAATTTTCCTCCTCGGATTTACCCGGGATTTGATCAGGCACATTCGTTCAAACGATTTGGATCTGGCCGTCGCCACCAACGGGACGTTGCTCACCCCCGAAGCCGCCGAAGATCTGGTGGACCTCCGTGTGTCAACAGTTTCAATTTCCCTGGAAGGTCCTGAAGAGATCCACAACAGCATATGCAAAAGCCCGAAAGCGTTTGAACATGCGCTGGCAGGGTTGGAGTACCTTCGCAAAAGCAAAGAATCAAGGCAGAGCACTCGGCCAAATCTGGCGCTCGGTGTGACGCTCACATCCTCAAACTATTTGCATCTAGAACATCTCCCTGAGATAGCGAAACGATTTGGGGCCGAAATAAGAATCGGAATGCTTAATTACTTACTGCCCGGGGCCGGCCCAAGGCCCTCGGTCAGCGATAAGGGTGACAACCTGAACCTTCCCGAGCACCTTCGCTCCATGGATTTCAACGTACTTAGAAACAGTTGGCAAAAATTGATGCTGCGGGCAAAAGAATTCAATGTGCTCACTTACACGATCCCGTTGCATATGGGCATCGACGAGATAATAAGATGGTACTCGGACCCTGACTATTCGTACGCTACGAAGTGTTTGGCGCCCTGGAACTTCGTTTACATTGATCCATACGGCAGACTGCTGAATTGCATGTTGGGAAGCGCTATGGGGGATCTGCGGACCGCGTCGGTTGCTGAGGCTTATAACTCTGGTGCGTACAGCGAGTTCAGGATCAGGTTGAGAAATCACGGGCTGTACAAAACATGTTCCAGATGTTGCATGTTGAGCAATCGCGTCTGGAGTCTTGTGCCGAACCTCACCCACGCGCGTGCTTCTCAGGAGAAGCCGGCCCAGGAAGAATCACACGATTCATAGGACTTTGTTTATGTCAGTTGCCGCCAGTTTTGCCCGGTTCGAGGTAGCCTTATACCGTCATTCCGGCGGAAGCCGGAATCCAGTCTTGTCAATGTGTTCTGGACCCCGGCTTTCGCCGGGGTGACGGATCGGGAATAGGACAATGCCTTTGACAATGGCTATAGAATCATGATGAGGATAAAACTCGTCCACGTCGTTACGGTTCCTGTGACATTGAAGCATCTCCTTCAGGACCAGATAGCGTACATGATTGAAAGAGGCTTGGAGGTTATTGCGGTATCATCTCCCGGCCCCATCCTCGATGAAATAGCATCCCAGGGCAATATGGAAGTGCATTGCGCGCCCATGAGCCGTTATATCTCTCCCGTTGCAGACGTGGTCGCGCTGTGGCGCCTCGTCAGGTTGTTCCGTAAGATCCACCCAACCATCGTACACGGTTCGACAGCCAAGGCATCCGCTCTGGCAATGACGGCCGCGACTTTGGCCCGTGTACCCGTAAGATTCTACACTGTCCGAGGCCTGATGACCGAGACAAGGTCCGGAAGCGCCAAACGACTCCTGAAAGCTGTAGAATGGTGGACATGTTTCCTTTCACACCGGGTTTTTCCTGTGAGCGAATCGGTTGCAACCACGCTGATAGAAGAAGGCCTGTGCTCGCCTCAAAAGATGAGTCTTCTGGGCAGGGGCAGCAGTAACGGAGTTGATGCCGAAGGCCGCTTCAATCCCTCGCGGGTGAAAAAGTCGGACCGCGAAGAATTGTGCAGGAAACTCGGAATCCCGGATCACGCTTTCGTGATTGGCTTTGTAGGCCGGATTGTGAAAGACAAGGGCGTGGAAGACCTGATCCAGGCATGGCAAACCATCAGAGATCGTTTCGATTGCTTTCTTCTGATCATCGGCCGCACGGAAGGTCAGAATCCGGTTTCCGCGGCCGCCCTCGAAATTCTCCAAAAGGATCCCCGTATAGTCACAGTGCCGGTTGTGGAAAATACGCAGATGCATTCTTATTATAACGTCATGGACTTGCTGGTCCTTCCCTCTTATCGGGAAGGATTCCCCAATGTGGTCCTGGAAGCCGCAGCCATGGAAATCCCCACCGTGGCTACCACAGTGACGGGTTGCGTGGACGCGGTCAAAGACCGCGAGACCGGCGTCTTGGTCCCCCCCAGGGACTCGCTCGCGCTGGCAGAAGCCATAGAAACCTACCTGGAAAACAAGGAATTACTGTTGCGGCATGGCCGGGCAGCACGCAAGAGAGTTCTCGGGGATTTTCAACAGACGGCGATATGGGAAGCCCTGTATCATGAGTACATGCTCCTTCTCAGTAAAAAAGGGCTGGCACAAGCCGCGGGCGGTCAAAAAGATCCGGCAGATTTCTCCGGAGTAGGCAGATCGAGATGCCGCGGAAACTGAAGCGATCTTTAGACATCCTTGCTGCATTTTTGGGGCTCATCCTTCTCTCTCCGGTGCTCGCGGGGGTTGCGGTGGTGGTTCGTTTGAGCATGGGGTCGCCGGTTCTATTTAGTCAGAGCCGATCAGGGCTGCACGGCAGGCCCTTTCGTCTTTGGAAGTTCCGCAGCATGACCCAGGATCGCGATGAGGAGGGAGGCTTGCTTCCCGACGCGCAGCGCCTCACCTGCCTGGGAAGGGCCCTCCGCAAAACTGCACTGGATGAACTTCCACAACTGTGGAACGTTTTGAAGGGGGATATGAGTTTTATAGGGCCTCGTCCTTTGCCTGTGGAATATTGGGACCTTTACACCCCGGAGCAGCGCCGCAGGCACGAAGTTCCACCCGGCATAGTGGGCTGGGCGGGCGTCAAGGGCCGCAATGCAAACACATGGGAAAAGAAGTTCGAGCTTGACTTGTGGTACGTGGAACACTGGTCGCTTTCCCTCGATGCGAAGATCTTCTTTTTGGCTATCATCACTGTATTGAGGGGCTCAGGAGTAAACCAGGAGGGACATGCCACTTGCGGACGATTTACCGGAACGCCCGAGCCTAAAGGCGGTAGTCGTTGAAGGCAAACCAGTGTCAAAAAACATCCGAGTCGCTCATGGAATAAAACCACGCGTTCTCAGCGAACCAATCCGTGCCGGCCGGCAAAGGCTTCAACGGACGCGCGCCGCAATACACTAGAGGTGGCCCTTCCTGGAAGCCCATACGTTCCAGGTTGGCGCGTAAAGAACTGGATCTCGGGAGCCACGTTTTGATACTTTCGGCGCCAAGTTTCACACCAGTTTCGACCGCAGCCGCGACAAGGGCGGCGCCGGCCGATTGTTGGTCCACGGCCAGCAAATCCACTATCTCCAGTTCTTTTCCCTGGTACAGTTTCCAAATAGCGTATCCGAGCAGTTGGCGTTCATCCGTGTAGCAAAGGAGATGATACTTGTTTACCGGGCTGGCTTGAAATCGCCACTGGAGGTATTTGCGATCACGTTTTACGGCTATCGCATGCCTCGCGGAAACAGACTCCCACAAGCGGTTGAATCTGTCGTCAAAGTCAGGCAATTCAGCAACACCTGTGGTGGATTTCGGGGTGTAATTCATGTCTTTGAGATGGAGCTTGAGCATAGGAATCTGACAAATGTCCCGCCAACCAAGCTTGTTGACAAAACCTCCGTGGGAGCTTTCGTTCGGAAAACCCCAGACCATGAGATAGCCCAGGTCAGACATGCGCCGATACAAACGACCCGCAAGAACAGGGAAAAGCGCTCGACCTCTATAATCCGGATGTGTCATGGTGGTTACAGACAGGCCGCAAAGACCGTCCTTACCCCGGATGTTCATCCATACCGGGGAAACAGCATAATGTCCCGCGAGTTGTTCGCCGTCCCAGGCAAGCTCTATCAAGAATTGCCCCGCCGGATTGTCGCGAAAACGCCATTGCCAGTAGTCCATGGTCATTATTCGGCCGGGGAAACATTCCCGAAAAAGGGCAAGAATGGCTCGCTCATCTCCCGGGATGTATGGCCTGTAATCGAACTGACTCATTGGGACCTCTCGAAAGCTCATGTCATGTTCACATCACGCGCCTACACTGTCAAGGAGACTCTGTACAATGCGAATTCTCGTTATTGCCCCTCATCCTGACGATGAAGTATTCGGCTGCGGCGGCACGATCGCCAAATGCGCGGACGCAGGGGACGAAGTGCACGTCCTGATTGTCACTAAAGGTGATGAGCTGTTCGATCCGAAGCTGATTCAGCAAGGCAGAGAGGAAGCTGTCAGGGCTCACAGCCTCTTGGGCGTCAAACATGGTCACTTCGCGGACTTGCCCGCAATCAAATTGGATACGCTGCCCCAACACGAGATCAACGATGTCATATCCGGTTTTTTGCGGCTAATAAAACCGGAGTTGCTCCTGTTGCCCTTTCCGGGCGATATCAATCGGGACCATCAGATAGTCCACTGCAGCGCCATGGTCGCGGCAAGACCATTCCAAACAACCGTACGCTGGATCTACTGTTACGAGGTACTTTCTTCCACCAATTGGAATTCTCCGGGAATCACTCCGGCTTTTTCGCCCAATGTCTTTTGCGATGTCTCCACAACTATTGATCGCAAGATAGCCGCAGCCAGGGTCTATGAATCTCAAATAAAGGTATATCCACACGAGCGCTCTCCGGAATCCATTATGGTATTGAGCCGTTATCGAGGAGGTTTTGTGGGTATGGAGCATGCTGAAGCTTTTGTCTGTGTAAGGCACATCATGCTTTGAGATTGTCGGGCATCGACAAGGCGCGAGTCCGAAGCAATCTCAGGAGACTGCTTCGTCGTTACATACGAGTTCGCTTTCAAGCGAGGCAGATGGTCGCTCCCTCCATCCTCACCGGGCGCAGAGCCCATCAAGCTCCGTTGAACGATTACGATATCACAAACCAGGATTTGGGATTATTTAATGTGCGGAATTAACGGCGGATGGTCTTCCGCCTGCATCGCGTCGCAGGTCATTGAGGATTCGTTGAATGCCATGCGGCATCGCGGTCCTGATGACACTGGTCTGTATCAGGAACACCCTGTTTTTCTCGGCAATAGAAGGTTGTCAATAATTGATCTGCAAGGCGGTCATCAGCCGATATTCAACGAAGACGGTTCCCTGGCCGTGGTCTCCAACGGAGAAATCTACAATTACCGCGAACTTATGGCTGACCTGACCTCGCGAGGACACATCTTCAGGAGTCGATCCGACACTGAAGTGCTGGTCCATCTATACGAAGAGCATGGCTTAGAGATGTGCCGACATCTGCGCGGCATGTTTGCTTTTGCCGTATGGGATTCACGGAACCGGCTTTTTTTCCTGGGCAGAGACAGGTTCGGGAAAAAGCCTTTATTCTACACCGCTCAAAACGGGGATCTGCTCTTTGCTTCCGAATTGAAGGCATTACGCGTCCTGGCCATGCATACGAACGCGGCCTGGCAAATAAGGGAGCAGGGAATCTATGATTTTTTGTCATTGGCCGTGATACCGCAACCTGAAACCATATACAGGAATGTCTATACATTGCCCCCCGGCTCGTGGATGACCTTCGACGGGGAGAACCTACGGATAGCCAAATATTGGCGCCTGGAATATCAGCCAAAGCTGGCCATGCCTTATGCTGATGTTTTGCAACGCACCCGGGAACTGGTGGGAGAAGCGGTGCGACTTCGTCTTCGGAGTGACGTGCCTCTGGCCGTGTTTTTGTCCAGTGGGATTGATTCTTCCGTGATCGCGTACGAGGCAAGCCTCTCCCTGGGCGAATCCCTCCAAACCTTTACTGTCGCTATGAGGGACGTAGAACTTGACGAGTCGTCCACAGCGAGAAAGACAGCCCAGGCACTGGGCGTGCGAAACACCGTGTTGCAATTGGAACCAAGCCCCTTGGAAGAACTGCACAGCCTGGTGAAGGCTTACGACCAGCCGTACGCTGACCCGAGCGCAATCCCCAGCATGAAAATAGCCAAAATGGCTGCTCAGCATGTAAAAGTGGTTCTCAACGGCGACGGAGGCGACGAGCTTTTTTCAGGGTACCGGCGGTACGTGGCAGCAAGATGGCTAAGAATCTTTTCCGCTGTGCCTGTGTCGCTTCTTAAATTTGCCCTGGGGATTATGCGGAAACGGTCCTGTCCTCGACAATCAATCGGTGGCCTGACGTTTCGTTTTCTGAGAGCCTTGATTGCCAGGGGAGGTGAACGCTATTTGATAATGACGGTAGACACTTTGCGGGAGCGTACCAAAGCAGGGGTCTGGCTCAAGGAAACGATGCGGCCTACCGAGGAATGGATCAAATCCGTTGTGCCCAATGGCAACATCACCGACTTGGACACCTTAGCGGCCTGCGACGTGCAAATAAACCTGCTCAGCGATCTTTTGGTGAAAATGGACATCGCTACGATGGCCGCCTCCGTGGAGGCCCGGTCTCCTTTGATGGATCACGTTGTAGCCGAGTTCTCCGCTCGGTTCCCTGACTCTTACCGCGGGCGCTTCGGGCGGACAAAAGCCGTTTTGCGGGATGCTTATCGGGATCGTCTACCCAATGAAATCATTTGCGGCCTCAAGGCGGGGTTTGATCCTCCGTTGCTGTCGTGGCTTAAGAACGAGATGAGCTCCCTCACTAATGACTGCCTGCGCAACCCGACCGCAAAAATCAGATCTTACGTTGACCGCGAATTCGTAAGCGACCTTTTAGACGGTAAAGCCGCCCAAGACTGCAATTGGGCGCTGCTGGTCTATTCCCTTCTGATTCTTGAGTTATGGCTGCAAGAGTTCGCCTGACCGCGTGACTTTCATCGCATGTTGCATTTAAGGGAAAAACACGGCCTAGCGGCCACCAGGTACTGTTCGAAGCAAAAATGGCCACTTTAGAGATACAATGCCCAAGCACAGGATCCAGGGCCGCCATACGGCTCAAAATGGACGAATCGCGTTCCCTGGCTCGGCATTCGGAGGATGCGAGGTTAACAGCCGCGTTTTTTGCATCTGTGATCGCGGGAGTCATTGCAGGCCTACACGTCGTCGCGCGGATAGGTTTCAGAGACAATTCCATGCCGGTTGCTCTGGAAACCCTATCCTTGAGTTTTTTCCTCCTATTTGCTCCACACATCTGCCGCTCGCTGTTCTGGCTCATAGGTCTCAAGCAGGACGGATCATGGCTAACATCGGACTCGGCGATCTCGTTGGCCGCTTTCTTGGTCTTGCCCGTTGCCGGATTTGCGGGCCGGAGTATGGGTGTGAGTGTTTTACCCGCGTTTGAGGTTCTTGGTTTTGCTTTTTTTGTGGTCAGCTTTTTGGGCTGGCTTCGAGGCGGCGGCTCTGGCCGAAGCGTGATTTTTCTACTCTTGTCACTGCTGGTAGGGCTTTGGGTGGCGGGAGCAGTTTGGGGTTCCGGATATCAGAACCCGCTTTACGAGGAAGCTTTAGTTGCAGGTTACTACTTGTGCAAGGACATTCCGATGCACGCATCATTATCCAGCATGATTCAGACTTACGGTATCCCCAGCACCGGGCTCGACGGCTTGATCTATTGCGCGTATCACTGGGGGGCATACTGGTTCTTCGCTGGTACCACGGAAATCCTGCGCATGGACATGATCAAGTTCGTGCAACTTGGCTTCCCGGTGATCGTCATACCATTTTGGCTCTCACGACTACTCGTCTTTGTTGTTGAAATCCGGGAATGCATTAGTGATGGAATAATCTCGGTAAGACTTAGAAGCAACTACGCGTTTTGGCTGATTTTTGTCACAGGGATGATAGGGTTTCTGCCGACTGAAGCGGCCCGAAAAATGGCGCTTGGTGGAGATCTGCATTTTATATCGGTAACTTACACCGCGGGTCTTGCGTGGTGTTTCGGAGTTCTCTCCCTGTCTGCGTCGATATGGCGCAGGGTCGCAAAGCAGTCCGAAAGCTTAACCGTGATGGATCACACGCTAATCTGCACCATTCCAATACTGCTGTTCATTGTTGGTTTGATGAAGATATCTTTGATGTTCCTCCTTGTTGCCATCCATGTCTATCTATTTCTTAGGCTGAGTCTGTGGTGCTATCGTACTCCTATCGTTTCGTTTGCTCTCACCATATTGGCGTTGATCCTTGCGGTTAAGTTCACAACAAATCCTGGATCTGGTTTCGCTCATATTTATCCCTTCGGTTTCTTCATTTCCAACGTCGCTTTCTCCTGGAAGCCTATCTTTTTGATATTTTTTTATTTCTGGTCGTGGCTCTTCATGATCTGGCGGTTCTATCAGAGCGGGGTAAAAACTCTTGGGGACCTCAGGGAAGCAGCGCAAACAAAAAAGATTGTTGATGTGGAACTTGTAATGATCGCATGTCTGGCTGGAACCGCTCCTGCTTTTTTGTTGGCCATTCCGGGCGGAAGCGGAATCTATTTCATGGATTTTCAAAACTGGTTTTCCTTGAGCCTCCTGCTGGCAAATATAGACGCTGTCAGAAAAAAAGTCGTTGAGCTGCTTATCGGTGTCCGACGGAGCCGGTCTGGATGGGAGAACGTTCCGCTTGTGTATGTCCTGGTTTTTCTGTTGGCCCTAGGTTGGATTGGATGCCTTTTGACCAATACGGCGCAAGCGGTCTTGCGCATGGCCTCATCCAACATCGCCATAAGGTGCGCACTTGCTAGGATGAACTCTCCCGACTCCAACTGCGGCCGGTTGGAACAAAGCGTAGCCACAGACTCGGGAGCAAAGGCATATCGCTCGCTATGGAATCTGCTCGACAATGAGCGAGGTCCCTTGTTCAATGAGGCTCAACAGAACTTGGAAAAGAATCCCAGGTACAAGATTGTTCAAGTCTTGAAAGATTTGTGGGCCCTTCCTCTGGAAGAAAAAAGGAAAACCCTCATATTCATTCCGCAATCGAACCGGGCTTACTGGGACTTGAGTCCCAGTTGCGCAGCTGTGCCTTTCATGGCTCCCGCAATAAGCGGAATAGCCTTGATCGACGGCCTACCGAGCGCGGATTGTCCTGTCCAGTCAGACACTTTGATCAACCTTTACGCGGTTTATCGTCTGAGAAGCCGTGAGGACAGGCCGTTGGATCGAGATGAGGCCAGCCTTTGCGACGCGGTCCGCTCAAAAGGATTCGATAGGGTGATAACTATTGATGCTGATAATGACAACGCCCCTACCGTGAGCTATGTAGGCTGTTCCCAGAGTTCGCCCCATAGTGGTCCCAGTATGTAGGAATGCCGCGGGCATGCGTGGCGAACCGTTCCACAGAACCTGGAATTGGACCCTGAGGGACTGCGAGTCTACCTTCATTGCGACGGCTAACTTGGAAGATCCTTTTGGACAGTCTATCGCTACCCCCGATCAATTTGAAAGCGCTTACCGGGATTGTCTTTAAAGGGTAAAGCTGGTAGGAAAAGAGAGGGGCAAGAAATAGGGTGATTTGCCGGGCAGTAGGTCGGGAACACCTTTTGTCAGCCCTTCTCAAAAAACCTTTCTGCAAAGGCGACCAATTTGGCTCGCAAATTAGAATTGTCCTGACGGGTTGGCGCCATGTACAAAGGCTTTGATTCAATGAACCTCCAAAAGATGCAAGATTCACGGTGCCTGTAATGTTTAGGTCCATTGTCCCGGGCATGGAGGACGAAACCTCGTTGCAGGGTAGGATGGTCATATGTATCCCCGTGTTTGATGATTGGGAGTGTGCTATAGAATTGCTTTCTCGCATTGACAATGTTTTCTCGGGATTACATTACAGACCAGAAGTTCTCTTTGTTGATGACGGATCGATTCAGCCTCCTCCGAAAGAAATGGATGTCAAATTTGAACGGATAACAAAGGTCGGTGTCCTCAGGTTAATTCGCAACGTCGGACACCAACGAGCGATCGCCATTGGCCTGGCCTACATTTGCGAAAATATTCCGTGCAAGGCAGTAGTCGTGATGGATGGCGACGGGGAAGATTCTCCGGACCATATTACCAAGCTTATTGAACGCTTTGAGGCTGGAAATTGTGGCCAAATTGTATTTGCAAAGAGGTCTCGGCGGACAGAGGGGCTTCTGTTCAAGGTCTTGTATTGGCTCTATAGATGGGCGCATTACGCTCTCACCAGCATAAAGATTCAGGTGGGCAACTTTAGCCTCATCCCGCGCAAACTCTTGCCTGACGTCACGAGTACCGCTGAAGTGTGGAATCACTATGCTGCGTCTGTCTTCAAGGCGAAACTACCGATTAATCTGGTTCCACTGGAGAGATCCAGGCGATTGCATGGCAAGTCAAAAATGAATATTCCCGCACTGGTTACCCATGGATTAGGCGCCATATCGGTATTTTCGGAGATAGTGAGCGCACGGCTGCTCGTGGCCACTGTCATGGTGGGAGTCGTTCTGCTACTGACGACGTCTATTGTTTTGTCCGTGCAGTTTTTTGCCGGGCTGGCTATACCCTGGTGGACCACTGCCGGCCTGGGAATTCTCATGTTGCTGGTGCTGCAGCTATTCATGATCGCTCTTTTTTTTGCCTTTGGCACACTACAGCATCGCTCCGCGATAAACTTGCTTTCGCGGCGGGACTGCCTCCAGTTCGTTAGGTGTTATGAAGAAATCCGATCCAAGAGCTGATGCCTACAAATATCATGGTTGCGAACTTGAGATGATGGGCCAGGCCAACAACTGGAAGAGTTACTTGGCCGATCAAGTGAAACCGTTCATAAGGGGAAATGTGTTGGAGGTCGGGTCGGGAATGTGTGCAAAAACTCTCAATTTATATGGCCCCTTGTGCTCCACATGGGTGTGCCTGGAACCTGACCCGGATTTGGCAAGACGAGGTCAAGAGTCACTGCACGGAAGCTGCATCGAGTCTCTCGCTGAAATCCGTGTGGGGACAACCGAGTGCATATCTTCCAACGAACTGTTTGATTCTATCATCTACATCGACGTGCTGGAGCATATCCAGGATGACGAAGGGGAGTTGCAGAGGGCAGCCGGTTTGTTGAGGCCGGAAGGAAGGATAATTATTGTAGCCCCAGCTCATCCATTCTTGTTCAGCCCTTTTGATTCCGCTGTGGGCCACTATCGGCGCTATGATGGGAAGTCCTTGAGAAACATAATGCCTGAGCGTTTGATTGAGGAACGCGTTGCCTACCTTGATTCGTTTGGGATGCTGGCCTCACTTGCAAATCGCCTTCTGATGCGCCGCTCGATGGCCACCGCGGTCCAGCTCAAACTTTGGGACACTCTCTTGGTACGACTTTCTCGCTTTGCCGATTCGTTGGTTGCTTATACCTGTGGGAAAACCGTCCTGGCCGTTTGGCGCAGGCCAAGTGATGATCCGATCCGTTATGAGAGCGCGGGAGAGGGTACATGACGAAAGCCGCGACCGAGGCGGGCTGCAGGGTATCTTCACCCAAGTGGACTAGCCTGGGATTGGCGGCAGGGACATTGTCGTTACTGTCAGGATGTTCTGCTCTTTTGACCATCGCTCTGCTTAGTAATCTTCCCCTCAACTTGGACTGTGCCGTGTACCTTGGCGGCGCCAGGCTAATGCTTGAAGGCGGGGTGCCATACGTGGATTTCGTCGACACTAATCCACCGGCGGCTTTTCTGATCCATTTACTACCCGTATTGGTCTCAGACCATCTGGAACTCGATCTAACTTTGGTCTTTCACGCAATTTCTGCTGGTCTGGCCATCTACTCGGCGTTTTCGGTTTTCTATGTCCTTGGATTTTTATCAATGGGCATGTCGTACCTTTCGAGACTTGCGCGGGCTTCAGTGCTGGTCTCATTCGCCGCGTACGTGGCCGCGTTTGGTTGGCTGGGTGAAAGGGACTATTTATTCGTAATCACATATATACCTTTCCTCTACATCAGGCTTTGTCGACACACCGACAAAGAGCCAGGAAAGCTAATCGCCATGGTCTCGGGGGTATTATGCGGTCCATTCCTTTTGCTAAAACCGCATTTCTGGTTTGTGGCCGCCGGCGTGGAGACTTTCCTCTGGTACAGATCCAGACGATTTCGCGCTCTGGCAAGCTCGGAAGTCCTGGCTGTAATCATATGGCTTGGCTTTTACGCAGCTTTCTTTGCATTTGGATCACGTGAGATGAATGAGGCTTTCTTCAATCGCTGGCTGCCTTTTATTGCCAAATATTATGCCGGCCATGAAGGGGATCTGTTACAGATCGCGTTAAGGTCCATCCCCTTTTTCCCTTTTTTCTGTTTCTTCGCGCTCGGTTTATCCATTATTTCGCTTCTTGCGGCACGTCGGATCGAGGCCCACGGTAGACTTCAGATGGAAGCCCTGGCGGTCGGTACGCTGCTGACCTACGCCATGTTTCTGGCCCAAGGCAAGGGTTGGTTCTATCAGTTGTTTCCTACTATAGGTTTTTTCGCCTTGCTTTCGGTGGATTTTTGCGATCGAGTATTCGAGGTGTATCGCCGCGGGAAGTGCATTGCGCTACCCTCCCGTCAGATAATTGTCCTTACGCTAATCTGTTTGGGGTTGACGTTGGGCAACGTAGTACTCGCTGGTCATCGGATGGGAAAGAGGAACACGGTCAATGCTTACCGGGAACCTTTCATCGCAATTGTCAAAAGCCATACTTCTCGAGCTGATCGGGTACTATTCCTCTCGTACTCACTTGATCCGGGATGCCCGGTCATAGTGCAAACGGATCGTCGGCCTGGATCACGGTATTTTCCCCATCTTTGGCCTATACAGTATCTTTATCTTAGGGGAAAGGCATCGTGGAACTCGTCGACCAGAGAAGATACTTTGCAGAGCCCAAATCCTGAGGAGCGAATGATGTTGAACGAACTTGGCAGCGACGTTATGAAGCTAAAACCCAAACTGATTTTCGTCGATACGTCGAAGCCTGCTGGAAGTGTCCCCAGTGTCCGTGATTATTTATTACACAATGGATGGCAAGGTGATTTTATGGCCCAATACAGGCTGTTAGCGACAATCGAAAAATTCGAGGTCTATCTTCTGGATGCATCAAAGAGATAGACATAGCTTCGTTCGAGTATTTCATACCAACATCCATGCCCCTGAGGGGCACGACGAACGATGAGAATACCCTATATTTAACGGGTCATGGCATGATCCTGCATGAAGATAGTTTCAGATCAAAGCAGGAGGTATTCCATGA
>Ga0172370_10006297_pt1 | contig 14937 bp, 11 predicted proteins | sample LakKiv5m_FD_114538 | JGI IMG/M metagenome (GOLD analysis project Ga0172370, IMG submission 114538) | Freshwater microbial communities from Kabuno Bay, South-Kivu, Congo - kab_022012_11.5m | ecosystem: Environmental > Aquatic > Freshwater > Lake | place: Democratic Republic of the Congo...
CCGCGAACTCGAAGGGGATCGTACCCGGTCGTTTGGCCCGCTGCCTCACCATTTATGGAGACGTTCGCGTGCGTTGGCTGAGAATCCGCCAAGGCAGAGATGATGAGCGTCGCAAAAGCAATGTTTCCAGTCGCCATGGAGGTTTCCCGGCTTGACAGCATTGGTGCAGGAGTTTCTGCGCTCGCGATTTTTGTTTCCGGTGTGACGCTGCTCGCTGACGAACTGGAAGACTTTTCCCGCGTTTCGGTAATCACCGGGCTTTCTATGTCAGTCCCGGCAACTTGTCTTTCAGAAAGTGGCGAGGCAATCTCCTCCGGTGTGGTCGTCTTGTCCGATGACGGAAATATCCGACTTTCCATGGTCGCTTCGTTAGCCAACTTTTGCGCGGTTGCCTGCGATGACGCCGATACCGTCAGGGAATCTTTTTCTGCCATGAATTCGCGATACAAGGCTTGATCCGCTTGCTGTTTGTCGAACCCTAATCCCGATAGAAGGGCTACCGTTGCTGCCACCGTAATGACCGCGGCCACCGTGAGCAGGAAATAGGCCATCCGCCGTTTTCTGCCGACGAGTGTGGGAGAGAACAGATCAAAGCTGCTCACGTGTTTGCGAAAAAATCCGGATACCTTTTCCCAGAAGAGCAAACCGGTTTTTTTCCGTTTTTCTTCCAGCCGTTCATCTTCTTCGGTAAAAAGCTCGGGCTCGAATTCTTCAATCAACGAGGCAACATTTGGATAACGATCCTCGGGTTCATTTGCCAGTAAGCGCATGACCGCCGCTTCGATATTGGACGGAACGTCCGGATTGTAGATGGTCGGCGGATCGAGGGGCTTCTGCTTAGCCTGCAATACCTCTTCCAAGGTGTCCCGGCCGAATGGAACGTGCCCCGTGAGCAACTGATAAAAGACCATGCCCAGGGAGTACAATTCACTTCTTGCATTCAGCGGCTGTTCGGCCGCAAATCTTTCAGGGGCGCAGTAGAAAGCGATCGGTAGGAAGCTTCTCTCCTCAAAATGTCCGATTGCATATTCTACCAATCTGTTGGAAGCAAAGTGGGTGACGACTACTGAATCCTCCGAATCGAGGTAAACGCAATCCGCCGTCAAAGCTCCGTGCATGATGCCGCTCAGATGAGCGTGTTGGAGTGCCTTAGCAATCTGCAACATGATGGCAACTGCTCGTTGCATGCTAATTGATTCGCCGCGTTTGAGGAGATCACTTAGCCTTATGCCGATGAACGGCTTCATAAGCGCAAAATGAATGTTGCCCGAAGAGCCTTCCAGCTCGGGGGACAGAATATTCCCATGCTTTAACAGCGAGCTTAGCTGCGCGGACTCGTGAAAGCGCGCGACCATCTCTTCATCGTGGCTATAGCGATCGTTCAGAATCTTGAACCAGATTTGTTCACCCGATTCCGCGGACTCGGCTTTAACCACCGACCATAAAGGCTCGTCCGAGATGGTCGTCAATACGCGATTGTCACCTATGAAAATGGGCATGGTCAAAAATCTTCTACTACTTCATCCGAGCTTGCTTGACTGCTTCTACAAACCGCCGCGCATTCTTGGTAATCTCCTCATAGCGGCCTTCTGCGATGGCCTTCTTGCCGGCTAAATTTCCGCCGACGGCTAAGGCAATGGCTCCTGCTTTAATAAAATCGCCGGCGTTCTCCAGCGTTACCCCACCAGTGGGCAGCATGGCAATGTACGGCAATGGCCCCTTCAGGTCTTTGATGTATTCAGGTCCGACAGAGGAAGTGGGAAAAACTTTGACGATATCAGCGCCATATTCCCAAGCCTTGACGATTTCGGTGGGCGTAAACGCGCCGGGTACGACGATTTTGCTGTAGCGCTTGGCCATCTTGATGACTTCTTCGCTAAGGATGGGGCTGACGACGAACTGCGCCCCAGCCAAGATGGCGCTGCGGGCGGTTTCTGCGTCCAACACGGTTCCTACGCCGACCAATACATCGCCGCGATACTGCTCGGCCACAGCCGCGATGGTCTCGATGGCTTTGGGCGTCGTCATGGTAACTTCGACGGCCTTGACGCCGCCTTTGTCAATCGCTTCCACTACTTTCAAAAGTCCGGCGGAGGTTTCCGCGCGAATGATGGCGACCACGCCGCCGTCGATCAAACGTTGAAGTTGTTGGTCTTTAGATGTCATAATTCCTTCCTAACGTTTGCACAATTAACCAGTCGTTCATTCTCGCTCTTTTCCTGACCCTTTATGATATATCCTTCCTCCCTGATTCGCGTTTGATACGATCCTAAAAGCTCTTATGCCCATCCCCCTATTTCAACTCAAGAGCTTTGGCTGCTTCCTGCAAGGGGATCGTCGGAGCGTCAGCTTCTTGTTGTTTTGCCCGGCGCAATGCTTTCAAATCTTCAAAATCGTCCAGTTCTTTTTGAAGTTTGACAAACTCGTCATAAGGAAGTATTGCGAATTGCTTTTTACCATCTTTCTCTAAGATATTCTGATGTAGGGCGATCATTTATATCCTCCGTCTATGAATAGGCGTCTTTCCTATGTAGTGCTTGAACGAAAACACATTTTCTGGTCATTCCGAGCGAACGGAGTGAGTCGAGGAATCTTGTCAACGCTTGTAAAATTTAGCGCCGTCAGATTTCTCACCCTGATGAATCAGGGTTCGAAATGACACTATTTTGAGTTTCCGGTCAAACACTATGTAGCATCCGATATATAACAATGCAATTATTTTCGATCTCGAATAGGATTCGATAATTGCCGACTCGCAATCGATATTCAGGCGTTGAATCCGTGAGTTTTTTCACATCACCAACGAGATCGATCTGCATTGTGTCAATTTTCTCGAAGATGCGTTTTAAATCCTTCTGGGGAAAATTTTTGCAGTCTTTTAGAGCTTTGGGTTTGAATTCAGCTTTGTAGCGCATCAGCTACCTATCGAATCATAATTGTCATGGAGTAACTCTATTGAGCGACTAGCAATGCAACCGGGTCTACCGGACCCTCATTAAATGCTCCCCATCCGTATAAAACACGGCTGCTCCTTCCAGATCCGTTCGCGTTACCACAGCGCCCTCTTCTTGCCATGCATTCAGAATGGAGGCAGAAGGCAATCCAAAGCGGTTATGCCTCGGCTAATTCCACACCTTATTAAGAAAATCACGAGGCGTCATAATGGAGATGCCACGAAATGGATGCAGCACCAACAAGTCTTTGTCGCCAGTTACGATGCATGCTGCGCTACCACTAATTGCCAGTTCCAGAAACTTGTTGTCTCTAGGATCCCGACAGTCTCCGACGTGAACATTAACAGAAACGATGCTTGCCTCACGAAGTAGGGAAGCGATGAACTCCAAACGTTCATTTTCTGTCACGTATTTTGAGAAATCCTTCTGCATCAGAGTGAGATTGAGTTCATCAACCGTTTCCACGGAACAGAGCAATTCACCTTCAGCAAGCGCCTTATCAAAAGCCAACCGCGATACGGAATGCTTGAGCAACAAGGCGCTGACTATTGCGTTAGTATCAAATACTATTCGCGGCTTATTGGCCATGCAGCATCTTTGCAAGTTTCGCAGCCGTCAATCCGCGCGCTTGAGCTTTATCGCTTATTTCATCCATTAAGGAGTTCAGGGATGTCGAGCTGGCCAGAAGCTCGCGTAGCCAAAGGTTCATTAGAAGGCGCAACTTTGATTGGTCATCGGATGGAGCAGATTGATAGAGTCGCGCCAAATCCTCGTCCACTTGTATGGAAATCGTAGTCGTTGGCATCCTACCTCCTTTAGACAGCAGTTCAAATATTAGCATTTACCACGGCATTAAGAAACGGCAATTTAATTGATATTGGCTTTTGACCATCACCGAACCCTTTTGAGCACTTCCCCATCCGCATAAAACACGGCCGCACCTTCCAGATCCGTTCGCGCCACCACAGCGCCCTCTTCTTGCCATGCATGCAGGATGGAGGCAGAAGGCAACCCAAAGCGATTATGCCGCCCCACAGAGACCACGGCGAACTGTGGATTTACTTTTTCGCGAAAAAGTGCGCTGCTTGCCGTGCTACTGCCATGATGCCCCACTTTAATCACATCGGCGTGCAAGGCGTCGCCGAATCCTAACATCTGCCGCTCAGAGGCGATCTCTGCATCGCCGGTTAACAAGAAAGATATCTTGCCAAATGTCACCTTCAAGACCGCAGAAGCATCATTCAGATTGGCGATGTCTTTATCGGCAGCCTCTATAAACTCTTTTGTCGGGTGCAGAACGGCAATAGACGCCTTGCTAAATCCAGCCAACGTATCCCCGCGGGTAATAGACCGCAGGGGAATTTGGCGACGCAAAGCCAAGCTTTCCACTTTCGCACAACAGGGGAATATGCACGTTGCATTCACTTTAACAACTCGTCCTACCTTAAAATTCTGCAACAAATAGGGCGCACCGCCGATGTGATCCGAATGTGGATGTGTGAGCACCAGCGTGTTGATCGTACGAATGCCCTGACGCCGCAGATAGGGTGCAAGGATTCGTTTGCCACAATCTATTCTATCGTCGGCTTCGCCGGCATCTACTAACAACGTTTTTCCATCTGCAAATTCAAACAATGCCGCATCACCTTGTCCGACATCGAAGAAGGTTGCCAACATGCCGGATCGTTTGGTCACTGCCGAATGCCAAACGGCCACGTTGAGAAGCAGCAGGATGGCGATCACCAATTTGCTGCGAGCACTTGGCGACTCCACGATAAATAGCGCCAGCAAGGAAAAATAAAGGAGCATCACAATTGGCGCAGGCCTGGCGATAAAAAGATACGCAACCGGCAAACTCGCAGCACCTTGCACCATGTGCACGAGAGCATCCAAAGCTAGCCAGTTGGCGTTGGCATAAATCGCTCCGATTGGCCAAACAAACGCGGCGGCGATGGCAGAGACAAAGCCAAGCGCGGTGATGACCGCCGCCCAGGGTACAACCAGCAAATTGGCCGCCAGCGATACGAGTGGAATGCGATTAAAATAATACGCCGTGAGCGGCAAGGTGGCCAGTTGTGCCGCCAAAGAAACAAAGAACAGACTTACCAAGTAGATTTTTATCTGTTGACCTTGCTCCCGCCAATCTAAGAAACTTTTCGCAAAAATCGAGCGGATTTTTTTGTAGAGTAGAAGCATGCCCAGCACTGCCGCAAAGCTCAATTGAAAATCGACTTGAAATAGCTCCAATGGATTGAGCGCCAATATGATAAAAGCCGCTAAAGCTAAAGAGTTGGCGGCATCCGGCTGGCGCTGAACAAGCCTGGCGAACAGAACGACGCTCGCCATGATGGTGGCGCGTACGACGGGCGGATTGGAGCCTGTCAAATAGCAGTAAAAGATCAGCCCAAGAATGACCAAAAGGGAGCGATAGGGGTCTCGGAGTCGGCACAGGGAAAGAAGATAGATCAGCCCAACCAAAATGTAGCCGACATTCAATCCGGAAACAGCCAACACGTGCACCACGCCGGCGTTGATAAAAGCCTCGTTCAAATCCTCATCGATGTCGCTGCGGGCACCCACCAACAGTCCTTTTAGCAGCGCGCCTTGTTGACCTCCGATGGTGAGGTCGATTAAGCATAGCAGGAACGAACGTACCGGGTAAACAATTTTTTGCAGCAGCCAATTGCCTTGGCCTCGATCGAGCACCAGCACATTTTGAGCACCGGAAACACTCATTATGGCGTGGACGTCTTGTGCAGCCAGATAGCGGCGGTAATCAAAATCCTCTGGATTGCGTTGGCCGGGAGGAATCTGTATTCTCCCCTTGGCGACAATGCGATCGCCGTATTTAAGGCTCGTCGAGCATGTTGAATCATAGACCGTCATCCTCACTTTCCCAATGACGGCCTGCGGGCGAAAGGCGATCCATACAGAATCAATAGCAGTCTCGAAAATATACCTTTCAGTACGGGCCTCGACAGGGCTGCAAATGATGCCTTCGATGCTGACAATTTGTTCCTGCTCGGCGAAATGCCGGATATGTTGAGTTGGGATGAGGCCGGTCTTTAACTCAAGATGCAATGCCCCGATCGTGAAAAAGGCAGCGAATGAAAGTATGCCAAAGAACAGGTTTCTGTCGCTTTTAAAGAAAATAGACGTTGCGATTACCAGTAATCCGAGTGAGCAGAGCAGAAAGATGGGCGGCAGCACAAACCACTCAGCCAACATGATGCCGGCGACGAATGGAAGCAGGATCTTGACAGCCGGTTTGCTCAACGAATTTTTCATTTGGGATGCGCTATGCTTGAGTCATAAGCCAATTGTGAAGGTCGTTGACTTTTTCTTGTAAGCTCCGCAAATCGCCATCGTTCCTCAGAACATAATCGGCACGACGGATTTTTTCTTCCAAGGGCAACTGTGCGGCCATTCTTTGTAGAATTTCCGTCTTGGCAAGTCCAGTTCGCAAGTGGACGCGCTCAATACAAACATCCAGCGGAGCGCTTACGGTGACTGTTCGATCCATTTCTTGATCCAAGCCAAGCTCAAAGATCAAAGCCGCATCGACGATGATGGACGTGAATGAATCTTGGCTCTTCTGTAGCTCGCCGATGAGCTTGCGAACCCGTTGCAGCATGACCGGATGAACAATGCGGTTCAACTTTTCTCGCTCCATCGCATCGGAAAAGATGATTCCACCCAATTTTCGGCGGTCGATTTGATCGGATAAGAGAAAGACCTCATCGCCAAAGGCTGCACGAATCTGCTCGCGTACGCCGGCGTTTTCTTCAACGGCCCAGCGTCCCGCTTGATCCACGTCGATGATTTTTGCCCCCAGTTGCTGCAGCATTCCGGCTACCGTGGATTTGCCGCAGCCAACGCCTCCGGTCAGACCGACTACGAGCTTGCGCATGCTTTCTGCCTCATCGCAAAATGGCCAGCTTGCCCATAGTGGATTGCTGGTAAGATTCCACTCTGTACAAATAAATGCCCGCCGCCACGTCTTTGCCGTTCTCGTCGCGCAGATCCCATTCAACGCCGCCGTCGCCGTTATCTTCGTGCAGGGTGCGCACCAATTGCCCGTCGATGGTGAGAATGCGAATATCCGCTTCGCGTGTAAGATTGGCAAAAGTGATGGAATTCGCCCCACTTTTCGGATGAAACGGATTAGGATAGGTGAAAACTTCTGCCAGGCTGGCCTTTGCAAATATGAGCTGCAAGTAATCACCACGTCTGGGTTTTATGGCTATCCCGTCTGCGCTCTTGACGTTGCGCACGCGTACCGCGTAGGTCTTTCCCAAAGCGCCAAATGGCCTTTGCGTCGAAATGCTGAGACGCACCCGGTTATTGCTTCCACTTGCGAGGCCAGCCGTTTGCACTTGAACGTCCGAACCCAAATCATAATTGTCCGTCCTTGTAACGCTCACTTCATCCATCGGCTCGCTAAACAGCAGCTCAATTTCATTGCCGTTTAGCAACTCACCGCTCACCAGATAGGGAATGCTCTTGGGCAACTCGACTGTGAACATCACGGTGTTGCGCGTCGAGTCCATGGGCGTGCCGTCCTTATCTGTCAGATTAAAGGTAATGAGAGAGAACGAGCCTTCCCGGCTAAACGGTTTGGCGAGGGACAATACAACCTGCCGGCCGGAGGCATCGTGAATGACCGACGTGGGTCGGCCAAGATTTTCGCTAAAAAGGTAGTTGGCGGGCAGCTTGATGTTCTCATTCATCGGCTCACTAAAACCGAGGCGAACGCTCTCTATGCTTTCCATTTCCGCGCTGACTAAGAAGGGGCGCTTACCCGGACGGGCGGAGACGATTCTCGATTGAGGGCTAACGCTGGGGGACTTTTCGTTATCGATCGTCACGATCGCATAATAGTATAACTCGCCGGATTGCACCGAATCGTCTATGAATGAAGGCTCGGTTGTGTTGTCAAATGCTGACAAATGATCCGAACTCGCTCCCCGATAAACGATGTATTGATCCGCACCGCCTACTGCCCGCCAGCTTAGCTGCACGTGTCCTTCGTCCATGGGTTGGGCGGAAACGCCAACCGGCGCCGCCGGGGCGCTGGCTGCACCGATTTCGATGAAAGCCCGAGTCGCCTGACCGTTTCCAATCCAGAATTCTTTTTGTCCGTCAATATTTGAGTCAACGACGATTGCAGCATTGCTTCGGATGGGCGCTTGATGATAGGTTACAGTATAGAGATTCGCCGGTGAATAATCGACAACGTAAAAGTCCGGAAATAAGGACAACAGCACTTCATCGCGACCGTCGCCATCCACGTCGCCGGAGGAAATATCGCTGGCAAAATCTTTAGGCGACTCAAAACCGAAGAAGCGCCATTCGGCAATCGAGGCAAACTGATTGTCGCCAGTGCTGTCATAGATTCGATAGTACCAATGGCGCGAATCGTAATAGTGCTCGGTGTTCAAGTTGGGATCGGAATGGCAGCCGGCGGCGATTTCCAATGTTCCGTCTCCGTCATAGTCGCCGACGCTGAGATAGTCGATGCTGTCCTGGAGCGGCAGGCGATCCTGCCAAGTGGCGGCAAAGGAATTGTCGCCGGCATTTTCATAGATGAAAACATCCCCATCGCTATCGCCAAGCAGGATTTCCTGCTTGCCGTCCCCGTCAAAATCGCCCACTTGGCAGCGGGGAACACCGTTCTGATTGGCTCCCGCAGTTGGATTCGGAAAGGCTGCCACGAATGCGAATTGATTGTCGCCAACCGTCTCCCACGCCTCGAATTGATCGATGCTGCCGGTCTGAGCCGGCTTAACCACTCGCATGATGATTTCTGCTTTTTGATCACGATCCAAATCCGCTATACAGCTTGCCCAGAATTGGGTGCTGCCGTCACCTTCCCATTGAGAAGCGGGCGAGGATGGCCACTGCCCAGGTTGCGGGCTTTCTAACAAGTAGCTCGAATAACCAAAGCCGCACAGCATCTCCAGTTTGCCGTCGCCGTCGGCATCCCCGATATCGCGGGGAATGAGCGGGGTGGCGGTTGCGAAAAGCTCGTGCATGCTGCTGCCGTTGAATTCATACAATTTGATCAAGCCTAACGAATTGGCATCGTCGCTGCCTACAATGAGCTCTGGGAGGTCGTTTGCATTAAAATCCGCAGTCTTGGAAAGCAAATGTCCGAAAGGGATGGATAGCTCCGTTTGTTGGAATTGCACGCCGTCGATGGGCGGAGAGCTAAGATCCGTGCTGTAGTATTGTCCCAGATTATCATCCTCTGTCACCAATTGCGCACCGTTGCGCGCCTGCAGCTTGATCTCTACTTGATCGCTGATTAGCTCCTGCGAAAGATTGAGCCGAAGCTCACGGGTGCGATAGGACATCACCGCTTCCTGAAAAGGCTCCGTTGATCCTCGCGGGCGATAGAATAACGACCCTTCGCAGAGATCGTCGGTTTGGAACTGCACCAGCGTCGAATGATGATCGCCATCGATCATCGGCAGTAGACTGACCTGCGAGATTTTCGGTGGGGTATGATCGATGAAGATTCTGACAAAATCATCGATAGCAGATCCGTCGCGATTTTGTACGCGTAATCGGATAGTATAGTCGCCCTCTTTGCCGGGGATAGGGTTCCATACACCCAGAACATCATCCATCAGAGGCGTTTCACGCAGGGGAGCGATTTCCAACCATTCGTCAGGATTGTCTCCTTCTCCATAGGACAAGGCGTACTTTTCGAACATCGGACTCCAGGCTGAGCCGCGGATTTCGATAGAGCCAGTGTTGAATCCGGCATCGAGCTTGGGCAAGGATATTTTCGCCACTGCATACAGAGGTTGCGAAAGGGCCGTAGCCACATTCAATCGCCCGGCGCCAAAAAAGCTGTCCCAGCCGCGGTTGCCCAAATCGTCCGTTGAGCGGGTGAGAATGCTGCGAACGACTTCAGCGGAAAGGGTGGAATCTCTCGACAGCAACAACGCCGCCGCTGCGGTGACATAAGGTGCGGAAAAGGAGGTCCCGTTGACTGTGCTATACCGATTATCGATTGCAGTGGTAAAGATGTTGACGCCCGGGGCGACCAGATCGATGGTAGGGCCATAGTTGGAGAAGCCTGCCAAATTATCCTTCTCATCGGTCGCACCAACGGAAATAGTGCTTGCGAATCCGGACGGATAGTGAATTTGAGCAGTAGAGGAGTTGCCGGCCGATGCCACCATGACGACGCCTTTGGCCGCAGCATAGCGAATCACGTCGTCGATGATGCGGGAGACGAATACATCTCCCCAGCTCATGTTGATGACCTTGGCGCCGTTGTGAATGGCGTAGAGCATGGCGGAAGCAACATCATCCTCCTCGCCGTTGCCTCCGGAAGTAAAGGCGCGCAATGGCATGAGCCGGCATTGATGCGCCAGACCGGCGATCCCGATTCCGTTGTCGGCGGTCGCTGCGATGATGCCCGCGACGCCTGTGCCATGGCCGGACTCGTCCATCGGATCGTTGTCACGATCGAGAAAATCTCCGCCGTCGGGATAGTTGGGAGCGTCGGTAAAGTCCCAGCCGCGCACATCGTCCATAAAGCCGTTTCCATCATCGTCGATGCCGTTCAAGTCTCCTGCGTCAGCGATTCTATTGCCGTTGATGTCCTCACCGGCGTTGATCCAAATGTTCTGGGCCAGGTCACTATGTTCGTAATCGATGCCGGTATCGATGATGGCGACGGGGACTTGCGGCGCGCCGCGCTCGATATCCCAGGCGGCAAAAGCGCCGATCTTACTTAGGGCCCATTGCTCTTGGATGTATGGATCGTTGGGAACATAATTCACATGAAAAACGCGGTTGGGCTGGACGTCTTCTATACCCGGCACTTGATTCAGTAGATTCGATGTGGCAGTGTATTCCAGAGAATCCGGCAAAAGGATTTTGATCCAACGAAAGATGTCTGCATCATTCGAAACCAATTGGAGATCTACCGGGCAAATTGGTGAGACTTTGGTAACATTCAGCGCTGAAAAAGCTGCGTCGACTTTGGCTATCCCCGTTTGATTTTGCAGTCCGGGCATTCTCTTTCCCAAGCCTGAAGGTGCCTGAGATAATTTGATCAGCAAGCAGTTTTCTCGGGCAAAGCCTGGCAGGTTGTAGAACAGAACCAGCAGCGCAATCAGCCAGGGTGCGAACGAATGTGCAAGTTTTTTTGTCATGAAGGAGAGTGGTCGTTTCGAATGAGTAGCGTCATAGCATAGCAATATGCCGCAACCAAAGCCATTAACCACGAATCGTTGCTAATAAGCGCGAATTAGCGTTTTAAAAAATCTTCGCGGGCATGATGGTTTTTCTAGAGTAAAACTATAACGCGGCGATGCTACGATCAAAAACACAAAATGATTAAGGTCAAAATGATTTTGTCTCCAATTATTTTGACTTTAGAAAATCTGCACAGTTGTAAAAGCTTTTTCAAAGTTATAAGATAACTCACTAAGGACGTCGTATGTTGTGGAAAAGGAAGAATCACGCTACTGCCTTCTTTCTAAAAAGGAAAACATGACTCTTGGGAGAGTGATCACAAGCAGCCACAAGTGGAGCAAAGCTGAGCAGTATTTCTGCCAGTGCGAAACGTCGTATTTTTGGAAATATTGGACAAAGGAACGGTGCGAGGAGACAATCATTTCCGGGCGCTTTTGGAAAACGCTGGCCCCTTGTTTGTGCAAGGCATAGGCATCGGCGCAAAATAGGATACGCCAGCCTTTCTGTTTGACGCGCCGGCACCAATCGACATCGCTAAAGAACATGGGGAAGCGTTCATCGAGCGCGCCGACGGCATCCAGCACGGCTTTTTTGGCTACCAGAAAGGCGCCCTGGGGCTGATCCACGTCACGGCTTTCCTGATGATCAAAGTCTCCCATGCGCCATCTGTTGAACTCGGCGCTTTTGGGAAAAAGAAAGCTTAGACCGATGCAGTCATAAACCACGTCCCGTTTTCTGGGGAAGCTTCGGCAGGAAGGCTGGATGCGGTGATCGAAAAAGCGCAACTGGGGAGCGACGACGCCAACGCGAGGCTCACTTTCAAGTCGCTGCAAAAGCCTGCGAATGGAATCTGGCTGCAGGACGATATCGGGATTGAGCAGCAAGACATAGCGCCCGGTTGCACATTGCAGACCTTGGTTGATGCCGGCGGTGTAGCCGAGGTTTTTGTCGTTCAGGATGATCCGGTGCCTTGCGAATTGCCGGCACAGCTTCTCAGCATTTGCCTGCAACAGCCGATCTGTTTGGTCGCTGCTGGCATTATCGATTAGCAGTACTTCTGACGCCCAAGGAAATGAATGGAGGGCGTGCGACAGGCTTGCAAGGCATTCGGCGATCACGTCGCTGCTATTGTAGGTGACGATGATGACCGAAAGCTGGATGCAATCGCGTTGTTCCATCGGAGGTTGCATAGCACTGTCGCTTTCTTCCTTTGAGATTCCGGTGTGGATGAGGGAGTGATGCACTCCCAATAAAAAACAAGGCCGATTACGATGCATCCAATCGCAAACGACCGTTGTTTAGAATCTGAATTTTTGCCTGAGAATTCATTCTCAAGCTAAAACGCAAGCAGCCTGAAGGCCTCTGCCGCCCATTGGGTAACCAGTCACCTTTAGGCGACTTTTAGCTTGGAGACTACGATTTTAATCGCAGCCGCTGATCAGTTTTCCTCTTCTGTCAATCTATTTTTGAGATAATCGAGCTTGGTCTTGTACCACTCATTATCCGGGTGCTTTTTAAGCAACAGCTCAAAAACGTTGATTGCCTTGGCGTATTGCCCTTGGGCCGCGTAAATCTCACCAAGGGTTGGGGTAACAAATTTCTCTTTCGGTCTGGACAGGTCCACATGGGTTCCCGGCATCATCTTATCCTCCTCCTCCGACTCTGCGGACATTTGAGTAAATGGTTCTTCTTCTTGTTCTTCCTCTGGCTCTTCAAATAATTGAGGCTCAGGCTGCCTTTCCAAAGTCGTCTGCTCTAAATCAAACTTTTCTTCGACACTCTCCTTTTCGTCTAACGCAGTTAGAAAGCTACTAAAATCTTCCGTTTGGTCATCTATATCGTTTTCCGGTATGGCATCAAAATTCGGAACTTCGAATGTTTCTTCGCTGGCGGGCGAGACAAAGCTATCGTTTGGAATGAAGGGAGCATCCTCCTCCAGTTCCATCGGGGCCATTTCGGGTGGCTCATTTGTGATCTTGTCCTTTGCCGGCCCGGACTCAGTTCTATCGTGTGTTTCTCCCTCCAGCACATCGGTCACTGGCGCCGACAGGTTGGAGAGAATATCAACCGGCCCTTCCGGCTTCAGAGCGTCTATGGGCGTTTCTTCTTCCTCTACGTCCGGTATGTAAATCTTCGTGGCCTCAAGTATCTCTTCGTCCGAGGGTATTTCGCTGCGCTGCTCAATGATGATTTTCCTAGCGGCCTCCAACTCACTGGCATCAAGGCCGGCGGACTCGCTTTCGGCGGCTTTTTCGAGGACATTCCGCACCTCGGCTTCTTTTCGTTCCTCCTCAAGGATACTGGCGCTGAACAGATCGTCCAAAATCTCCGAGAAGCGCATCTCCTCTTGGGCAAAACCTTCGTTCGTGTATTTAGAAGTGGCTTGTTCGTCCAAATCGGGAAGCAAGTCCTCCTCGTCCAGAGGACTGGAGACAAAGCTGTCCTCTTCAAAAAGCGACTGGGGAACAGAGACGTCCCGAGTGACCGGCGGCTCAATTTCCGGCTCCGGCTTTGCAATGAGTGGTTCATCGAGCAAAAGATCTTTTGCCGGCTCCTCCGGCAGAGAATCAACGATAGGGAGGTGCGGCTCTACTGATTTCTCCAAGATTGGCTCGGCGATTTCGGGTGCTTGTTCTCCCTTGGGGATCGAGCTCAGCAACCCTTTTACATTTTCATCCAGGGGATCGATTTCCAAAATCTTCCTGTAGCTCGTTTCGCTGGATTTTTGCCAACCGATTTTGGTCATCAAATCGCCGTACAGCTTATGGGCCATTAAAAACTTTGGATCTAAAAATATCGCTTTCTTCAAGCGGCGTTCAGCTTCATTGAACTGCTGCTGCTTATAATAGCATTTTGCCAAGACAAAGTAACCGCTTGCATAGTTCGGATGATGATCCAATCCCTGCTCACAGATACCAATCGCCTGCTGAACGTCATCCATCTGCAAATACCGCTCGGCCATGCGGGCAAAAAGCATCGACTCGGGGTTCTCCGATAGATGTTGCTTTAAGACCGCTATCTCCTCGGTATAATCAGCGTGCATTTTTTGGGACTCCTCTTGATTTTCAAGTGATGCAAATGGCCATCCCCCGTTTGCAAAAAAACGGTCTCTATTGGCTTCGGCAGACGGAATACGATTTGAATTGAAAATTCACTAATCTATTGTACCGCACAAGCCAACTATTTGCAGATAAAGAAAAATACTGCTCACGGCATATTTGGCCAAATGAATGATCATGACAAATGCGCCGCTTCCTAATGTGTTCCTGCCAAGCCGCGAAGCCGATCTTGTGCCGGCGGGAAAATCTATGGCATGGCAAATTGCTTCTGCCAAAGCTAAATCTGTCAAGGACTAAAATGTGGGTTATGCAGGTCATTCAGGAGGAATTTTTTCATGACAGCAAACAAGCTGTAAGCCGCCAGGTCGGCCTTTGTCAGATTGTAGACTTGTGCATGGCTTTACAAAGATTCTTCCAGAATGACATGCCTTTTTTCGCATTTCGTACTGATCCGAAACAAGCACAACAAACCGCTAAATGAAGCTAATAAGCGCTAACGTAAAATTAGCGCATCTTCACCTGAATTAGCGGTCGAAAAGCTCTTCTCGGGCATGACTGTTCTTCTAGAGAAGAAATGGTATATGAGAATCTTCTCCAATCTCACCAGCCCGCGACGGTTTTGTTCAAAACCTCTTGGCTAATCTTGCCGATTGCTTCGCTCATTCCTTCCAAGCGGCTTTCCGGTCCGGCGGACGGATCATAAGAGC
>Ga0172370_10006299_pt1 | contig 14935 bp, 8 predicted proteins | sample LakKiv5m_FD_114538 | JGI IMG/M metagenome (GOLD analysis project Ga0172370, IMG submission 114538) | Freshwater microbial communities from Kabuno Bay, South-Kivu, Congo - kab_022012_11.5m | ecosystem: Environmental > Aquatic > Freshwater > Lake | place: Democratic Republic of the Congo...
ACCTTAAGCACCTTAAGCGGAACAAATCGCCTTACGATCAAAAGCCCTATAGCAGAAAATACCACTACAGAAAGAATCATAATCACGCCTAACATGACCAAGGGCATACTAAACAATATTTTTTGGATAAACGACATTTACTCTCTCCTTTATTAATTACTGTTCATTTTTTAAAATTTACTGTCCGGCTTACAAAGTTTGAATTGGCTTATCAGGCTTATAACAAATTACAATATCACAATTACCAAGCTCAGATTTAATATCTTTCTCGATTTTAACTGTCAATTCTTCTGCCTGGGCAATAGTAAGATTATTGTTTGTAGTAAAAATTACCTCAAGAAATATCTTCTCACCCGCATTACGCATCCGTATTCTGTGAAAATTCAAAACTTCCGGTTTGCATCTTTCCAAAACTTGTTTTATTTTACTGTAAATATTACTTCTAGGCACCGCGTCTAAAAGTTCACGAATATTATGCATTATAGTCTTAACCGGGCTAGTTATAAAAATCAGTGCCAAAATTATAGCCATAACAGGATCTACATAAGGGGTCAATTTTAAATAACCAAAACGTTGCAACAATAGCCCGACAATAAAACCAAGACAAATCCCAAATGATAACACCGTGTCCATATTCCAATGAACACTGGCTGCCTCTAACATAGATGAACCTGTATCTTTAGCCGCGCGTTTTAGATAAAACGTAATAAATAATCCGATAATACCCGATCCAAATGTAGCAATAACAGGTATTAAATGGTTACTAATATCCTCCGCGTGGACTATATCCTGAATCGCAAACTTTATTACAAAAACACAAGTCGCAAGAATCAACAAACCCTGAATAGAAACAATAAGCGGTTCATATTTGCTATACCCAAAATGATACCCTTCATCAGCGGGACTGTGTATTTTATTTATGGCGTAATTCATAAGGAAGGCAACAACTAAGATCACCAGGCTTGCAGATGCATCCAAAATCAAGGTGATAGAATCAATGGCAATCCCCACATAAGCGGAAATAAAAAACAGAATTATTGATCCCGCTATCGAAACCCTCACAGCTAATACCTGTTGTTGTTTTTTATTAAGCATCTTAAGGCCTCTTATTGGTTTACTTAAATTATCTTGATGCAAAATTTAGGATGCCTGCCGACAGACAAGATTTTTGGAATACTTCTATTTTTTAGCTTTTATATCACTAACTATCTTATCAATTGCATCCCGGCTTACGTGCTGCATCACTACGATATGCGCCAAATTTCCGCCTAAGCGCTTGTCAAACTCCGGAGCCAAACCATATTTTTTCATCACTGCTTCGCTTGGCCTGCGGAAATAAACAGTATTAGAATATTCGCCACGCCAAACCGGCCAATTAACTTTCTTTAATCGCGCTTGCAAATATTGAGCATTATCAAGAATTGCTTGAGCCTGTTTTTCAAAATTATTCATTCCGGTCTTCTTTACTTTCCACCAGAATTTTAAAGCCGAGACAGCATTACGAGAACAAGTTATCGTAGGCACAGCCTGATTTAAATAAGCAATTGTAAATGGATTGGTCTGATTAAGTGTTTTTTTAGTTGTAAGGAATACTCCCATCGGCTCATCAAACCCAAAAAATTTGTGCCCGCTAACAGCTATAGAATCGAAATAAACCACATTACGATTTACCAAATCTTTGTCTTTAGTAAACGGCAGATAGCCACCAAAAAGGGCAGCATCAATATGCCGGTAAACTGCTATCGGCGTCTTCTTACGAATAACCGCATCAATTGCTGCCTGATCATCGATTGCGCCTTTAAAAGTTGTGCCCATAGCCATTACAATCAATGCCGGGCGCGTTGGATCCAAAGCTTTCTCAAATTCACTGATTATCATCCTGCCAAACTTATCTGCTTTGATCAAACGCAGCTCCAGATTTTGGACATCAGCCAGCCTTCTCATGGAATAATGAGCCTCTTCAGAAACATAGCAGATCGGCTGCAACTTGGTTTCTGCCTGAAGCTGCTTTACCCCAAAATACATTCCATGGGCATTACCATCGGTACCGCTCATAGTAATTATCCCCCAAACCTCATCTTTGGGGAATCCATACAAAGGAGCAAAGAAATCAATCACCTCATTTTCAAATTCATGGGTATTCATAGCAAAAATATCCGGCTTGCGAGGATCACCGACATTATTTAAGGAGAGGCCATAAAGCCCGGAATTCATATACCACTCATAAAATTCTTTAAGATCAGTGTTTTGATTTATCTGATATCCCACAGCATCTTGCCTTAAATTATGCATGCGCTTGGCAAAATCATTTAACCGCTCCACAGGGATTTCATCGGCAAAAATTTGCGTGGAACAAAATACTTCTAAAATAATTGCGATAACTCCCGCTACCAGGCAAATATTTATTTTACTTTTAAAACATCTCCTCACTTAGCTGCCTCCTTTTAATCTAAGAATTCCCTAATTAGAAGTTCCACTAGAAATAATAAAAAGAATAGTTACAGCCAAAATAACAAAAACCGCAAGAATATGAAAAAAATATTTATGCTTTAATATTCGTTCAAACATTTATCCTCGCCTTAGGAGTGTCACTTTTAAGACATCCCTGGTTAAAAATTATTTTTCTAAAACAACATCTATCGGCATTGAATAAGTTAAATTAACAACCGCGTAATCAATATTTGCCTCATCAGAAGAAACCTCTTTACCATTATAATATATCTTTCCTATTAAACCTCCATAACCTTGATTTTGACAAGTATATATAACATGGGGTAGAACAGTTGACAAAAATATCTTCACTTGCTCTTTTTCTACCTTAGAAACCGTATTATATTGCTTCCTGATTTCAGCGATTTCTTGGCTCATATCTGCAACTCTTACAAATGGAGCATACGTCTCAAATGAACTGTTGTTAGAACCGGCATCTGCCAAAGAACCTGTACTACAATGGCATTGCATTTTTGCAAATCCTGAACTACTGCCCACAACTGTAACCATTATTTTATCTTTCGGATTAGCAAAATAATTTGCAGTAGTTGTATTATACTCATTAATCATCGGCTGCATTCCTGCGCAACCATATAGCCCTAGACATAACAAAAGAAATAAAAATTTCTTCACTTTAACCTCCCGGTAGAACCAACAATTTCTAAGTCTAAAACTTGATAACAAAACCCGCAAGAATATGGAAAAAATATTTATGCTTAATCATTCGTTCAACTGCCAACCAACTGCCAAGACACTTTATACTGCCAAGACTGCCAAGACGCTTTATATAATTCTATCACTCACAATAAGTTACACAACAAATCTTCTATAAAAAACTAGGGGCACGATACTTATTCACTTTAAACATTAAGTACAGTGTCCCAGAATGTTATAAGAAGCTATTATTACAAGTTTCTTTACCAGTTGCCATTAAATTTAGCCTAGAAATTATTGATTTTGCGGAGCGCGTCTGAGATGACTATCACAAATATTATTATATCACTTTATACCAACTCTTAAAGCAAAACCCTTCTCCCCTACCAAAAAAATTAGTAAATGGATCTGGCAATTTTCGAGCGAATGAGGATTTTAGCAAAGCAGCTTAAGCAGCGAGGGAATCCTGATGCCCCCGCTGTTTCGTTTTGCGAAGCAAAGCAGCGGGGGCAATATCAGGACGGCGAAGCTGTTTGAGCGCCGAATGCTAGAGCATGAGGCGCGAGTTCTGCAGACGCCGAGCTGCGAAAGACCTTTTGCGTTAAAAAATCCTCTTTGAGCGAGAAAATTGGCAGATTCATTAACCTAATTCAAAGCTCGTCACTCCAAATACCTTTTCCATCGGCACTTTTGGCGCTGCAAGCGAATATATTCGCATGGTTTCGAAAACTATATTCATCTTATTCTTTTCTGCCAACTCAACAGCTTTAAGATTCACCTCCAGAGGCGGCAGCCTCAGAATGACGGCTTACCTACACAAATAAAAAAATGGGCAATATTGACACTGGCGGAGGTTGCCTTCATCTGCCTTAAAAGTAACCTCTGGGCTTATAATTTCAGCAAATAAAGCATCCAGCGCTTTTAAATATCCGCCCATAATCGCATTTCGATTCGCAAATTGCTCATCTTTCTTAAAAAATAAACTCATCCCCAGATCTTTTAATGAATAAAGGCAGGCATTAATCTTCTCACCCTTAAAATCCTGATGCTCACCCACTACATGATAATAAATCGGCAGTTGAAATGACTTAATAGTATTTTTAATAACCTCTCTCTTGTACTCAGCAGCCTCAAGCTTTTCAAATTTAGCTTCCGGCATGATATCAGTGCTTCCAGTTTTATAATCCAAAATAAGAAAAGAGCCATCACCCAATAATTCAATCCTATCAATAATTGCCTTAACCTTAAAATTACCACTCTCAAGCTTAAATATATCTGAGAATTTACTTTCCAAAGAAATTATTTTCTCAATTGATCTCTGTTTTTCTTGAGCTAAAAATCTATCCAATCTTACTTCCAATACCTTCTTTATAAGGAATGAATCTGACTTCATCTTGAGCTCAAACTCATCCGTAAACTTATCTTCCAGGCGGTTTGCGAAAAACTCTTTAAATTTTTCATCAATATTAGGCTTTTTGCCGATAAACTTACCGAATGTTTCTTCAAGCAGTTCATGCACGAATGTTCCGATATCCCTGCCTTGCGGATCATCCCGCAATTCTTCCTTCTCTTGAAAACCCAAAACATACTGAAAATAGAAGCGTAAAGGGCAATTTAAATAAGTATTAACACTTGAGGCAGAGTATTCCTTACCTTTAAGAAATTCAACTACCTCCTTGCTTTTCTTGACTTCCATCTGCTTTTCCAAAACTTGGACTTTGAAATTTGCCCTAGTTATATTAGCGACATTAAACTCTTTAGCCTCTTTCTGCCTGTTCCAAATAATCTCTTCAACGAAACGGCTCTTTTCCTTATCTGCCCTCTCCTGATAAACTAAAAATACTTTTTTAGCACCGGCGATAAGCCTTTTAAATTGGTAATGCTGAATCTCTTCCTCTTTTTCCAGGCGATTAAGTCCAAGAGAAATCATAACTTCCCTGGGGATGAGCGGTTCATAAATTTTTAAACTCGGCAGAGTAGCTTCATTGACATCCATAAAAATAACATTCTCGAAATTTAATGAACGAGTTTCAAAAAGGCCTAAGATCTGCAGGCCTTTTAAAGGTGAGCCGCTAAAAGAAATAATTTCGTGATCAAGCTTATTCTCAAAAATCTTAAACAATTCATCTTTATCAAAACTCTCATTTTTAAATGAAGCAATTTCTAATTCCTCTTTAATGCTAAATATCCTTTCCGCCATTTTCATATTTAAAGGATAATTGTCCAGGAAACTTTTTTTAACCAACACATCCATCAGCATACCCAAGCTTTGAGAGAAATCATAAAAATTATTCAATTTATCCCAAGAGACAAACAAAATATCATGTAATTTCCTGATTACCTCTTTTAACTCATCATAAGAGGCTTCAATATCCATATTCTTCATAGTCGACATCGCAAGATCAAAAAGCTCTCTTGAGTTTTCAATATCGGAGAGTTTAATAAATAAACTCCCAGAAAGCTCAGTCTCCTCAATGCCTAGGAGAATCTCCTCAATCTTATGCACCAGAACACGGGTCGCAGAGGGGTTAGAAAGAAGCTTTAAATTCTTAACTAGCGGATGGCTTAAAGCCTTTAAATAATCCTTAGAATAATACTGGCTCTCTTTTTTGGTCCTCTGAGCCCTAAAGATGCTTTCAAATAAAGAATAAAGTGAGCTGCGCTTTAAAGGATAACCGATTGAGACATTAAAATTATCCACAAGTCCTGAAATTTCTGAAAGAAGCGGAATAACATTGTCCGGCTCAGGCAAAACTATTACCGTCTTATCCAGATTTTTAATATTCTTTAGAATATCTCTTACAAGACAAACCTCGGAATGTACATCAAATCCCGCCTGGATAGATAACTCGTAATTTCCTTTCGCAGGTTTTTCGGCCTCAAGGCTTGCGCCCAAAGAATTTACTAACTTATTTAAAACACTCCAATCTTTCTGATCGCCCTGAAAAAATAGTGTCGCTTTATCAGAATCATAGAATTTTTTTACAATTGCTTTTTCTGTATTGTGCAAATAGAAGAATCCCGCGAAAAACAAATGTTCAAATTCATCCAGCCCAATATCGCTGACCAAAGAAGATGCTATTAAATACATATAGCCGCGGGAATAAAGTTTATTTTCGTCCAAATACTTGTGATAGGATTTTCTAATTGCGATAATACTCTCAAGCATGCGGTTAATATTTTCCGGTACATCATAGCCAATCTTGGCATTCTCCTGAATACTTTTTAAAGAAATGGAATGAATATTTTCAACGTCGAGCTGTTCAATAAATGATAATATTTCCCTAGCCCAAGGCAGAAAGCGCGAAAACTCTAAGCGGTCTTTGACAATTTCTGGAGCCACAACCTTAGCTAAATCATAAACTGCAAAACAAGCGTCTAGGTCTGATATTTTGGAGAAATTGATTTTTTTAGAGGCAATATATTCAACAAATTCATCAATAGTAAAGAACTGCGGAGGAATAAAACCTTTTTTAATCCTTCGAGAGAGCTCTTTTTTGAAAAATAGGCTTGGGCGCTTTCCGCCAAAAATAAAACAAAGTTTGGAGATATCCTTGTTTTGGCTGATATAATTCTTATCCAGATATTCGGCTAAGCTCTTAATAAAATCGTCTTCGAGATTATAAGTAATTACTTTATTCATAGTTTTGTTTTAGATTGCCTACCGGTAAGGCAGGCTTCGTGCCCCTTTAGGGGCTCCTAGCAATGACGAAGAAAATATTTCACTCCTCGTAATGACGATTATTTGTCATTGCGAACCCCGAAGGGGTGAAGCAATCAAACTTTAGAGATTGCTTCGTCGCTTCGCTCCTCGCAATGACGCTTTAGATTCTTCGGCGCCAAAAATCTGGCGCCTCAGAATGACTACTGTCAATTCCGGCTGCCTCAGAATGACTACTGTCAATTTCGACTGCCTCAGAATGACATTTAGATCAACTCTTTAACGCTAAAATCATCCAAATACATCAAAACCCCTTTAACTTCCAGCTCCGGGTAAATTGATTTAACGATTTTGATATACTCCACCACTTGCTCTTCGTGAGATTCCTGGCCTTCATGTGAACTTTTATAATCTACAATAATTGCCTCTTCATTCTTAAGAATCAACCGGTCTATTCTTTTGGCATTACCCTGCAAATCAACCAAATCCTTTTCAGAAAATACTTCTGCCCCCTCAACATCAAAATATTCCTTTAAAGCTTTATCCGTAATGATCTTGTTGGTAGTTTTTTCATAAGTTTTTAAATCTTCGATAGCAGGAAACCGGGCCCTGGCTTTTTCCAAAGCAAGCTTAACCAACTCTTTTGTGTCTGCCTTATAAGTATTCCCGATCAAGGATAAAATAAAATGCAGCACCTCGCCTCTAACAATACTCTGCCTAGAGGCTAAGTTAGCCACATCGGCAAATTCATCTTTTAAAACATCGATCCAGTCTTTATATTTTGAAGGCTCTAAAGTTATAGCCCTGGCCTTAGAAACTGACGGCTTTTTTACCTCAAGTTTCTTGCCCCGCTCAAAATGCGTTTCTGGCAGAAGCAACGTTGCCAAGTTATTACCCCGCTCAGCCTTAGAACTAACTATAATATAAAGTTCATTTTGCGCGCGGGTAAAAGCCACATAAATACTATTTAACTCATCGATAAAAGACTTAAGATATTCTTTGCGATAGATCTCTGCTAATCTGGGAGAAAATTCAGTATATTTTTTCTTTAAGTAAAATAAGCGCGATTCCAATTCATCAGTAATCACCACCTGATCATCAGGCTTGGCATTAATCTCCAGGAAAGGCACAATTACTACCGGAAACTCCAGCCCCTTAGCTTTATGAATCGTAATAATCTTAACCGCGTCTGAATTTGAAGTATGCACATAAAGCTCTTCATCTTTGGCTTTATCCAGATACTCTAAGAAAGCTGAAAGGCCACCCGTTTCCTCTTCTTGCTGGCGAATTAACTCCAAAAGCTTCATGAAAAACCCCTGATATTCCGGGAAGTTTGAGACAATATTAAATTTTCCCAGAATAGTAACTACTAATTCATAAAGCGGGATAAAGCCCACACTCTTAAAAAATCCCTCAAAATATTCATCCCAGGCTTTGGGAAATTCTTGCCGGAATTCCCGGTAAAGATAACTTTTATTTTTCTTACTCTGCAAAGAAAAAATAAAATCCTGGATCCTTTGAAAATCCAACCCTAAAGACTTGGCAAAAATTTCCCCTAATATAAATGAAGCAAAAGATACATCATCGATTGGCGAATCCAAAAACTTTAAGAAAGAAATTAATTCCTTGATATGTGAATTCTGCCTAATATTTAAAGTCTTCTCTGACTCAACCGGAATCTTGCTTTCCAAAAGCCAAGAGGTTAAAAGCTCAACCTCATCATTTTTCCTGGCTAAAAGCGCGATATCCCCTAACGCAAACCTCTTGCTTAGCTCTTCAATCTGGCCTAAAATCTCTTCTTTTCTGGCCTCCTGGGCCTCTTCGCTGTTTTTAAAATCCAGAAATCTTGCCTGCACATAGCCATTGGTTTTATCCGTGCGGAAATCCTGACGGTCATCCCGAAAGACCTGCATGATATGATTTAAATCTGTAGATGAAAACTCAACCCCGTTTTTAGAAGATTCATCTTTACGGGCAAAAAATCTATTTAAGTTGTCCTGAGAGAAAACTTCATTATTAAATTCGACTATCTCCTGGGAACTGCGGTAATTTTTACTTAAAACTTCATCAATTAATTCAGTACCTTTAAAACGCTCCCTTATCCAATCAATCAGAGCCGCCTCACCGCCACGAAATCGGTAAATTGCCTGCTTTTTATCCCCCACACAAAACAAAGAGCCGCGGGCAGCAAGCGCTTCTTCGACCATAGGCTCAATATTATTCCACTGCAATTTACTAGTATCCTGGAATTCATCCAAAAGGAAATGGCGGAATCTGCAAGCCAAGCGATAATAAAGTTCAGGTAAAGTGATCGAATTTTCGCTAAACAATCCGCGTGCTTCTTTATTCAAAGACTCCAGAAACAAAACGTCGTCTTTAGAAGCCGCGATTTTTAAAAATCCCAAAACGTTGTTAAATATATCAACATAATAATTAAAAATTGAGGCAGATTCCAATTCGCAAAGTTCTTTTAGCTCTCCTCGAATCTTTGCCCAGAGTTTTTCTATCCTTTGTGGTACCTCTGTCCCCTTATTTACGGGAACCTCTTCATACTTAAAATAAGTTGATAGGTCTTCAATACTAAAAGACTCCCTATTCTCTAAAACAAATCTACCCAGGGAATCCGCAAATCTTTTATTGGTATTTTCGGGTAGATCATTATTCAACTCATTAAATAACTTTAAAATTCCTTTTTTACGGACAATCAGATCCTTGACATGGACACCATTGCCGACAAACTCCCCCTGAAACTTATTGCTTTGGGAAAAAAGATTATTCATTAAATCCAGAATATTCTTCTTAGGAAACCAACTGGTCTTATTTTCAATATTGATATATTGGTCAAGGAAAGCGTAAAAAAGAGAGATTAGGTTTTTATCGGTCAATGCCCGGTCAATTAATTGATCCAAACTAAAACTTAAATAATCCTGGGAATCTTTTTGGGTTTTAAAATTTGCCGATAATTCCAGCTTAAAAGCGCATCCGGATAATATGGCATTAATAAAGCTGTCTATAGTCTGAACTTGGAAGAAGTTGTAATTGCGCAAGAGCTCATCCATGATCAAATATGCTTTTTCCTGGGCCTCTTTCTCGCTTACTCCCAGAGAAGCCAAGATATCCTCTTTTTCTGCGGGGTTTGAAAATTTATCGAGAGCAATCTTCTTTAAAAATTCCAGGATCCTGTCCTTCATCTCCAAAGCTGCTTTATTGGTAAATGTTATAGCCAAAATCGTATGTAAGGGGATTTCTTTAAGATCCAGATAAGGATTGATCAGAAGCTGCAGGTATCTTCTGGCAAGACAATAAGTCTTACCGGAACCAGCTGAAGCCTCAACTATATATACTTGAGGGAATTTAAAAACACGCGGATCATTGTTATTCATTACTTAAGTTTAGATGTTCCGAATTTGGTATAAATAAATGAAGCTCCTAAGAATATCAGGCCCAAGACAATAAAGCTGATCATTTTATAAATTACAGGCAATCCTGCTAAGTCTATAAAAATCACTCTTATCAAGGTAAGGCCAAAAACAATTAAACCTCCCAGACGGAAAAACTTATCTTTGATAATAAACCCGGCTGCCAAAAGCAAAATTCCTGAAACTCCCAACCCCAAAGAAGTCCAAGGATGATTAATGTATTTGTAAACAGCTAAGACCAAAAGAAAACAGGCGCCGACAAAGCTAGCCTTGGACGCAAAATTCTCAAAATCCCCCAGATCTATCCTCTTCTTTAAACTCTTATACATAAAATAAATTATATTAAGAGAAATAATCTCGATAGTAAGCATAAACCATTTGGTTAAATCGCCGACTAAATAATACTTATCCAAAAAGCAAAAACGAAAAACCATTAAAGCTGTAATCATTAAAGCATAAGCTCGGATAAATTTATCCCTTAACAAATAACCGGCAGCGAATATAATCATACTTTCAACTGCCAGGCCAAAAGTCAGCCATTTAACATTGATATTTAACCATATGAACATAGTCAGATAAATTGTGGCAAACCCGGAGAATATATTCCACAAGAAACTCTCCCTCCAGTTAAAAGTGATCTTATTATCCCGGCTTCTGCCTAAGTAAAGCGCTATAGACATAGTAATAACACCCACAAAAGTAATAAACTTATTCCAATTTACATAGAAGCCAAATAGATTAAAAACGTCACTGCGATTAAAATCAAAAATGACAAATTTAAAAAAGAGCATAGCTGATAAAGCCATTGCCATATGCCTAAAAACTTTTCGGTCAAAAATAATTCCAGCATAAGCCAAAAATGGAATCTCAATCAGCCAGATCAAACTTGTATGATATGGAGTGAATTTTAAAGGCAAGGCTAAAGTTAACAACGGTATGGCAATTAAAATATTTGAAGTAAACATTTTTTCGTTTTTGGTTTTCTCCATAAAAGTGGCAATCAAGAGATAAATTATCCCCAACCCAAAGACAAAATTAAACTTGTGCTCCGGGAACATTTTGAAGAATTTTGGATATGCCAAGAAGAAAAATAAAACAAAGTTACATAAATTAGCTGCTGATAACTTGTCATAAATTTTTGTATCGGCGGCTTTCCTAATTAAATGTATACCGATAGTAAATACTAGCCAGTAAGCAAGAAGAAAACCGTTATTTAAAATAAAATAAACTTGATCCACGTTAAATTTGCCCACTGGGACAAAGGAATAATAAACGTGCCTTGAAACCCAAAAGAAGTGAGCCATGTATGTTAAAACCACACTTCCGAAAAGTAAGCGCGTCCATTGCATTTTATAAAGCAAAATCAATACAGCCACCCCAAGAAATAAACAGCTAATAAAAGTAAAATAGCTAATATCCCCCATGGTGGCGGTGATATATCCGATAAACAAAGCCACGAAAGAAAGTTCCTGGGATTTATATTTTAAGGAGTGCATAATAATTCCGGCTGCTACGACCCCCAAAAGAATCAAATCAAGTAACTGACTGTTTATGACCTTGGCAGCCTCAAAGTGATACATAGCATAAGTAGTAAAATAAACGATCGCCCAGGCGCCTCCCAAAAGCACGCGGCCATAATTGGAAAATTTCTCTTTCTTTTCTAATTTTAAACCAAAAAAGAATAAAACAGCGCTAACTAAAAATCCAAAGACAACTTTCATCAGTGGGGTTGGATTGAAATATTTGAAAGAATAGCTGATCAAAAACCCTATACCTAAGGTAAAAATAACGATCCCGGCTTTATTAAGCCAAAATCTACCCAAGTCAGCTTCCAGATCTTTATTGCTAGGCTTTGAAGAAACGGGAATTACTTCCTTAATTGGAGCCTCCTGCCTAGCCTCTTCTTTAACTAAGGGGATAGCTTCAGGCTTTTCCTCGCCCCAAAGAGCATTTAACCTGGTTTCCAAAGAATTGATTTTGTTTTCTAAAGTGGAAAAATTCTTCTTTATCGCTTCAAGCTCATTCTTTAACCGGTTGAAATCAATATAATCCATACTTTCCCCCTTTTGAAGAGACGTTTAGCCAATCAGCTGATTCATATATTCTAGCTTGACATTGCCCATTTTTCAAATATAATTAATAAACTGTTTGATTTTAGTTTAATTTCACTTTAATTGATAATTTTAGGGAGGTATTAACCATGTTAAAGAAATGTGCACTATGTGGCAAAGGCCCACAATCAGGAAAAACCCTTGTTCGCAAAGGTTTACCTAAGAAACAAGGCGGCGGCGGCAGCAAAATTGCTCGCGCAATAAAACGTAAATTCTTACCGAATCTGCAAAGGATCCACATTGTGATAGACAAAAAACCACAAAGAGTTTATGTCTGTACTAAATGCATGAAAAAAGGCGAATTAGTCAGGGCCACAAAAAGATAAAGAACAAAATAAAAAGGGGCAATTCTAATTATAAAAATAGAGCTGTCCCTTTTTTATTTTAAAATAATCTCTTCAGCTTCCAGGATAATCCCATTGGTTCCCTGCCAAGAATCAATTTTAGGGGTATAAATCAGGTCGAAGTTCTCACAAGCAATTAAACTTCCAGTCATTCCGGATTTTCCAAAACCAATTATCTGCCTGGTAACCTGCCCATCAGTAGCCCAAAATTTTATTGTGTCTCGGGCTAAGACCTGAGGTTGGCCTTTAATTTTAAGATTTCGGCTGATAAACAAATTTTTAGCATTTCCCGTACCAAAAGGCTCCAAAAGTTCAAGCTCACTAACCATTTTCTCATTCAAATCCGAAAAACCGATCTCCATATCCACCTCTACACCCGGCAGAAGATCCTCAAATTTTAAATTCAGGGCAGCAAAATCATTTATTTTATTCCTGAAATCATTGATCTTATCATCCGTAATAACCAGCCCAACCGCGTGGCTATGCCCGCCAAACGCATCTAAAAATTCACGGCACTCGGAAAGTGCGTAAAAAAGATGAAAATTTTTAATCGACCGGCCGGAACCTTTGCAGGTTCCCTCTTTTTTTGAAATAACAATTGTCGGACGGTAAAATTTATCGGCAATCTTGGAAGCTACGACACCCAGAACTCCCTGATGCCAGCCTTCACTAGCTACCACTATTATCTTATGATCCTTAAAATTAACTTCCCGTTCAATCAAAGCATGCGCCTCTTCCAGAATCTTGCCCTCAACTTTCTGGCGCTGGCGGTTTAAACTTTCCAATTCCCCTGCCAAATCCACAGCTTCAGTTTCTTCTGTAGCTGTAAGCAGTTTTAATGAGAGCTCACTTGAGCCCATGCGACCGGAAGCGTTGATCCTTGGGCCGATGATGTAACCGATATATGTAGAATTAAATTTCTTGTTTTTGATACCGCTGTTTTCAATCAAAGCCTTTAAGCCCAGATTTTTAGTCCCTAAAAAATTGGCTAATCCCAATTTTGCGATAATGCGGTTTTCACCTCTTAGAGGCACCATATCCGCGATCGTCCCCAAAGATACTAAATCTAAATTATCCAGCAATAATTCACCCGTCAAAGCCTGGCAGAATTTAAAAGCCACTCCCACTCCGGCTAACTCCCGAAATTTATAGCCGCTTGATTTAATTTTGGGATTGATTACCGCATTTGCTTCTGGAGGCTCATCCTGCGATGATTCGTGGTGGTCGGTAATGATCACATCGATACCAGCCTGACGCAGTTGCGCTATCTCTTTATGGCTGGAAGTGCCGCAATCAGCGGTAATTAATAACTTAACATCTCTCTCTTTAGCAATCGAAAGGATACTTTTGCTTAAGCCATAGCCTTCATTAACTCTATGCGGCAGGTAATGCAGGATCTGAGTATTTAATTTTTCGAAAGTATTTTTTAAAAGGGCTACCGAAGTTACGCCATCGACATCATAATCACCAAAAACCATGATCTTTTCTTTATTTTTAATCTTTTCCCGGGTTAGATCAACCGCTAACCGCATATCTTTAAAATCAAAAGGATTATGCAAATCTTTAATTTTGATTTTAAGGAATTTTTCTGCTTCTTCCAGGCTTAAGATGCCGCGATTGATTAAAACCTGGGCAGTAATTTTCGAGATACCTAACTCTTTATGGAAGATATTTTGCAGGTCTAAGTTTTGAGGGAAAATATTTATGGTTTTGGCGGAGCGCATAGTAGATTATTCTGGTAAATTCGGCCTATAAACTTACGTTTACTTTGTTCCGTAAGTTTAGGCCCAGTTACATCTTTTCGGGGCTGGCGACTTCCAATAATTCAAGGGCGCAGGAAATAACGATCCTAGTTGCTTCCAGCAGGCCCAAACGCGCCATGGTAAGCGTTTCATCCTGGCCTAAAACCCGGTGCAGGTCATAAAATTTATGAAAATCCTCTGCCAGTTCTTGTAAGTATACCGTGATCATGTAAGGATCTTCAGTTTTAAGGCATATATTCAAGATATTCGGAAACTGACAAAGTTTTTTTTCCAATTCAAGCTCTTCTTTTTCCTTTAAAAGCCCGAAATTTATATTATCGACGTTTATCTTTTGGGGGCTAGAGCGCAAAATACCGCAGATCCTGGCGTGGGCGTATTGCACATAGAAAACCGGATTCTCTGCAGTCTGCTTTTTAGCAACATCCAGATCAAAATCAAGATGGCTCTGGGTGCGGCGCATTACAAAGAAAAACCTCGACGCATCACGCCCGAC
>Ga0172370_10006301_pt1 | contig 14930 bp, 12 predicted proteins | sample LakKiv5m_FD_114538 | JGI IMG/M metagenome (GOLD analysis project Ga0172370, IMG submission 114538) | Freshwater microbial communities from Kabuno Bay, South-Kivu, Congo - kab_022012_11.5m | ecosystem: Environmental > Aquatic > Freshwater > Lake | place: Democratic Republic of the Congo...
CTCTCGCGTTCGGCAAGGACCTCGGGGGCGGCTTGCTGGGCTGGGATTCGCGGCTGGTGCTGCTATCCGGGGTGCAGCCGTGGGAGACGTGGCCTGACACGGGGATCCCCATCTACGTCCACGCGATGTACCAGGGTATGTTCGCGATCATCACGCCGGCGCTCATCAGCGGCGCGTTGGCGGAACGAATCCGCTTCGGTCCCTACTGCCTCTTCGTCGCGCTCTGGGGCTTGCTCGTCTATGCGCCGCTCGCGCACTGGGTGTGGCACCATGACGGCTGGCTCGCGCAGCTCGGAGCGCTCGACTTCGCGGGCGGCACGGTCGTGCATGTGGCGGCAGGCCTCTCCGCGCTGACCGCGATCTTCCTCGTACGACCACGCGACGGTTACCCGGCGCGCGCGGTGCGTCCCGCGAGCGCGGCGAACACGCTGTTCGGAGCCGGGCTCCTGTGGTTCGGGTGGTTTGGCTTCAACGGCGGCAGCGCGCTCGCGGCGAACGCGTCGGCGGCGCTCGCGATGACCGACACGCACATCGCGGCGGCCACCGGCGGTCTGACTTGGCTCGTCGTCGAGTGGCAGACCCGAAAGAAGCCAACCGCGATTGGCTTCGCCTCCGGCGCCGTCGCCGGGCTCGTCGGCATCACGCCCGCGGCAGGCTACGTCGGCCCCGCCTCCGCTCTCGTGATCGGCGCCCTCGTGGGACTCGTCTGCTTCCACGCGGTGATGGGCAAGACCCGCCTCGGCTATGACGACTCGCTCGACGCGTTCGGCATCCACGGCGTAGGCGGGGCGCTCGGCGCTCTCCTGACCGGCGTGTTCGCGTCCAAGGCGCTCTATGGCGCCAACGCGGGCGGCGGCTGGCTCGCAGACGGCAACCCCGCGCAGGTGGTCACGCAAGCGATTGGCATCGGAGCAACCGCGCTGCTTGCCGTTCCGATGACCTTCGCGATCGTCAAGGGCGTCGAGCTGGTCGCCGGGGGCTTCGCCGTCGCCAGCCGCGCAGAGGAGGACGGCCTCGACGAGTCCTTGCACGGCGAGCCGGCGTACGACTTCGCGCCGGACGGCGGCGAGGCGATGAGCGCGACCGAGCCACGGTCTGCCCGCCTGCCCCCGGCGATCGCGACGTGTCGACTCGACGTCGAAGGACTCACCCCCGAGGTCGTTGCGTCGCGGTGGGATGCGCTGTGTCGCGAGGCCGATCCGCCGGCAGCGTTCCGAGTGCTCTACCCGCACGTCGCGCGCCGCACGCTGGCGAGCTTTCGGCTCGTCGGCCTCGAGGCGGATCGCGCGCTGCCGTACCTCGAACAGCTCTTCCCCAGCGCCAGGGTGGCCGTCGTCACGCGCTCCGCCGCGCCGTGACAGGAGTCGCGCATCATGAAGATGATCGTCGCAGTCATCCGTCCAGAGAAGCTCCAGGACGTCGAGCGCGCGTTGGCCGCGCGCGACATCTACCTGATGACCGTCACGGACGTCCGCGGTTACGGGCGCCAGCGCGGTTACACAGAGGTCTTTCGCGAACGCGAGGTCGTCCGGCCGCACGCAAAGATCAAGCTCGAGATCGCGGTCAACGACGCGTTCGTCGAGGCTGCGATCGACGCGATCGTGCTCGGCGCACGCGGTGAAACCGGCCAACTCGGCGACGGCAAGATCTTCGTGCTGCCCCTCGAAGACTGCATCCACATCCGCACCGGCGTGAGCGGTCCCGAGGCGATCGGACCATGAGCGCCGTGGTGAAACGCCCGATCCTCGGTGATCGCTCGCTCTTCCCATCGCTCGCGTACCGCGTCTACGCGAACCATGCCGCGCTGTCCCCGCCGTCACAGCCGGTCCTCGATGCCGCGCTCGCCGCGCATGCGGACGTGGCGCGAATCGGCGCGATGGCCTACCCGACCTGGGGTGTGCAGCGCGAACGGCTGCGGGGAAAGGTCGCCTCGCTCATCGGCGCCGAGGCGCGGGACGTGGGCTTCGTGCAGAGCACATCGGCCGGCCTGACGGCCATCGCGCTCGGGATCCCGTGGGTGCAAGGGCGGCGCGTGATCGCGTTCGCCGGCGAGTTCCCGGCCAACGTCACACCGTGGCAGCGCGCGGCCGAGCTGTTTGGCCTCGGCATGACCTTGCTGCCGCTGCCGGAACCGGACGGGCCGATCGATGCGTGGCTCGATCGCGTGGAGGCCGAGCTCCAGCGCGGCGATGTACAGCTCGTCGCGGCGAGCCTCGTGCAATTCCAGACGGGCCAGCGCCTCCCGATCGCCGTGCTCGCGCGCATGTGCCACCGCCATGGATGCGAGCTGTCGGTCGACGCGGTGCAGGCAGTCGGCTGTCTGCCAGTCGACGTGCAAGCGCTCGGCGTCGACTACCTGGCCGCCGGATCGCACAAGTGGCTCATGGGCCCCGATGGTGGGGGAATCATCTACGTCGCGCCGGAGCGCATCGGCCCGATGCGCAAGGCGGTCGCGGGGTGGGCCAGCCACGAGGAACCGGCGACCTTCCTGCTGCGGGGGCCCGGCTTGATGCGGTACGACAAGCCGCTGCGCGCGCGCGCCGATTTCACCGAGGCCGGCAACCTTGCGTCGGCGTCGTTCTCGGGTCTCGAAGCCGCGATCGACTGCATCCTGGCTATCGGCGTCGACGCGATCTTCGCGCACACGCAGCGCTGGAACGACGCCATGGAGGCGGCGTTGCGTACGCGCGCGTTCACGTCGCTGCGCGCATCGGATCCGACGCGCCGATCCGGGATCCTCGCGTGTCTGCCTCCGCCCGGCGTCGACGTCGTCGCGCTGCACCGCCGCCTCCTCGCGCTCGGCATCGGCTGCTCGATTCCCGACGGCGCGCTCCGCTTCTCGCCCCACTGGCCCAATGACCCGAACGAGACCGTGCTGGTTGCCGGCGCGCTCGACACGGCGCTCGCGGAGCTGCGTCGCGGAGCCTGAACGCCTGCATTGCCCGATCGCCGGCGCGTGCTATGCTCGCGTGTGGCACTCGCCGCACGTCTCGGCGCGACCCGTGTGTGCCCCACTCACGATCGAGGATTCGCATGTCCCTTCGCATGATCTCAGCGCTCGTCGCGATCGCCGTGTCGGCCGGCGCTCCAGCCTGTGCCGGCAGTGACGACTCCGGACCCGTGGACGCCGTCACCGACGCACAGACCACGGACGCGACCAACGGCAAGCCTCCGGTGCCGATCGAGGGCGCGTTCAAGGCGCTCGGGACCCTCTCGGAAGACGAGAGCGTCGACCTGCCTGGCCTCGGTGAAGGTGTGCACGTCTTCTTCGACACGTACCGTATCCCGCACATCGTAGGCCGACGCGTGGAGGACGTCTTCGCGGTGCAAGGCTTCATCCATGCGCGCGAGCGCTTCGGTCAGATGGAGATGGTGCGGCGCGTCGCGAGCGGGCGCGTGGCCGAGCTCGTCGGCGCGGCGATCCCGGGTGCGATCGATCAGGACATCGCGATGCGGGTGTGGGGCCTGCGTCGCGCCGCACAGCCGGCCTACGACGCGATGCCAGTGGGCGGACTGCACCGGCGAATCCTGGAGGCCTACGCGGCCGGCGTGAACGCGTGGATGGCGCGCTGGCAGGCGGGCAAGGAGAACATCGACGGTCCCTTCGCCGTTGCGCTCGGAGATGGATCCAAGCTCGAGCCCTGGTCTCCGCTCGACTCGCTGACGCTCGTTCGTTACGAGGCGTTTCTGCTGATGTTCGACGCCGACGCCGACGTCAAGCTCACGCAGATGCTGCAGTCGCTCATGCAGACATTCGCGCTGGACGCGCCCGACCCTGCGCTGAAGGCGCGCGCCGGCGCACACCACGATCTCTACCGGTTCCAGCCCCCCGATCCGACCGTCATCCTGCCGGAGTTCGGCCCGAAGAACCCACCGCCCCCACCGCCGAAGACTGCGCACGCGACCCGCCCCATCGTGCCGAAGGACGCGATGCAGGACGCCATCGCGCTGCTCGCCACCACCCGGCGCGTGACGGATCTCACGTCCGGCGGCGAAGGCCGGGGATCGAACAGCTGGGCCATCTCTGCGGCGCGGACCGTCGAGGGCGCGGCGATCGTCGCCAACGATCCACACCTGTCCCTCGACGCGCCAACGATCTGGTACCAGTCGCATCTGGTCGTCACAGGCGATGGCACACCCGACAACCCCGCTCTGAACTTCGAAGGCGTGACGATCGCCGGCGTGCCCGGCATGATCATCGGCCACAACGAGAAGGTCGCTCTGGGACTCACGACCGCATACCTCGACACGTCGGATGCGTTCCTCGAGACCGTCACGCCGGGCGATGCTGGCAAGCCCGACACGGTCACGTGGAACGGCAAGCAGGTCCCGCTGGAGATCATCAACGACGAGGTCGCGGTCGGCTTCCAGGGTGCGATCACGCAGAAGGTGCCCGTGAAGATCGAGATCGTGCCACACCACGGTCCGCTCGCGCCGAAGATAGAGAACCACGCGCTCGTGCCCCGGTCGGGCACCCAGGCGATCTCGTTTGCCTGCCGAGCGTTTCAGCCGAGCGACGAGTGGTCGACGATGGTCGGCCTCATGACCGCGAAAGGCGCGGCTGACGTGCAGGAGATCCTGAAGCTCGGCGCGGTCGCGGGTCAGCAGATCGTCTACGGCGACACGAGCGGCGCGGTCTTCTACTCGACGCAGAACAAGATCCCGATGCGCAAGGCCGCCGCAATGACCTGGCACCCGCTGAAGAACCCGAAGGGGACGGCCCCCTTCCTGGTGTTGCCCGGCGACGGAACGTGCGACTGGGACGGATTCGTGCCCCACGCCGACGTGCCGCACAGCCAGGACTTCGCGAAGGGTTACGTGGTCGCCGCAAACAACGCGCAGACGATCCAGCTGCTCGACAACGATCCGCTCAACGACGGTCCCTACATCGGCTACTCTCACGACGTCGCGTTTCGCGCGGGGCGGGTGACTCAGCGCCTCGACACGGCCGTCGCTTCCACCGGCGGCAAGGTCTCGTTCGAGCAGGCCCAGGCGGTGGCGCATGACACGAACTCCGCGCTGTGCCGTCGATCTCAGTTCTTCTTCGACCGCGCGATCGGGCGCCTGTCGACGACGGCAAGGGCCGACAACAAGGGCAAGGATCCGTGGGCGGACAAGGCGCTCGTGCGCCTCGTCGCGGCGTTCCCGACGGCGGACGTTGCGGCAGATCTGACGCTCGCGCAGGAGGTGTTCAAGGGCTGGCTCGGTGTCGACTGCGAGGCGCCGGCGGCGTGGTGGCACCCCACCGACGCGGATCCGCCGCCCATCGAGATCACGCGGAGCGCGGCGACCACGTTGCTCAACGTCACGTACGTCTTCCTGCTCCAAGCAGCGTTCGCCGACGAGCTCGACGCATCGAAGACCACGATCGGTGACGTCAAGCAGATGGCCTCGTTGCTCTACCTCGCGGCGTATACCGACAAGCAGGAGTGGTCGAAGTGGAGCCACTACCAACTCGATCCACCCGCGACCGTGACAGCGACGGAGCCGGGTCCCGACGCGCAGAGCACCCTCTTCGACGATCTCACGACCGCCGACTACACCGAGACCCTCGACTACCTCGTCGGCCGCGCGCTCGTGAGCGCCATCGAGCAGCTGGCGGGCACGAAGGAGGCCGGCTTCGGGTCGCGGGATCCCAAGACGTGGCGCTGGGGTCGCCTCCACTACCGCGTGTTCAAGGGGCTCATCGACAGCGTTCAGAGTCTGCCGTTCAAGGTCGAGGGCTTCGAGCAGGGCTATCCCATGCCTGGGGATCAGCACGCGGTGAGTCCTTGCAGCGGCGGCCTCAGCGACTTCAACTTCCGGTGCGCGTCGAGCGGCGCAACGATGCGGCGCATCGTGCAGATGAAGGACGGAAAGATCCGCACCGAGAACGTCATCCCGGGCGGACAGTCGGGATCCATGGCGGATCCGCACTATGGCGACGACGCCGCGCTGTGGGTGCAGTTCAAAGCGCATCCGGTCTGGTTCTATCCGGAGGAGATCGGTCCCGCGACGAAGCACCACATCGTCGTTCGGGCGAGCAAGTAGGCGGAGCTGGCGCCCATCGCGCCGGCGTGCCAATGTCCGCGTGTTGGAGGTAGGCCATGGCGGAAGACGACAAGCACGCAGCCGCGGCGCAAGCGGCCGACGCATCGATCAAAGGGGAGCCCGCGACGGCGAACGAAGAAGAGAAGACCGTGTACGAGGGGCGTCGCGCTGCGCTGGACTCGGTCTGGCGATGGCTCGCCGCGATCCTGACGCTCGGCATCGCCGCCTTCGTCTGGTGGCTCCAGGCGATCGGCCTCCGCGTGCGCATAACGAACCAACGCGTGGTCACCAAGGTCGGCGTCTTCAGCATCCGGACGGACTTCTTCGAGCTCTACCGCGTCAACGACATCGTCGTCGAGGAGCCGCTCAGCGAGCGAATGCTGGGCTACGGCCGCATCGTGCTCGTCTCGTCGGACCGCAGCGACAACAAGCTCGAGCTGCGCGGACTGAAGCACCCCGAGGCCATCGCCGACAAGATCCGTGCGGCCGTCGAGGTGCAGAAGCGCGCGCGGAGGGTGGCGACGGTCTCAGAGGCGTGACCGGCGGATCGCGGGTTCCGGCACGGGAACGACGAATCGACCACCGCGCGCGGCGTAGCTCGACTGCTGGTGCGTGATCTCGTCAAAGAAGTTCCACGCGAGCACGACGAGGTAGTCGGGCTGCTCCTCCAGTACGCGAGCCGGCGATACCACGGGCAGGTGCATGCCCGGCGTGAGGCGCCCCTGCTTGAACGGACTGCGGTCCGCGACGAAAGGTAGCGCGTCGACGCCCAGACCGCAGTAGTTGGTCAGCACCACCCCTTTGGCCGCGGCGCCGTAGGCGGCCATGCGCGCGCCGCCGCGACCCAGGTCAGCGAGGAAGGCCGGAACCGCAGTCTTGAGCCGCTCCGTCCCCTGCGCGAACTTTCGCAAGGGTGCCATCGTCGTGAACCCAGCCACGCGCTCCGCGTCGATGAGACGCGCCACCGAAGGTCTCGGTGCGACCCCCCTGCGGCCGCGCGCGATGAGCGAGCCGCCGTGCAGGCCGAGCGCCTCCACGTCCCACAGCACGAGGCCCGCTTCGCGGAAGAGACGATCGAGGGCGCCGGCCGAGAAGTAGGACAGGTGCTCGTGGTAGATCGTGTCGAACTCGAGCTTGTCGACCATCTCGACGAGGTAGGGAACCTCCACGTGAAGCACGCCGTCGTCGGAGAGGAGGTGCGCCGCGCCGCTGATGAAGTCGACGACCGCGGGGACATGTGCGACGACGTTGCGCGCGATGATGAGCTTCGCGGGTCCGTGTTGACTGAGCAACTCGCGCGCGAACGCGCCGGTGAAGAACTCGGACACCGTCGGGACCCCCTGCTCGTTGGCCACCTTCGCGATGTTCCGGGCCGGCTCGACGCCGACGACGCGGCAGCGATCCTGAAAGGGACGCAAGATGCACCCGTCGTTCGACGCGAGCTCGCAGACGAGATCTCCCGACGCAAGCGGAAGTTCGGTCGCGTAGCGCTGCGCGAGCGCTCGACCGTGCTGGACGACCGTGTCGGACATCGACGAGAAGTAGATGTACTCCTCGAAGACGTCGCGTGGATCCAGCATGTGCGTCAACTGCACGTGCGTGCACGCGGCGCAGAACACGAGGGCGAGCGGATGGAACCCCTCGCGGGCGAACTGCTCCGGACCGCTCAGGAACGCGTTGACCGGGGGCATGTCTCCGAGCGACAAGACATCCTCCAGGTTCCGGTTGCCGCATATGCGGCAGGCGTCGATGCGGATGGCCATATCGGGATCCTAGATCGGGTGTACGAGCTGCGGTCGCAACGCGGTCAGCGTGGCCGCGAGCGACGGGTGGACGAAGGTGTGGCGCTCGCTCCGCAACGTGACACGAGCCGGCCTGGGGGCGCACTGACCCGCCTCCGACGGTGACAACTCGGCGAGGTCGATCTCCCCCAAGCCGAGCGATGACGCGATGATTCGGGCCCACTCGGCCTTCGTGGTGAGGTCGTCGCCGGTCGCGTGCACGATGCCCTCGACACGCGCGTCGATCAAGTCGAGCGTGGTCGCAGCGAGCCAGCCTGCCCAGGTGGGACACCCTGCCTGGCCGCGCGGCACTCGTAGCGTCGTGTCCGATCGCGCCGCGTCCACCACGCGGTAGACGAAGTTCTTGCGGCGGCGCTCGGCGCCGAAGACCCACGCCGTGCGCACGATCAGTGACGCCCCTCGGGTGAGCAGGAGTTCCTCGACGACGCGCTTGTGCCGCGCGTAGACGCTCATCGGCGCGACCGGATCCGACTCGACGTAGCTTGCACGCGCACCGTCGAAGACGTGGTCGGTGGAGTAGAACACCACCTTCGTGCCACGCTTGCCGATCAGGTCGAGCAGCGTGCGGACCGTGCCGACGTTGTCGCGCTCGGAGCGCTCGGGGTCTTGCTCGCAGCCATCCACCCAAGGCCACGCGGAGCAGACCGCCACGACGTCGGGTTCGACGCGGGCTAGCATCGCCGCCACCGACGCGCGGTCATTGAGATCCATCGTCGCGGTCTGCGCGTCCAGCGCCTCGCGATCGGCGGCGCAGACGTCGTGCTCCAATGCGCGCGCCGCCGCGACGAGGTGCGATCCGACGAGGCCGGAGGCGCCGATGACGAGGATTCGGCTCATCGGTCCTTGCGCGCCCACACATAGGGGATGTGGTTGACGTGCGGATCGAGGCGCTCGATCTCGTCCGGGTCGTGCGGAATGCTCGCGCAGTTGGCGACGAGCGATGGCGTCGTGCCGCAGCCCATGAAGCCGTTCCAAACGCCGACCGGCACCTTGACCAGGCAGTGGTTGTCCTGGCCCACGTAGATCTCGTTGAGCTCGCCGCGTGTGCGCGAGTCGACGCGGTCGTCGAAGAGCACCAGCTTGATGAGACCAACGGGAACCGCGTAGTGGATCACCATCTCCCGGTGCAGGTGCCAGCCCTTCACCACGCCGGGGTTGACGGCGGAGAAGTAGATCTCGCCGAAGTGGTCGAACTCCGGGTCGGTCCGCTTGAGCATGTGGATGACTTTGCCACGCTCATCGGGTATGACGCGTCGCGGTGATACGACGACTCCGTCGATCATGGATCCCTCCAAGCTCGGTGAAATCACAATACAAACCGTCCCCTCGGGCGCCCTTGGGGACCCGCGGAGGCTGCGGAGCATCGCGTTTTGATCGTCCCCACGCAACCTCCCTCGCCACAACGGATCGCGACCTTGGATTGCCCCACCCCCAGCGTCTCACCGCGACTTCCGTCGCTGTTCGCACCGAGCCTCGTCGCTTCCGCGTTGCTAGGCCTCGCGGTCCTGCCGTCGGGAGGGCGAATCAACCCCGTCGCCGTTGCGCTGGTCGGCGGCGCGCTCGCGGTGCTCTCGTGGCGTTTCATCGCAAGCATGCGAGGGGCTGCCACGTTCACACTGCCCACGACCGTGACAGCGATCGGCGTCTTCGCGACACTGCTCGCCTTCCTGATCATCGCGATCCTGCACGAACACCTGATCTACTACCCGAAGCACTCCTGGGCAGTGGGTCGCATCTCGCAGATTCTCTCGGTCGCGTGGCTGTGCACGTACCTGCCTGGCATTGATGGCGGTCGCGGTGAGACGACATGGCTTCGCGATCTCCGCTTTGCGGGATGGGCGCTGCTCGTCGGGCTCTCGGCCGCCGGCGTCCTGCATGCCTCGCCGGAACCTACCATCGACGTGTGGACGATCCAGCAGCGCGGCGTCGAGGCGCTCGCCGCCGGCACCAACCCCTACACGACAGCGTTCGTTCCACACACGGGGCCCGACGGCAGCTGCGAAGCGCCGGTGCCGTACGTGTACCCGCCGACCCAACTCTTGCTCACGTTGCCGAGCCATCTGCTGGGCGGCGACGTTCGCTACACAATGGTCGCTGCGCTCTTGATGGCGGGGCTCGCGCTCCGATCGATCGTCCGGTGCAGCGGTCGCCCCTTGCCCGCGATCCTCGAGGACGCGCCGACGCTCTTTCTGTGGCTCACGCCGATGTTCGCGAACGTGGTGGAAAACGCCTGGATCGATCCCGTGCAGCTCGCGCTCGTTGCGCTGACCTTCGCGGCTCACGTGCATCGAAGGCCATGGTGGACGGCCATTCTGCTGGGGTTGCTGCTCTCGGCCAAGCAGTCGATGTTCTGGCTGGCGCCGCTCGCGATCTTCATGCTTGGCCTTCCATTCCGCACATGGCCGCTCGTGACTGCCGCCGCACTCGCACCGGTCCTGCCCTTTGCGGCGTGGGACCCCGTCGCGCTGAGATACGCGAACTTCGACTTCCTTAGCGCGCTCCCACCGCGAGATGACGCGCTGACATTCCTCAACGCATTGCAGCGGGGCACGGGCATCGCGTTGCCGGGCGCGATCGGCTTCGCGCTGACGGCCCTCGTCGTCGGAGCGGCTAGCCTCCGTCTGCGCGAGCGGACGTCTGTGTTCGGCCTCGCGGCGTGCCTGACCTATCTCGTGTTCTTCTCGTTCAACAAGTGGGCTTTCGCCAACTACTACTTCCTGCTCGCGGGTCTCGGCGCGCTGTCGGCGGCGGCATCGCTGCACGAGAACGGGGCGGGTGATGCGTCTGTCGACGCGGAGGATTCCCGGTGAAAACGATCGTGGCCATGCCGGCGTACAACGTCGCCGAGACGCTGGAGAAGACCTACTACGCGCTGCCCGAGCGGCTGCGTACCCACATCCTCCTCGGCAACAATTGCTCGGAGGACGATACGGTGGAGGTCGCGCGCAAGCTCGGCATTCAGGTCATCACGCACGAGAAGAACCATGGCTACGGCGGCAACCTCAAGCGCATCTACCGCGAGGCGCTGCGACAGGGTGCCGACGTCGTCGTCGAAGTGCATCCGGACTACCAGTACGAACCTTCGGTCGCCGATCTGCTCGTCGAGTACGTCGAGCGCGGCCACTTCGACGTCATCCAGGCCAATCGCATCCGATCGCGCGCCGAGTCGCTCGCAGGCGGCATGCCGCTATACCGCTACTTCGGCAACCGCGCCCTGACGATCTTCGAGAACGTCTGGTTCGGGGTCACGTTTGGCGAGTGGCACTCCGGCATGCGGGCCTACCACGCGCGCGTCCTCGAGGCGCTGCCGCTCGAGAGTTACCCGGACACGCACGCCTTTGCCTCGGACATCCTGATGGACTGCGTGATGTACGGCTTTCGCGTGGGCGAGGTCCCCGTGCCCGTGCGCTACGAGAAGGACAGCTCGTCCGTTCCTGTGGCCGGCTTGTTCGCGTACACCGCGCGAACCGTCGCCGCAGCGCTGAAACGCCCACCGTGGCGAAAGATGCCCGTGCGCAAGTAGCGAGCGCTCTAGCGTGAGCGCGCGAACGCCACTATCGTCGCGCCGCGGTGCGTGAGGGCGCTTGCCGCCGTCGCCGCGATCGCGGCCGGTCCGAGCGCCGCAGCGCCGAGGAATCCCGCCGCAAGCTCCGCCCGCCCACCGCGTCGTGCCTTGCCGGTCAGCGCATCGAACACGCCGTTCTGCGTGGGGAGCGCCGCGTTCAACGCGCTCTGGATCCAACCGAAGACATCCAGCTCGGCCTCGAGGTGGCTCGTACCAGTGAGCATGAGGCCGGCCGTGTCGATTAGGTAGGCGAGGCTCCGCGCGTCGAAGTGGACGAGGTGACGCGGCACGTCGAGGTGGAACCAGTGCTTGCGGAACGCGTTCGCTTGCAGGCCTCCGGCATCGGGAACCGCGACGATCACCACGCCGTGCGGACCGAGGAGCGCGCGTGCGTCTTCGAGCGCACGGCGCGGGTCGGGCATGTGCTCGAGCGCGTGCCAGATCGTTATCGCGTCGAAGGGTCCTCGCGCCGCGGCGGCCTCCAGCCCCTCCACGACCGGGAGTCCTTCGCGCGCGAGGCGGGCCGCGTTGTCGCCGAACTCGGTCCCGGTCGTCTGCCACCCCGCCCGCCGCGCGAGCGAGATGAACGCGCCGTCGCCACACCCCACGTCGAGCAGGCGGACGCCCCGCTCGCGAGGTTGAACACCCCGCGTCGCGCGCGCGAGCAGGCGCATCCGACGGCGCATGCACCATATCTTGGTGAAGCCGTGCCGGCCGCCCCAATACGCGGGTCCGTAGTAGCGCCCGAGGTCGTCTGGCACTGGGGTCGTGAAGCCCGCGCCGCAGTGCGCACACCGCTCGATCGCGAAGACCTCTCCGCTGTGCGGGTCGCGCACCTCCGCGAGGTGCGGTTCGAGCGCACCGCCGCAGATGCTGCATCGCGCTGGCTTCACGTCAGGACCTCCGCGTCGAGGTAAGCGTCCAGCTGGTGGAGCGAGAGCGCGCGCAACACGTGCATCGTCGCTCCCCTGTGATGCGCATGATACCAGTCGACGGTACGACGGCAGGCCTCTTCGACGTGCCAGCGCGGCGTCCAGCCCAGCTGCGTGCGCGCCTTGTCGATGTCCAGGCGGAGCAGTCCTGCCTCGTGCGGTGCGTTCGGATCGCGCTCGGCGACCCACGCGGCGCCTTCTCCCCAGGTCGCGACGACCGTGTCTACGAGATCGCGTACCGGCACGGAGTCGACCTCGGCGGGGCCGAAGTTCCACGCATCGCACGTGGCAGCGCGCGCCGCGGTGCCGCCCTCGCGAAGACGCATTCCGAGGGTGAGATACCCGCCCAATGGCTCGAGCACATGCTGCCAAGGACGCACGCTCTCGGGGTTGCGAACACCAATCGCGCGGCCCGCCGTCAGCGCGCGGATCGCGTCCGGCACGAGCCGATCGTTCGCCCAATCACCTCCCCCGATGACGTTGCCAGCGCGCGCCGACGCGATCGCCACGCCATGCGAGGCGAGTCGATCGGGGTGGAAGAAGCTGCGTCGCCAACTCGATGTCACGAGCTCAGCCGCGCCCTTGCTCATCGAATAGACGTCGTGGCCGCCCATGGCGTCTGCCTCGACATAGGGTGCTTCGCGTTCCCTGTTCTCGTAACACTTGTCGCTGGTCACCACGACGACCGCGCAGGGCCTGCCCACGGTGCGCACGGCCTCGAGCAGGTTGGCGGTCCCGATGACGTTGGTCTCGAGCGTGACGATCGGCTCCGCGTAGCTGCGTCTGACCAGCGCTTGCGCGGCGAGGTGGAAGATCACATCGGGCTGCGCGGTCGCCACGAGGTCCCTCAGGCGGGTCAAGTTGCGCACGTCGCCGACCACATGTCGACACATCGACGCGAGATCGATCGCGCGAAAGAACGAGGGCTCCGTGTCGGGCGGCAACGCCACGCCTGTGACGTGCGCGCCCATATGTGCGAGCCACAGCGTGAGCCAGCCTCCCTTGAAGCCGGTGTGTCCGGTCACCATCACGCGCCGCCCCGCGTAGAACGAGGCGAGCCGAGGCGCGTCCGGCGCGCTCACTGACCGTTGGCCCAGGTCTTCCACGGTGCTTCTCCGCTCGACCACAGATCGTTGAGCAGCTTGTACTCGCGCGCGGTGTCCATCGGCAGCCAGAAGCCCGTGTGCAGGTAGGCCGCCAGCTCGCCGTCGCGCGTGAGGTGCTGCATCGGTTCGCGTTCGAGCACGATAGATGAGCGATCGCCGAGGTAGGACCAGATGCGGCGACCATCGCAGACGAAGAAGCCGCCGTTGATGAAACCCTCGCTGGCTTGCGGTTTCTCGTTGAATTCGCTTACGTTGCCGCCCGCAATCCGCATCTCACCGAAGCGCCCCGGCGGGCGCACCGCCGTCACGGTCGCGATGCGCCCGGTAGACTTGTGGAAGGCGAGCAGCGCGTCGATGGCGAGATTCGAGACGCCGTCGCCGTAGGTGAGGCAGAAGGGCTCGTCGCCTTCCACGTACCGGCGCACCGCAGCCACGCGTCCGCCGGTCATCGTCTCTTCACCGGTCTCCGCGAGCGTGACGCGCCAGTCCTCCTCCTCACGACGCCCGTGGAACGTCACACCGTCACCGCGCAGATCGATCGAGATGTCCTGCGTCTTCGCGCGGTAGTTGAGGAAGAACTCCTTGATGACCCAGCCCCTGTGTCCGAGACACAGCACGAAATCCCGAATGCCGTAGTGCGCATAGCCCTTCATGATGTGCCACACGATCGGCATGTCGCCGATCGGCAGCATGGGCTTTGGGAGGGTCTCCGAGGCCTCGCGAATTCGCGTGCCCTGACCGCCACACAAGATGACCGCTTTCATGCGACGTCCTGCCTCGTCCGCCAGGAGGCGTCGCATGCTAGGGTGCGGCCACGCACACGGTCAAGGCTACCGGCGGTCGCGCGGCCGCGAACACCGTGAGCCATCGCGCGGCGCACATGGCGCTCGCACTCGCACTCGACTTCGCCTCATGTTGCAGGGCCCCGCGCACGCCCGCTTCGCCTGACTCACCCCTTGATCAGCTTGACCTTGTCGACGAGCTCCGGCATCGCCTTGAACGCGTCTGCCACCAATCCGTAGTCCGCGACTTGGAAGATCGGCGCGTCGGCGTCCTTGTTGATCGCGACGATCACCTTCGAGTTCTTCATGCCCGCGAGGTGCTGGATCGCGCCGCTGATGGCCACTGCGAAGTAGAGCTGCGGGGCGACGACCTTGCCGGTCTGCCCGATCTGGTAGTCGTTTGGACAGTAGCCCGCGTCGACCGCGGCGCGCGACGCGCCGATCGCACCGCTGAGCAGGTCGGCGAGCGGGTCGAGGAGACGGAAGCCCTCCTCGCTCTTCAGGCCGCGACCGCCCGCGATGACCGTGCTGGCTTCGGTCAGCTCCGGCCGCTCGGACACGGTGGCGTCGAAGCCGACGTAGCGCGCGCGGAAGGCAGGCGCGTCGAGCTCGACCGTGAAACCGACGACGGCGCTGCTGCTTCCCGTCGGCTCCGCCGCGTCGAAGTCCGTGCCGCGCACCGTAACGACGTGCACCGGCGCATCGATGACCAC
>Ga0172370_10006304_pt1 | contig 14929 bp, 9 predicted proteins | sample LakKiv5m_FD_114538 | JGI IMG/M metagenome (GOLD analysis project Ga0172370, IMG submission 114538) | Freshwater microbial communities from Kabuno Bay, South-Kivu, Congo - kab_022012_11.5m | ecosystem: Environmental > Aquatic > Freshwater > Lake | place: Democratic Republic of the Congo...
CCGACATCTACTCGCTCGGCGTGATCCTCTACGAGATGCTCGTCGGTCGTCCGCCCTTCGACGCGGAGGAGCCGATCGCGATCGCCGTCAAGCACGTGCAGGAGCAGCCGCCCGAGCTGACCAAGTTCAAGCACGACCTGCAGATCCCTCAGGAGCTGGATCGGCTGGTCTTCAAGCTGCTCGAGAAGGATCGCAACCGCCGCCCGCAGAGCGCGCAGGAGATCATCGAAGGTCTCGACGTCGCGCTCGGCGCGATGGGCGGCCCGGGCCAGAGACACGTCTCGGGGCAGTACCCGAACGTGTCGGGGCTGACGCCGGCCGCTCCGCTGGCGCCGCTGTCTGACGAAAAGACGCTCGCGCTCGACGTCGCGGTCGCGCGGAACAACCTGAATGCGGACAAGACGCTCGCCGATCCGAACGCGCTCGACGCGCTCGAGTCCGGTGAGAAGACTATCGTGCCCGAGTCGCTGCGCGATCCGCCGAAGGCCAAGCGCAACACGGGTCGCGCCGCCGCCATGCCAATGCCGCCGGAGCCGAGCCGGCAGGGGGGTGCCTCGCGGACGGGCCTGTGGATCACGCTCGCGGTGTTGGTGCTCGGCGGCGCGGGTCTGGCGGTGGTGCTGGCCAACGGAGACGGCGGCAAAAGCGACGCTGCGCCTGCCGTGGCGCGCTCCGAGCCTGCCGCGGACCGGGGTCCGGACAAGGCCGGCCAGGCCGACAAGTCCGAGAAACCGGACAAGGCGGCCGGCGAGCGAGCGCCCCAAAACCCCGGTTCCGAGAAGCCGGCGCCAGAAAGGCTTGGCAGCGACAAGCCCGGCAGCGACAAGGGAGCGCTCGCCGCGACGCAGCCGACGGCGGCGCCGACTTCAGGCGCGCAGCCCAAGGGCGCCGTGCGTGAGATCATCTTCGACACGGACCCGAGCGGCGCTGACGTGCTGATGGGCGGCCTGAAGATCGGCAAGACGCCCTATACGTTGAAGGTCAAGCCCGACGATCCGGATCCGAAGATGGAGTTCAAGCTGACCGGCTTCCACGCGCACAAGCAGGACCTGGAGACCAAGGTGCTGCTCGCGCTGCCGGAGCCTAAGGTTACGATTCCGTTGAAGAAAGCTGAGGCGCCCAGGCCGAAGGTCCACAAGAAGACCGGCGGCGGTGGGGGCGGCTCGAAGTGGGACCTGTGACGCCATGAGACGACACGCTGCGATCGCTGGACCGCTCGGCAACAGGTGGGTGCGCCTCCTGCTCGCGCTGCTCGCGCTGGGCTCGCTCGGCGTCGGGATCGCGGCGCCGCGGGCGGCATTCGCAAAGGAACCGGCCGCCAAACCGGAGGACAAGGCCTTCCGGCTCTTCAAGGAGGGCCGTGTGCTCTTCGAGACCACCGACTACGCGAAGGCGCTCGAGAAGGCGGAGGAGGCCTACGACCTCTTCGATCACCCCGCGATCCTCATCCTCAAGGGCCGCTGTCTCGAGAAGCTGGGGCGCTTCACCGAGGCGCTCGCGGCGTATAAGCTTTTGGATCTCAAAGACAAGCGACTGAAGCCGGACCTGCGCGAGGAGGCCGCGGCGGAGCGCAAGGCCCTCGAGGAGAAGATCCAGAGGGGCGCCAAGCTGATCGTCGAGTCGGAGCAGTCCGACGCCGAAGTGCAGATCGACGGCGCGCCCGCCGGCCGGGTGCCGGTGGAGCGCAAGCTCACGCCCGGACAACACACGATCACCGTGAGCAAGCAGGGCTACCGGACCGAGACGCGGACGGTCACGCTGAAGGTCGGCGAATCCACGCAGGTCGCCGTGAAGCTCACGGCCGACGGGAGCCCGGTCGTCGTGTACGTGCCGGGCGGGCTGCGCGGCGTGCAGATCCTCTTCGACGCGACGAACCTCGAGATCGCGATGGACGAGGCGGTGGGCCAGCGCACGAAGCCGCGGCCGCTCGCCGCCGGGCAGCACGTGCTGACCTGCAAGAAGGGCGAGAAGGTCGTGCAGCTGCCCTTCACGGTCGTCGCCGGCGTGGACACCGAGGTGACCTGCCCGCTCGACGCGGACGCGGCGCCGGTCCCGATCCGGCCCATCCTCGGCTGGACGGGCGTTGGCCTGGGCGCGTTCATGGCCGGTGTCGGCACCTGGGCGCTCGCGACCTACGGCGCCGACAAGGAGGAAGCGGCGCGCCGGGGTCTCGCCGACAGCGAGTGGTCGTCGAGCAAGCCGACGCTCGGCCCGGTCTGGCTCGGGGTTGGCCTGCTCGGCGGCGCGGCGAGCTGGTACTTCCTCGTGCGGCAGGGCGCCTCGGACACGGCCGTGACCGATCCCGCGCCGGCTCTCCCCGCGCCGGTCTTCGCGGCGCGCCGCGGCCTCGCGGTACGCTTCTAGGGACGCGAGCGGCGGCGGCGAACGGGCGCTCGGGGACCCCCACACCCTCGCGGGAGCGACATGAACGACGCGCCACAACGGCCCGGCGAGCCCGGTCGGAGCGACGACGAGCACGAGTCGATGTGCCGGCGCTGCGGCGTCTCGTGCCACCTGGCCATCCCCGTCAACGGGGTTCCCGTGGTCGTCCCCGGCCTTCACTGCGGCTTCCTCGACGAGGTCGTGCCGGGTCGCTGGGCCTGCCGGGTCTACGCCGAGCGCTTCGAGCGCGCCCCCTGGTGCCATCACGCCGACCTCGCGCTGCGCGAGGGCCTGCTCGCCCACGACTGTCCGTATGCGGCCGGCACACCCGGCGTCCGCGGCAAGGTCCGCTTGCCCGAGAGCACGATCGCCCTGCTCTGGCCCATCCTCGCGGCCGAGATCCGGCGCGCCGGCGTCCCGTACTTCGTGTCGCAGCCGGCTTTGCTGGCGGAATTCCAGCGGCGCGAGGGCCGAACCTTTCGTCTGGAGCCCGATCCACGCGACACGGAGCGCGTCAGACTGCTGCCGGCCTGACGCGGGCGGCCACGGAGCCTCGAGATGTCCACACGCCGGTGGAGCCCCTTCCGCCTCCGCGCCCGCCTCTTGCTCTTCGTCCTGTCGAGCGTCGCGCCGCTCGGCTGTCTCAACGCGTTCTTCGCACGCGAGGTGCCCGTGACCGCACAGAACCGTCCCCTGGGCGAAGACGAGGCCTCCCGGCTGCGCGCCCGGGAGGTCGAGGCTCGCTCGGCCGATCTCGTCCTCATCGCGCGGCGCGTGATCACCGCGGGCGCCGACGCCGAGGGCGGGCCTGCGAGGGGCGTCGCCGTCCGGCAGGGAACCGTGATGGCGGTCGGCTCCGAGGCCGAGATCCAGGGGCTCATCACCGCGTCCACGCAGATCCTGAACCTGCCGGGCGCCACCGTGACCGCCGGGATGGTCGACAGCCACACGCACGTGGTCGGCGCTGCGCTCGCCGAAGATGCTGTCGATCTTTCTGGAATTACGGATGTTTCCAAGGCGATGGAGCGTATCTCGCGGCACTCGACCTGGGATCCCACGGCGTGGATCTGGGCGTGGGGTGCGCCAGCGGCCCTGCTCGAGGGCGGGCTCGATAGGGCGGCCCTCGACGCCGCGACCCGGAAGACGCCCACGCTCGTGTCGCGGGCGGACGGGCACGCCGCGCTATGCAACTCGGCGTCGCTGAAAATACTTGGAATTTCAGTGAAATCTATCGATCCGCCGGGGGGTCGCGTGGTCCGGGACAAGGATGGGCAGCCGACGGGACTGCTGCTGGAGGCGGCGGCCGAGGACGCGTTCCGGCGCATGCCGCTGCCTCCGCGCGGGCGGCTCAAGGCGCTGCTGATGGTGGCGCTGTCGCGCCTGGCCGAGCGTGGACTGACGGCGGTGCACGAGATGGCGGCCTCGCCCGACGCGGTCGCGGCGCTCATGGAGCTCGAATTCGAAGGCCGGCTGCCGGTCCGCGTCGCTCTGTGGATCGACGGCGCGCACCCCGGCTGGCCCGCCCTGCGAGATCGGGGCCCGCGCAGCGCCGGCGGTACGACCAAGGTCGAGGTCATCGGCGTCAAGCTCTTCCTGGACGGCACACTCGGCGCGAGAACTGCCGCACTTTCAATGGCTTATAGCGACGCTCCGGCGGAGCGTCCGCCACCGCGCCTGGACGTGGAGGCCACCCGCCGCCGCCTCGTCGAGGCCTCGAAAGCCGGCTTCGGCGTGGCCCTGCACTGCATCGGCGACCAGGCCCTCGAGACCGCGCTCGCGGCGCTCGAAGGGGCGAAGGCCGCGGGGGTGCGCTTCCCGCTGCCGCCGCGCATCGAGCACGCGCAGATCGCCCGCCCCGATCAACTCGCACGCCTCGCCGCCCTCGGCGCCGTGGCCTCGGTCCAGCCGCTTCACGCCTGCCAGGACAGCGCGCTGGCACCCGCGCGCCTCGGGCCCGACCGCCTGCCGCACGCCTACCGGGCCGCGAGCTTCCTCAAGGCCGGGATCCCCACCCTCCTCGGCAGCGACACGCCCGTCGCCCCCTCGGACCCGCGTCTCGCCTTTCAGGTCGCCGTGTTCCGCGCTGCGGCCCCCACCTGGCCGGCCTGCGCGGCGCCGGAGGAGGCGCTGACACCACGGCAGGCCCTCGCCGCCCTCACGGAGGCGCCAGGCGCAACGCTGGATCCTGCCCGGCACCGCGGTCGCGTCGTCCCGGGCGCGCCGGCCGACCTCGTCGTCTGGGACGTCGACCCGCTCGCGCAACCGGCCGCCTTCGCGCAGGCGCGTGCCCTGGCTACGATCGTACAGGGCCGTGTCATCCACCGGTCATCGGCGGTTCCTTGATTTATTGCTACTTCTTCGCAAACGTAATGGGGGAAGGCGGTGGGACTTGGGATCTGGGCGTCCCCCTCGCGCGCGCCGCGCTCAAGGCAGGGACGCCTAGATCCCAACGGCACGTCATCCTTACGTGTTCGGCTTTGGCAGGTCGTCCTTCCCGGAACGTCCTCTCCACGTCGTCCGTACGACACCGCCTTGGCCACATCGCCGTCGCCGTCGAGCAGCCCCTCTCGAGTCCAGCGCACCGCGGGACGGGGCCTGCCCGTTTGCCACCCCGTTTCGAACACACCTTCTTGCTCGGCAGCCAACGTCGACTATCCGCGCTCAGGCGCGGGCAAGCTCCTCAATCGCCAGCTCGATCTCTTCGACCATGACCTCGCTCGACTGGCCGTCGGTGCGGAAGCCGCTCCAGCTCGAGGGCCACCCCTCGCGGAAGTTGTAGCGCATCACCTCGGCGCCCTTGTCGTCGAGCAGCACGATCGAGCCCGAGCGCCGCTTGACCTCGCCCGTCAGGACCTCCTCGCACCAGCGCCACAACATGTCGGAGCCGACGTAACCCTTCGTGAGCTTGATGTTCTGCACCTTCACCCGGCCGGGGCGGTGCCTCGTGAACATCTCGTTGCCGTGCTGGTAGGGGATGTCCTCGACCTCGACGCTGAGGCCGTCGACCTGCTTGAAGCCGCCCACGTCGACGCCTTCGATCTCTACGCGGAAGTTGAAGTTGCCGATGTAGTCGGTCTTGCGGGAGCCGCCCTCCGGCGCCTTGCCAGGGATCTTGCCCGCGTCCTGCTGCGGAGGCAGGGGCATCGGGTTCTTGGTCGGACCGCCGGGAGGCGTCGCGCCGCCGGGCGTCTTGCCGGGCGTGGTGATGCCGCCGGGGCCGGTGCTGCCACCGGGGATCTTGCCAGGGCTCGTCGTGCCGCCGGGCCCCTTCGCGCCGCCGGGCAGCTTGCCGGGCGAGGTCGCGCCACCGGGGCCGGTCGTACCGCCGGGCAGCTTGCCGGGAGACGTCGCGCCGCCGGGGCCGGTCGAGCCACCGGGCAGCTTGCCGGGGCTCGTCGCGCCACCGGGACCGGTTGCGCCGCCGGGCAGCTTGCCGGGTGAGGTCGCGCCGCCGGGCTCCGTGCCCTTGCCGGGCTCCTTGCCGGGGCTCGTCGCGCCACCGGGGCCGGCCGCGCCGCCGGGCGTCTTGCCGGGCGTGGTCTCACCGCCGGGCTCCGTGCCCTTGCCGGGCTCCTTGCCGGGGGTGGTCGCGCCGCCGGGCTCCGACCCCTTCGCGGGTCCGTCGCCGGGTGTGGTCTGGCCGCCAGGCTCCGACCCCTTCGCAGGTCCGCCGCCCGGTGTCGTCTGGCCGCCAGGCTCCGACCCCTTCGCAGGTCCGCCGCCCGATGTCGTCTGGCCGCCAGGCTCCGACCCCTTCGCAGGTCCGCCGCCCGGAGTCGTCTGGCCGCCGGCCTCGGAGCCCTTCGACGGGCCGCCGCCCGGTGTCGCGCTCGCGCCGCCCGGCTCGCCTCCCTTGCTCGGCTGTGCCGCGGTCGCGCCGCCGTCGTTGCCGCCGTCGCCACCGGGGCCCTTGGATGGGCCGCCCGACTCACCGCCGCCGCCGCCCGCGGAGCTCGCGCCCTTCGACGGGCTGCTCGACTCACCGCCACCGCCGCCGCTCGCGCCCTTCGACGGGCTGCCCGACTCGCCGCCGCCGGCGTTCTTGGACGGGCTCGACGACGCACCGGCGCCCGCGGAGCCGCCGCCCGAGCCGCCGGAGCTTCCGCCCGCGCCGCCGGAGGGGCCCGCCGCTTCAGCCGGACTGCCGCCCTTGGTCGGGCTGCCGCTGCTGCCGGACGAGGCCGTGCCCGCGCTGCCCGCGCCACCGCCACCGGCACCGCCGGCATCCCCCCCCGAGCCGGTCGCCGAGGCGCCCCCGCCGCCGGTGTCGCCACCGCCGCCGCCGCCGCCTGCCGGTGCCGCCGAGGATCCCGCGTTGGACTGGGCCGCCGCCGCGCCGCCTGCCGGTGTCGAGGCTTGCGAGGAAGAGGTCTTCGAAGCGCTCGCGCCGGCGCCACCGCCCGACGAGTCGCCGCCCGCCAGCGACGAGACCGCCGCCGCGACGCCCGCTCCGGTGCCGACCACGACAGCGCCCGTCCCTACGGCTTCGGCGACGTCTCCCGCTCCGGCTCCCGAACCATTGCTCTGTTCCGACATGGCACCCCCCGCTTAGGTCGAGCCCACTTCCCGCGAGCCCTCTTTCCGCCTCTCACCGGACCTCCCGCGCTCCGCCGTCGAAGACGTCCGGGGGCCCGCTCGCCCAGCGACGCGCGCACCCTACTTGGCGCGCTGCAGCCGCTCCACGACGATCTCGATCTCCTCCACCGTGGCGTTTTGCCCCTTGCCGTCGAGCTGGAAGCCCGACCATTTGCGCGGGTACGCCTCGAAGAAGTTGTAGCGCGCCAACTCCTGCTGTCCGTCGTCGGCGAGCAGGATGATCGACCCGGACTTGCGCGGCACGTCGCCCTTCGCGACCTGGTCGAACCAGGCCCACAGGGTGGCCGTATTCACGTACCCCTTCGTGAGCTTGATCGGCTGGAACGTGGGGCGTCCCGCGAGCTTGCGCATCACGTTGTCGTTGCCGGCCACGTACTCGATCATCTCGACGCCGGCCTGGAGCCCATCGACGGCCTTGAAACCGCCTGCGTCCACGCCCTCGATCTCGATGCGGAAGTTGAAGTGTCCGATGTGCTCGAAGTTGCGGTTGTTCGTACCACCGCTTTTGCCGGGGCTGCCGAAGCCGCCCTTGCCGCCCTTGCCGCCCGAGATGCCCGACTTGATCTGGCCGAACCCGCCGTCGAGCGCACCCTTGGCCGCGTCACCAGCCTTCTTGGCGAGCGGCTTCGCGAAGTCCGGCACCTGCGACTCGAGCTGCTGCTCGAGCTTGTCGATCTCGCCGTCGAGCAGGCCGTCGAGCTTGCCGAGCCCGTTCGCGGCGGCCTCCTCGGCCTGGTCCTTGGCGTTCTGGACAGCTTGTTCCGCGGCGCTCTTGGCCTTGTCCGCGATCCCGTTGGCAATGTCTCCGAAGTCCATCGCTCACCTCCCGCAACATCGCGTCCGCGCCATGTTGGCACGAATCACCATGCAACCTCCAGCGTCGCTTTCGATCGCCACACCTTCCAGGTCTCGTCGCCGTCGCGCGGCCGGAGCAAATCCTTGTGGATGTACTCCAGGTGATACTTCAGCCTCACGCCCTTGAAGTCGTAGCTCAACTGAGCAAAAATCTTCTCTTTCTTCGTGGTGCCGTTGCCGTAGCCCGTCTCGAGCGTGCCGGCCCGGTTCTTCTCACCCCAGCGATCGACCTGTCCGCCCACGGCAACGCGCACGCCGTCCGAGACCGGCATCGACGCCTTCGCGCGCAGCGTCGCCATATCGCCACGGTAGTCGTCGTCGTAGGTCGTGTCGCTTCGGAAGTCCTCGTCTCGAATGAACTTCCCTTTCAAGCTGAGATCCAGACCGCGCCCCACGTCGATCGTGTACCTGCCCTTGACCACGCCAATGTGCGTCCGTCGGTTCTGGTTCCGGCGGTAGACGCTGCGCGGGTCGCGGCCCCGGTCGATGTTCTTTGGGTTGGCGTAGGAGTACAGGTCCGTGTCCGTGAAGCCGTCGCTGTGGAGGAAATCTGGATAGATCTTATCTACATCCCGCCGCTGGGCGTTCGTGTTGTAGCTCAAGAAGGTGTATTCGGCGGACACGTCCAGAGGCCCCTGCGCGTATTCGGTCACCGCCGTACCACCATGCCATCCGATGCACGACTCGTACCAGTCCTCGTCAAAATCGATGAACTCATTTGCGAGGTTCAACGTCGGGAGCTGCCCGCCCTCCACGAGGCCGTCGGTGAGCAGGACGTCCCCCTCGCGGCGCTGCCCGAAGATGGCGTTCCAGTGCTGGCCGATGTTGAAGTACTCGAGCTTGAGCTTGAGCCCGTCGGCCACGGCGTCCTCGATATCGAGGCGTAGCTTGGCCGCGCCGTCCGAGACGTCGTCGAAGACGACCGGTGAGACACCCTGATTGATGGCGACGCCGTTCGACGCGAAGCGCGGATCGATGCGTTGCTTCGCGAATCCGACGAGCAGGTTGAGGTTGATGTGCTCGAGCGGATCGAAGTTCCCTTCGAGCGTCGCGTTCGTGCTCCAGAAGCGGGAATAGAAGTCGACGGCGTGATCCGAGTAGCACCCGGGGACACGTGCCCCCCCCGCGTCCTTGCAGTTGGGGTACAAAGACCCCAGCGCGTCGGGATCGGCGGGGTCCGCTTCGAGGTCCTGCGTCATCGTCCCGATCGCGACGACGCGCGCGCCGGGCGCCGCCCAGGTGAGCTTGCCTGCGTAGGCCCAATCACGCGACCAGAAGGGGTTCTTGAGCACGGGATCGCCCACGCCGCTCGACCAACCGGGGCCGACCCACAGCTTCGGCAGCGCGACAGCGCCGAGGTTCCAGGTCCAGCTGCGCTCTTCGTCGAAGTGCCCGTCGATGAAGAAGCCCTTGCCGTTGTCCCGGTCGATGTAGCGGATCCTGCCGATCGTCCACGCGTTCCAGGTGCCCATGTCGCTCGCGCCCACGTGGACCAGGTCCACGAGGGGCAACTCGGGGTTCCATCGGACCCACGCGCCGCGCAGCTTCATGTAGCTCGCGTGGTTGAGGCCGAGCGAGTCGCCCGACGTGTTGACCTGCTGGCCGTACTTGTAGTTGCCGCTCTCCCACCAGTCCTGCCACAGCTCGCCGTAGCGGCTCGCCATGCGGACGCCGGCCTGGACCGCGTCCGAGACGCGCGCCTTGATGGTCATCTCGAACTCGGTCGCGACGCCGTTGCGGCCGGCGATGTCGTCGGGCCAGAACGGGTTGCCGTACCAGAGCGCACCCTGCGAGTCGTCGTTTCCGTAGAGGTATTTGGTGTAGATGCGCCCGGAGAAGTCGAAGTTGGACGTCTCCGCGCGCGCGCTGCCGCCGGAGCAGAGGAGCAGCGCGACCAGCAGCGTCTGACGTCGACGGTCCCAAAGCGGGCGTGTGCCGGGCGCCGGCTGCCCGCGTTTCCAGAGCACGACCATTACGGATAGACCATCGGCAGCTCGGCCATCCTGGCGCCGCAGGAATAACTCAACGCCTTGTACTGAGCGGACTTTTCGTCGCCGCCCCCCGAGCCGGGGGGAGCCAGGATGTCGAGGATGTGCGGATCGCAGTCGCCATCGTTGCCGCCGCCAAAGCGGTGCTCGCCCCGCTCGGAGTTGACCTTGCGCGTGAGAAGATCGCCCGGTGCCGGGTATCCCTCGTTCGACTGCATCACGACCTGGTATCCCCAGCCCTTCTTCGGCTCCCCAAGGACCTTCTTCGACACGACGCCCGTGATCGTGTGCGTCGCAGCGCGCGTACTCCGCGGGATGATCACGGACTTCTTGAGGCCGCCGGCCTTCGCGCTGACCTCGGATTGCAGCTTCGTCTTGCCCTGCGGGGACAGCAGGACGACCTTCTCCCATGCGCTCTCGGACGCGAATTTCGCATGGATTCCGGGTAGCGTGCCCGTGTGGCCGGATCCGGCCTTGTGGTCTGTGTCGATGTAGATCTGGATGAACTGGAGCGAGAAGCCGTTGCCGTCCCAGTCCTTCGAGTTCCATGGGTCCTCGATCTTCGCGGCGACGGCGACCTTGAACTCCACGTCGGAGCCCTTGTCGACGACCTCGAAGCTCGTGATATCAAAGGAACCTCGCGTGTAGACCGCGTGGGTCGGGTACGTGTAGCTGCCCGGACCCTTGTCGTCGCCGTGGGGATCCTTGAGCTTGAAGAGGGACTCAGCCGCGAACGCGATCGCGGGCAGGAGCACGGCGACGCAGACCGTCAGGACGCCGATTCGGTGCGTGAGCTGGGTGTGACTCATGGTGGAACTACCTCCGCTGGCGCGCGTCAGTGAACGGCAGCCGGAGGTCCAAGTCAAGCGCGGCGCGCGAGGCGGAGCCGCGTCGGATCAGGTTTTTCGTTCGGCCGCGGTCGCGGCGCACCGGGCGACCACGTCCCTACGCGAAACGGGCTTCGAGCTCGGCGCGGCGGGTGACGAACACGAAGTGGAGGAGGAGATCCTGATCCGTACTCGATAGTGCCTCGAAATTACAGGCAATACTGACCGACTCCGGCTCCTGCTCCGCGGCCCGGACGACCCGTGCTATCGCGTGCACGACGACCGGGGGCGACAACGGCACACCGAAGCGGAGATCGAGGAGATCGCCGACCCGGGCCGGATGGGTGAGCGGAAGGCGGGCGCCCGAGGCGGAGAGGTCCACGTGCGTGTTCAGGAACGTGGCGTCCCCTGGCCTGGACTGGGATCCGAGCTGGACACGGCGGGCGGCATCCACGTCCAACCCCTCCGCGACCGGCAGCGCGATCACCTGCAACTCAACGTCACAACGGACGAATTCGCGCCGTTCCCCGAGGATCGGCTCCGCGGTGGTCTCGAGGTACAGGCCGCTCGGGAGGTGTTCGCCGAGCGTCGCTCGCCACCGCCACGTGTCACCGGCGACCGCGTAGAGCATCGTTACGCGCCGCCCGCGCGTCCACTCCGCGGCCTCGTCGCCCGTGTCCACCACCACCGCGTGCGGGCCGAGGTGCAGCACGCGCGCGCTGATGATGCGCGGCGCACCGCCCACGAGCAGCAGGAGCGTGATGGTCTGCCCCTCCGCGGGACGCGGTGCGGGCGTCACGCGTGGCCCTCCACGGCCAGGCGCAGGCCACGCAATGAGCGCTTGAGCTCCTCGCTGCGGGTGCGGCACGACTCGATGTACTCGGCCATCGTCTCCATGGCCTCGAGGCGCTCGTCGTCGGCCTCCGCGTTGAGGCGGCCGTATGCGTCTGCGACCATCTCGAAGTCCGAGCGGAAGGCCGAGATCTGGCCGTTGACGTCCTCGACCAGCGGCGCGAAGCGGGTGAGGCTTGGGGAGGGCGGCGCGGCTGCGGGCGCGGCTGACGGCGTGGCTGCCGCCTTGGCCTCTGCGGCGCGCGCGCGGGACTCTGCCTCCTCCGCGGCCTCGCGGGCCTTGGCGAGGTCGGCGAGCAGCGTGTTGATCCGCTTGAGGTTCGCACGGTTGGACAGCTCCAGCTCCTCCTTGGCGAGCTCCAGCTGCCGGTGCTTCTCGTCGTCGACGGCCGCGGCGGGCGGTGCTGCGGCCGCGGCAGCCTCGGCCTTGGAGGCGCGCTCTGCGGCGGCGGCGGCGGCCTTGTCCGCGGCGGCGAGCTGGTCGCGGAGGGCGGCGAGCTCGGAAGCAGCCTGCGACGCCTGCGCTGCCGCGGCCTGTGCCTCGGCGAGGCGCGCGTTGAGGGTGCTGACCTCGTCGCGCTGGGCGGCGAGCTGCCGTTCGAGCGAGGCGGACTGGTCCGAACCAGAGGCGGCCGCGCTTCGAAGCGACTCGAGCGCGCCACGGGCCTGCTCCGCCTCGGCGCGGGCCGCGTCGACCTGGGCCTGTGCCGCCTGGGCAGCGGCCGTCGCCTGGGCGCTCTCGGCGCGGGCGGCAGCCGTGGCGCGCTCCGCATCGACGCGGGCGGCGCGCTCTGCCTCGAGCAGGGCGGGATCCACGCCGGTCGGAACGGCCGTGACCTCCGGGACCGGACCGGTCGGCGGACGCGTGCGGCCCTCGGCCTCGTACCGTGCGATGCGATCCTTGAGCGGCCCGAGCTCGGCCTCTGCGTGATCGAGGTTGCGGCGAACCATCGAGACCATGTCCTCGGCGGTCTTGCGCGCCGCGCGCGCCTCGTTCACGGTCTCCCGGATGCCACGCAGCTCGGCCTCGGATGACGCCGCGCGCTTCTCTGCCTCCGAGAGCGCGTGACGGATCTCGGTGAGCTCCGCCTCCAGCTTCGGCACGCGCGGATCGTCGACCGGCTGCGTCACGACAGCAGGCGGCGTCCTGCGGGCCGTCTCGAGCGCGGCCTGCGTATCGGCGAGCGCGCGGCTCATCCGCTCCAGCTCCGCGTTCGACGCCGCGCGAACCTGCTCCGCCTCGATGCTCAGCCGATCGATCTCGGCGCGCAGCGGGGCCGAATCCGTCGCCCCGGTCTTGAGGTTCTGGTTGTCCAGCTCGAGTGTGCGGATCTGCGCCTCCAGCTCGCGAATGCGCGCCTCGAGATCCTGTGCCTTCGTCTCGAGGGCACCGAGCTCGCCCAGGCGTTTCTTGAGGGACTCGACCTCGCCGCGCAGCGCCTCGATCTGCTGGTTGCGATCGGCGATCTGTCCGTCGCGTTGCGCGATCTGCGCATCCTTGTCCGCGATCAGCGTGTCGCGTTCGGCGATCGCGGCGTCCCGGTCCGCGATGGCAGCGTTCGCCGCGTCGAGCGCGCCCTGATCGGCGGGCCCCGTGCCCGCGGGCGACTCCAGCGTGGCCGGCGCCGCGCCCGCGTCGAAGCCTTGCTGATCGTACGCGTTGGGATCGTAGGCGTTCGGATCGTAGCCTTGCTGATCGTATGCGTTGGGATCGTAGGCGTTCGGATCGTACGCGTTCGGATCGTAGCCCGCTTCACCGATGGGAGGCAAAGACGACGGCGCGGGGCCGGAAGGCGGCGCGGGGATGTTCCAGTCGTCGTCTTCCTGGCGCGCGGGGGGCTGCCCGGGCGGCGGGTACGCGGGCGCCGAGACCGAATCGGCGAAGGCCGTGGCCTCGTCGGGACCCGCGTCGCCGTAGTAGTCGCCTTGGCCCTGCTGCGCGTAGTCCGCGTCGTCGAACTCGAACTTCACCTCGAAGTTCCCGCAGACGAAGAGCTCGTTGTCCTGCAGCATCGACGGGGTCTGCGGTTGCAGCCGGCGCTGCTGATGGTACGTGCCGTTGGAGGATCCGAGGTCCATGAGCCAGTAGGCCGTGCCATCATAGAAGATGCGCGAGTGCTTGCGGCTCACACTCTGGTTCGACGTGCGGATCTGGCAGTCGCGGTTGCGCCCCACGAACACCTCGGGCGCGTCTGGACCGAAGACCACTTCCATGGGCTCGCCGGTGTCGCTGATGAACGTCAGTCGTGCCACGGAGAACTCCTATACAAGGCGCGCGCGGGGCGCACGGGGTAGACGTCCGGCCCGCGCACGCGCGCGAGCAACTCGACCGGGCGCGCACCCTAGCAGAGTTCAAGGCGTTTCGTCCATCGCACACCCGCGCCTCGGAGCAGCCCCCTGAGCGGAGGGCAAAAAAGGCGTAGTCGGGGTCGATCGGGCCTTGACAGGGGCGCCGTGCGTCCTTTCTTTCGCAACGGATCTCGGCTGGTTAGTCTTGAAAATCCAGCCGCTTATGGGTTGTCGCCCTCGCGCCGGGGCAAAAATCGCGCGGGCTCGAGCCAGGCGCCGGGTGTCCGCTTTCTAACAGCCTTGGGAGAAAAAAATGGGCAAGGTCATCGGCATCGACCTCGGAACCACGAACTCCGTCGTCGCGGTCATGGAGGGCGGGCAGCCCGTGGTCATCGCCAACGAAGAGGGCGGGCGGACGACGCCGTCGGTCGTGGCGTGGAACGACAAGGGGGAGACGCTGGTCGGTCAGATCGCGCGCCGGCAGGGCGTCGTGAACCCGACGAACACGGTGTACTCCGTCAAGCGCTTCATGGGTCGCAAGCGCCACGAGGTCGTCGAGGAGACCAAGCGCGTACCGTACTCCGTCGTCGAGGCCGCCAATGGCGACGCGGCGATCCGCATCTCGCATGCCGGAAACCGCGAGATGAGCCCTCCCGAGGTGAGCGCGAAGATCCTCGCGAAGCTCAAGCGCGCTGCCGAGGCCTACCTCGGTGAGCCCGTCACGCAGGCCGTCATCACTGTCCCGGCATACTTCAACGACTCACAGCGCAACGCGACGAAGGACTCTGGCAAGATCGCGGGCCTCGAGGTGCTGCGCATCGTCAACGAGCCGACCGCCGCGGCGCTCGCGTACGGGCTCGACAAGAAGAAGGAGGAGACGATCGCGGTCTTCGATCTCGGCGGCGGCACGTTCGACATCTCGATCCTCGAGGTGGGCGACAACGTCGTGGAGGTCAAGTCCACGAACGGCGACACGCACCTCGGCGGCGACGACGTGGACAGCGTGCTGATGCAGTACCTCATCGACGAGTTCAAGCGGGATCAGGGCATCGATCTCGGCGCCGACAAGATGGCGCTGCAGCGACTGAAGGAGGCCGCGGAGAAGGCCAAGATGGAGCTGTCGAGCTCGATGGAGACGGA
>Ga0172370_10006308_pt1 | contig 14921 bp, 19 predicted proteins | sample LakKiv5m_FD_114538 | JGI IMG/M metagenome (GOLD analysis project Ga0172370, IMG submission 114538) | Freshwater microbial communities from Kabuno Bay, South-Kivu, Congo - kab_022012_11.5m | ecosystem: Environmental > Aquatic > Freshwater > Lake | place: Democratic Republic of the Congo...
CACACTGATCCCAACCTATTCATCAACTCTGATTTGCCAGCACCCGCTTCTCCAATTGCCCTCAAATAACATATCGTATTGAAGCTGTCATAAACCCATGTCAGCATCACATAATACGCCAGTATCCGCCCCAAATATTTATCGCCAATCAGATAATATTTATTGATAAAACTTTCCACAATTGCTACCAATTCCCTTGTGCTTTTCAATTCTCCCAAATCGCTCGCAAATAAAACGCCCCCGCCTTGAATAAATACGCTTGGTCTTTTCGCTGCGTATCTAACTCCATCAATTTCAACCGCATCCCGTATGCCAACATGCCTTTCCGGATCACGGTATACCAATTTCGCTGAATCAGCCTCAACATCATAGACATAATCCAAAAGCCAGCCGCCATAATACCCACCCAACGTTTCGATCGTGGAGATTTCACTTTCTCCCTTCCCCCCTGTTAACGACTCCTTTAGGATGTTATCAAAATCTCGCAAACCAATTTCTAACGATTTCGCCAGTTCAGATCGATATTGCGCCCGATTTACCTTATCCATCCTCCCGATCAGCGAGAAAACTGTCTTGATCGCATCATCTCGTTCAGCGCCTCGCAATCCGCCCGCCCAAGCCGCCGCTGCCTCTGTAATCGTAGCAGCAGATCCAAACGCATCTATAATTTCTACTTTTTGATCCTGGTCGGATTTCCCTTCTGCGATCATCGCTTGCAGCCAATCATTGGCGTCTTTTTCTTCTCCCCATCTCACAATACGCGTCATGCTGCCCAACACTCTGCCTAATTGCCAACGTCGATCCTTCCCCATCAATGCATTCAATCCCGCCTGGTCGTTATCCAATCCCAAATAGATCGTCTTATGCCGTTTCCTGAGCTCCGCTAATGTTTCCAGATGATCATCCCAATTTGTACCCACAATCGCCATCGCTGGAATACCCCATTGAGCTAGTGTAATCGCATCCGCTTGCCCTTCCACGCATACAATATCGTCAGATCTCCGACCATACTCGTGGTTATAATAGACTTGACGGTTACCAATCATTGCAGAAGCTAAATTGTAGCTTTTGATAGTCCGATTTTCCTTATTTACCTCAGCGCCTAGAATATTACGTGCGCTTAAATACTGCACACGACCACCAACCCAGTGTGGATAGACCAAACGAGTCCTGCCAACCAATCCAGGTATCATCCCCCATTCAATCCAATTCTGCTGCACATCGATATTCCAGCGCTTCCCCCACGCCCGCACATCGCCACGATAACCCAAAATCGCAGCAGCAGCAGGCGACGCAGGATCGATTTCATACATACTGAATTCCCCCTTTAATTCAGACAACTGATCTGCAATTAATCGACCGCTGAACCCAAGCCCTGCCTTCTTGATCGTCTCATCAGTCCAACCCCTACTCCTAACATATTCAAGCGCATCTTTATCTTCCCATAACCATTTCGCCATTACTCGTTGAGCAATGCCAAATGCAGTCTCCCTGATCCTGAAGGATGCTCTAGCCTTTGGATTATCGTTTCGTTGAAGACTCACTGGCAAATCAATATTCTTTCTTTCCGCAAGCCACTTCAAAGATGTCCAAAAATCCCATTTGTTTCTAGCTTCCAGCCAGTTGAATATGTCTCCCTTTTCCCCCTTTTCGTTCCAAACATAATATTGTTCATCCACACGAACAACTAAACTATCGTGCGATTCTCCTCTTAGATAATTTCCCCTCTTCCTTTGCAATTTGTATTCTGCCCCGCTTGCCTCGATTACGTCCTCGATGGCATTCGCTGCCTTTACGTGCTCTATGAATTCTCTGAAATCATCCGCCATCAGAACTCCTCAATGAAAATAAAAACGTTTCTAAAATTCCAATCAATTTTCTTTCGCTGCCTGCCCACCAGCCCCCCACCAAACCGAGTTGAAAGCTACCCCTCCCTGCCCCAACAGGCATCCAACACGATCTCTCCGCATTATGTGACATAAATAACGCCACCTACGCCCCCTGATCAGGCACAAATCAGCCCAATTCCAGCCAACTTTCGTCACATAATGCGCAGTTATGCGACAAATCCTTGCTCGGATCAAGATCAAATTGGAACCCTTTTCCTGCGCAGCACTGCCCGTGCCCGCACCCCGTGGAAAAAAGCGATTTTTTCTTCTGCTGCTTAATTCACTCGGCGAGCATGTGAAAATAAAATGAAACGGGTGGATAGACCCGCTATCTACCCACCCATTCAATCTATTACTATGATCCAATGCGTAATCCACCTGCACTAATCATAGCGTTTCGCTCCCACAACTCCTCCAAGAACCCAATCTGTCATCCCCCCCCAATCTTCTCCCTTCAACCAGATGATCGGCTGCAGATCCCAATTGCGCATTCCCATCACATATGCAGCTGCACCAAATGCCGGTGGAATGATGTAATCCGCCATCGGATCGATCAAGTCATCCACCTGTGGAAGCAATGCTTTATCCAAATCAAAGTGAACTTTTATGATCACTTCTTCAAATTTACCGATCTCTTTTTCTATTTGCTTCTTCGCCCTTTTCCCCAACGGATGCGAATAATTAACCACTCGTTTGATTTCATTCATTCTGCTATACCATCCTATAGATCTATTTATCTGAACCCCAAATCTCTACTGGGTTAAACATCTCAACTGGTTCATCACCCCCATTGAGATAGTGAACACGTTCTGCCGCGCTTTCTCTATCATCGTGATCACTATCAGAATGCCATTTTCCATCAGGACTATAAAACCCGACCGTATAAAGACCTGGCTCACTCTGAATATAACCGTACATATTTACTCCTTTTATTAGTCAGTTATTGGTGCGTGAACAGCCACACCAACTTGTCCGTTACGAGAAAGCTTCTCTCGTGGCTGTGTTCTCGCTTGGGCACTTTGTTTTCCTGCTGTTCCAGGCATCGCTGGCGTCAGCGTTAGACTTTTATAAATCCCCGATTCAACATATCCGCAATTTTTTTTTCAAATTTGCAAATTTCATTAATGACATCAATCTGGATCCATTTGATCCGTTTCGGACCTAATTTCGCCGGTCGTTCAGGCTCCTCCGGCTTCTCGGTTAATTTACCCTGCTCCCAATTCTTATATTCCGACAACCATTTCATATAATCCCAACGATATTGTTCTTCGATTTCATCCAAATCAATTTTTCTCATTTAATTCTCCTTTTCCTCAAATCCTCTCAACCGCACGCTCTAGATCACCCCAGCCAGGCGTGACATAGCGCGCAGTCGTATCCAATCGGCTATGCCCTAACACCTTCTGCACAACGGTTAAAGGCGTTCCTTCATCCAGCATCCGCTTAGCGCAGGTATGCCTCAAGTCATGCGGCGAGATCTGCACATCAGCCAACCGACCAATCTCCTTGACCCGATGGATCACCGCCCGTCTGGTCAACCTGCCGCCGCGCTTACTCTGGAAGATTGCGCCAGGATCAGCGCCACGCACATCCAACCACATCCCCAACGCACGTCTGACTTCCTTCGCCAAAGGGACTTCCCGATACTTCCCCCCTTTCCCATGCCGAACAATCACGCGCCCCTTGCGCTCGCCGATTTCAACATCGCATACATCCAAGCTGATCAATTCGCTCTCGCGCAAACCCGCATACACCATCAGCGCCAATAGCGCTTGATCCCTTATCGCCTGCCAACGTCCATAATTCGTACCAGCGCCATTCACCAACCGCTCCGCCTGGCGCATCAAGCGATTGACCTGACTGCGATCCAGCCAGCGCGGAGGCATCTCTACGATCGAGGCTGCTTCCAATCCATTCGATGGATCCTGATTGAGAACCCCAGCCGCCACCGCCCATCCACAAAGCGCCATCAAAGAAGCCCGCCATCGGTTCCAGGTTGCAGGTTTTACGCGCCGATCATCCAACGCATAGACCCGATAGGCTCTTAGATCAAAGCTGGTTAAATGCTTGACCTCGAATTCCTCCCCGTTCGCCTGCGCATACCAGGAAGCAAAAGAGCGCACATCCAATAAATAAGACTGGATCGTACGCTCCGACTTACCGCCTTCGTTCAAATAATATTCAAAATCATCAACCCAGAAATTCGCAGCGACAACAATTTCCCGTACGGCTACCGTTTGCATTGGATACTCCCTATTCCCCTTTTATTTGCGGCTTACAATATTCCTCATAAGCCTTTAAACAATCTTCTTTTTCTGCTTCTGATCCTGATTCCGATTCGCAAACCGCCAGCCAAATCAGCCCATAAAAGAACCCGCTCAAGATCAGCCCAGTGATCAATCCTAGAATGAATGTCATTTCTCATCCATCCAGCAAAACTCGCCCAATTTCTCCAACCGGAGAATAAAAATCTGCTCTGGCAGCTAGACAATCCAAAGCAAATTCATGACGCCAATCGTTGGTGTTTTCAACTAAATACATCAAATATTCATAACGAATGCCATTTTTCCCATTTTCCCAATAGTTTACTGAAACGAAGCTCACTTTTCCATAATCATCTAATCCCATTGTGAGCACTTCAGTAAATTTACGGACAGATACCCCCATTTCAGCACGATAACGTCTGACAATCATAGCCAATTTACTTTTCTTTTTCATAGAATTCACTCAAAACGTCTATTCCGTTTTCACCTGCATATTGATCGAAATCTGGGTAAATTTCATATAGACATTCAAAGGCAAAATCTCTACGCCAATCTTGATATCGCATGGCTACCATTAGAAAAAAATACACGTGTCCAGGATATTTACCATCTTCCCAGTCTTTAATTGTTTGATGTGAGATTCCTTTTTGAAGATTTTCACTGATTTGTGCAGCAAATTTCCTTAGAGATAGCTGTTGTTCATTTCGATATTTCCTTACAATTTTTGAAAATTTATTCATTCGATGCTTGATTTCACCTCTATCAAAATTATTTTCTCTCTATCGTAAAGATAACACAAAGTTCAAATTGTGTCAAGTGACTTGACAATTTTGTTTAGCGAGTTTATTCTATTTATATGAAAGATGTTAGGAAAGAATTAAAAATATGGTTGGATAGAAAATTCAACGAATGGCAGATTGAAGTCGGTCGAAAAACCATTACAGAATTTGCCGATTTTCTTGACATCCCACGTCCCCAACTTAGTCATTATATGAACGCACGTAATAAACCAGAAAGCGAGAATATTGAAAAGATCGCAGCAAAATTAGGTTATGAAATTTATGATATTCTTGAGCTAAAGCGCCCTGACCCAACCATCAATCAGGTAATACAGGTTTACGACAAAGTGACCCCCGAAGAGCAGGAAGAGATGATCGCAATGATCAAGAAGTGGGCTGCTGAACGTGGTTATCCGGTGGAAGTACAATTGAAACAATCTGATCAGGGAAATGAACCCTAATGCGATTATCCACCCGTTCGAATTTCACATCCTTATACCAAATCTCAAAACCCTGCTCCTCGTCCCCAAGTTCATCCAAGAAATACATCACTTCATCAGGCATTTCAACCTCCCAAAACTATTATAGAACGACAGTTCTACTTAAGTCAATAATTTTCTTATCCACTTTTGTATGAACCATGGGGTGAAATAATGAGTAACCCAGAATATGATCAAGAAAAAGAGATCCAATCCGCGATCGAATTAGCCAAAAAAGGCAACCGCAAAGCAGCCATTGCCATCCTGCGCAAGATCCTGCAGAAAAACCCACGCAACCCCCGCGCCTGGTACCTGCTCAGCCAGCTTGTCGATGATCCCCATCGCGCCCAGCAATGCTTGCAGAAAGTATTGGAAATTGATCCTGGAAACGAACAAGCTGCTAATCGCTTGAAGCAAATTAAAAAGCCAACAAAATTACCGGAATTAAAGCAAGAACAGCCACAACATCCCATAAATGTAAAAAATAACCGAAAAAACACTGTTAGAGGAGTGATTGTTATCTTAATTATAATTTCCACAATATGTATTTGCGTTGGTCTATACTCCAAAGGATCATCAAATTTATCTAATGTAGTTAACATTAACTTCAATGATCCAGCACCTAGCTTTTTCACTATCCGTAACAATATGAATGAATTGACAGAAGTACAGTGGGAAGAATATAAAAATTCTTATGTGACTGATAAAACTGCTATTAATTGGTCTGGTTGGGTAGAAGAAGTCCAACAAAGTTCAGGTAACAATTATGAAGTATTAGTAGATATGGATTCACCTGATGAATTTCTCAGTGTCCAAGATATTTATTTTGATCTTCCTGCTTCTCAAGCTGGAATACTAAGAAAAGATCAAAAAATTACTTTCTCTGGAAGAATATCTAGCGTTATTAATATTTTAGGAAGCTGCCAAATAAATTTAGAAGATGTTGAAATGACACCATAATATTTTTAAATGATAATTGGATTTTAAAATATCTACAAATTATACAAAAATAAAGAAAAATGAATAATTATTCAGAAAAGATTGTGTGTTGAAATGAAATTTAAAACCTGGCAAATCATCATTCTAGTCATTCTAGCGCTACCAACCTGCTGTGTTTTCGCTCTTTTCCCTTTTCTATATTATTCCTTACAATATTCTAATTCAAGCTCCACACCAATTGCCCAAATATCACAGATAGGCAAGCCAACAAACTCATTCATTCCTACAAACACACCAATCTCTGCTTTCAATACTCCAACACGCCTATCATCAATCACGCCCACAAACACTTCAAATCCCTCGCCAACATCGAAATCAACTGCAACTTCATTATCAACCGCAACAGAGACTACCTCCAGATCGGGACCAGCATCTTGTATACCGAATAACACACCAGGTAGCGTTGGCATCGTTACAAAAGTGATTGATAGTGTCTCGATCGAAGTCTCCATCAATAACACAACCTATCCCGTCCGCTATATCGGCATCAAGAAGCCAGAGGCAGACGCACAATTCAAATCTCAAGCGCGTGCAAGCAATGTAGCTTTAGTAGAAGGGAAAATGGTCACGCTAATATCTGACACAAGCGAACATGACAACAAGGATCGACTTCTCCGATATGTTCTAGTTGGAGAAAACTTTGTAAATCATCAGCTCGTTCGGAATGGTTATGCCGAAGCGCAGAGTTATCCACCTGACACATCATGCGATCTAATGCTCAGCTTAGCTCAAACAGAAGCGCAATTAGACAAATTAGGATTTTGGCATCCCTCCATATCAGCCAAACCAATACCAGAATCTATTCAACCCACCAAACCTGCTTCATCTGCTGTTTGTAATTGTAGCGGACCTGATTTGAATTGTGATCACTTTGGCGCCCAGTCCCAAGCCCAAGCATGCTTCAATTATTGTAAATCCATTGGGTTAGGAGATATATTCCAACTCGATAGTGACAATGATGGAATTGCTTGCGAGGATCTGCCATAAGATTATGACAAAAAAGAAATTTTTCTCCGAACGCTATGGATATAAAGATCCATCTGAAGTTCTTCAATTTGAATCTATGAACTATGAACTTCGTATTTCAATTTGGAATACTATTCATGAAACATTTTTCAAAGACTTTTCTGGATGGAATGAAATTGATCGTTCAAAAGAACCTTATAGTCTATTCTTTTACCTTTGGACTTTCTTTTTTCATATGCCAGCCAATGAATTTCAAAATAATAAAAATATGCTGGTTAAATATATAAAGGAAAGATATGATAATTTCAAATGGTATGAAATTTATGATTTTCTTGAATATTTATTTGATTTTGGATATTCAAGAGAGATTGAAAGAATAGAAATATTCAAGCATATATTTAACTTCGTACTTGAAACTGAAGGCAGCGCATATCGCTTGATTAATGGACATATAACACCAATTTCTAACGAAATCGAAATAAAAGAAATTGAAGAAGCTCTTCAAATATCTGAATTCAATAAACCAATTAGGATACAACTTGATAACGCATTAAAAAAAATGTCAGCAAAAGAAAATCCTGATTATAGAGGATCAATAAAGGAATCGATTAGCGCTGTTGAGACTTTATGTCAAATAATATCAAGCAAACCAAAAGCTACCCTTTCATCTGCATTGGATGAAATTGAAAAAAGTAAGGTCATCAAATTACATCAATCAATTCGTGATGGATTCAAAAAACTATATGGATGGACTAGCGATGATCAAGGGATTCGACATGGATTAAAAGAAGAACCAAATCTTAAATTTCATGATGCAAAATACATGTTAATTACTTGTTCTGCATTTATTAATTATTTGATATCAAAAGCAGATCAAGCTGGAATAGATTTATCTAAAAAATAAACCGGAGGCATAACAGTCGACAGACCGGAGTCCGAACGGATACCCCTTAAAACATGACCATTCGCCCTGCGGTAGCCCAAAACCGAAAAATGGTTCACATCCGTGAGGTCGAGGGTTCGAGTCCCCCCGCGCCCACCTTTAATAAAAATCCCATCCCAAGACCTCATAACTTTATCAAAATGGATACCGTGAACACTACAATTCCATAGTGCATTATTTATTCATATAACCTAGAGAGCTCACGGTTCCATCAATCAGAAAAGTGGGCAAAATGAGAACACCAAATCTAACGATGGCATTGGGATTTGATTGAATTATTTATAAGAAGCGGTTACATATATTTTTACTGCTGATGTCACTTAAAAATATTCAGTAGAAGATTCAATTAATATCAGCAAATATTGAAGCGGGTGCATAAGCAACCCCAACCATGCTCGGTCCTGTATGCGCGCCTAATACAAGCGACATAGGACCCATAGGCAACCATGTGCATTTAAAGGTCTTATCAACTACTTCTCGAAGCATATTACCACCATCAGGATTAAAAGAATACATCACCTGCGTTAATAATTCAGACCCCGCAGGATGTTGTTTCTTCATCAACTCAACAATTCCCTCAACAGCTTTCTTGAACGTCCGAGACTGTCCCATCTGAACATAGGTGCCATTTTCTTTTTCCAGACCAATCTGCGGTTTGATATTCAACATCGAAGCCAATAAACCCTTCATATGACTGATACGTCCCCCGTGAATCAAGTATTTAAGATCATTTAACGTAAAAAGAATATCGCTGGCATCACTGACCTTCTGGACAAGTTTCTTAATATTTTCAATCGACAAGCCAGCTTTTGCAGCTTTAGCCGCAGCTCGCACTTGCCAGCCCGCAGCAACTGATAATGTCTTTGTGTCAATAATGGAAATATTTCCATCCAGTATCTGTTTCGCAGCTGCTATTGCGGAATTGATCGTTCCACTTAAACCTGAGCTCATTTGTATCGAGAGAATATCGCGATCTTTTGAAATTAACTTACGATAAAGTTCTGCAAAATCCCCTATAGAAGGTTGAGAAGTCACTGGAAGGCTTTCTGTTTTTTCGAGCAAATTGTAAAAAACCTCCGGTTCTATATCGATCCCCTCGCGAAAGGAGGCGTCATCTAATGTCACTTTCAAAGGAAGGACATGAACATTAAGTTCTTCTCTTTCCTTTTCGGACAATAATATATCTGTTCCGCTATCAGTTACTATTTGCATCTTTTCTCCTAGGCAATCCGAATTCGTCATCCATTCACACTCCAATATATTATCTCATTTCATCACCAATTGTTCTTTGTTTGTTTTCCAATAACTTATTCGGAGATTTTTATTATTTCTAAATTTTATCATTAAGAATCAATGTAAGGTTACTTCTCATTCATTTATTATTTTCTGTAAAAAGATTCCCCATAAATTAATACAAATATCTCCACTTTCCAGAGAATTTTAACATAGATGGTTCTCCGGATGGAACATTCCTTTGATCACACTCTACAAAGACTAATTTCATATTACGATAAGCATAGTATTTTTTCGATGAACTTCCACATGAATATCCATAAACTGGATCCCACAATTCTATATAATACGCTGTCATTGTATATTGACCTTGATAGATCGTAAAGGTTTTCTCTGTCGGAGAGACTCGATCTCCTTCTGGCACTCGTAAATAATAGAATAGGTCAACCTCCTCATCTAAACTAACTCCTTCCAATTTATATTCCATCGGCAATCCAGATTTATTAATGATGGTTAAACGTATCTTCTTGAAAGGTAAAGGTGTAGCGCTAACTAATAACAGCGAAAGCAAGACTGTAAATCGCCAGGTTTGATTTTTCATCATATTTCTCTAGGTTTTAAGTTGAGAACTTCACATTCTGAAATTGGAAGACAGGTGATCAATTTAAATTCATCAATGATCTATCCACCTCCATATAACTATCTTACTTGAGACTTTCTAAATATTCCATCAGAGCATTTAATAGACCAATATTGATTGGAACTCTCGTACCAGAGATACTTCCTTCAATCGCCGAAAGATCACCACCACCAGAACCCATCCCTGAACCTGGAATTCCTCCACCAGGTCCTCCCCCAGAACCACCTCCTCCGGGATTTGGCAGTCCTTCAATACCAAGATCTGCTGGGCGTTGACCACTGTCTCTAGCAGCTTGAACCGTAGCTTGCATCTCTGGAGATAAATCCCCTCCAAATCCTCCTCTGCCTCCAAAAGATAAGCCCAATTCCTGAGTAATTAGTCCCATGTCTTCAAATGTAAGTTCCATTTCTGCTATTGATTTTAATTGCTCACTTGTATAGCCTTCCTCTATCTGATCAATTACAGCTTGAATTTCATCTGAAGAGACTGTTTCACTTTCATATAAAATGATCAGCGCCTTCCACAAAAATGCTAAATCAGAAACCTGCTCATCAGACAATGGGTAACCGCTTGTATCAAGCTCTAATGTTCCAAGAGCTAATTGACTTATCGCTGGTAATGCGTTTTCATAATCAGTGGATAAACCAGAAATCGTGACATCATTATTTGTGGATTTATTTTGTGTCGTTGTAGAAATATTTTCATCTCCAAGTGAAATTGGATCAGACAAACCGCATGCCGTTAATAAAAGTAGAGAAGTCAATAATAATATAATCACTGTATTCTTTTTCATTTCATATTTCCTTTCAATGTTATTTGATCATAATAGCTATAGATTATTCATACCGGAGTGCTTCAATTGGATCTAATTTCGCAGCGTTATTTGCAGGGTAATAACCAAAGAATATACCAACGGCTGCGGCTGATCCAAAAGCAATCAATATCGATGATAGAGAGACAACAGTCGGCATATCTCCCATCTTTCCGAACAACCACGAGCCTGCGATACCAGCACCAACTCCTATTATTCCACCAAATAAACTTAACAGTAACGCTTCTGTGAGAAACTGCATACGGATATCATTTGGCGTAGCCCCTACTGATTGACGTATTCCGATCTCACGGGTTCTCTCCGTGACACTGACCATCATAATATTCATAATTCCAATACCGCCAACAAGTAATGAGACTGCTGCTACCCATCCCAATAAACTCCGAAAGGCTTTTGTAGTTGCCTCTTGGGTTTCAATGATATCTTGTTGTGTTGTGATCGAGAAATCTGATTCATCTAAACTGACATCATGTCTTCTCGCAAGTAACAACTCAATTTGCAAAATGACCTCCTCCAAACCAACGCCATCTTCGAGTTCCACGTAAATCATGCGCACAGAATCCCCCATAATCCTGGCAAATTGCGAAGGGATGAATTTGTCAAAAACCACAGTAATTGGAATATATAGCCGCATATCATAATCGGTTTCTCCAACAAGTCCTCTTTCCTTGAAAACACCAATCACTGACAGTTTTACGTTTCCGGCGGTAATGGTTTGCCCAACTGGATTCGATGATCCAAAGAGTTCTTCCGCTAAGCTAGATCCCAATACAGCAACTTTTGTCGAGCGTTCGACTTCAACATCTTTATAGAAACGACCATTCACAATTTCCATATCGCGTACCGATGGAAAATCTGTTGTTGTACCTAATATGGATAAATCATCAATAGTTACATTTCCAGCTTTAACTGTCTCCCCGGTTGATTGTTCGACTACAACACCTGCAACTCCATCAACATTATTTGCAATCGCATCTGCATCATCATATTTTAGTCCACCTTGGTCACCACCACCCGGTTGCCCTCCAGGACCAAATCCACCCCTCTGAAAACTGGATTGCACAAAAATCAAATTCGTACCCAACCCTTCTATCTGCGATGCGATCGCTTCTTCAGTGCCGTTACTTACAGATATCATAATGATCACAGCAGAAACACCGATAATAACGCCCAACATGGTTAATATACTTCGCATCTTATTGCGAGTAATCCCCATCCAAGCAATTTGAATCACTTTAATAAAGGTCATTTCCACCCTCCGAGACTAACTTTTCATCTATTTGGTGCCCATTAAGAAAATCTTTCTCAATTCGTCCATCCCTAAAACGAATGACCCTCTGGGCATAAGCTGCAATTGCATCTTCATGCGTAACCATAACTATCGTGCTACCTTTCGCATGTAGATCTAGTAAAATCGACATGATCTCATCGCCTGATTTTGTATCTAAATTACCTGTTGGTTCATCCGCAAGAATTATGACTGGATCATTGACCAATGCTCTGGCGATAGCAACGCGTTGCATTTGACCACCAGAAAGCTCACTCGGCTTATGATGAATTCGTTCCTTTAAACCAACCGCCTCCAGAGCTTGTAATGCGAGTTCCCTTTTTTCTTTATCAGTAATATTTCTATTCTGGCTATATAGCATGGGTAAACTTACATTATCCAATGCAGTCGTCTGAGGCAATAAATTGTAAGCTTGGAAAACAAAACCAATCTGTTTGTTGCGAATATGAGCCAGCTCCGATTTGTCCTTTCTACTAACATCCTCACCAGCTAGGAAATATTTACCTTCAGTCGGTCGGTCAAGGCAACCCAGGATATTCATAAGCGTGCTTTTCCCTGATCCTGATGGACCCATGATGGCAACAAATTCATTGTGGTTGATTTCTACATTGACCTTGTCTAATGCCAATACTTGAATATCACCTTTACCATATACTTTAACAAGATTTTCAGTTTGAATGATTTTCTGAGTATCACTCATAAGAATGCCTCACTTTGTTGATACAATCCCAGTGGTAACTTCTTCCCCAGCTTCAATTCCTGAAGTAATTTCCACAAAGGTTACGTCCATTAATCCAACTTCAACAGGTCGCAATTTTAGTTTTCCATCTTCTCCAACAATAAAAACGCCATATTCATCATCTCCCAATTCCCGAAGCGCTTCCACAGGAATAAGAACTGTCTTCTCTGATCTAGCAGCAATGATATCGACTGCGGCATTTAATCCAGAAGGTAAGGTCATCCCAGGAGACAGACTATCTTCATTTATTCTAACAACTGCTCGAACTGCGTTAACATTCGAAACTTCCACCAATCCTGGGCTTACCAAAATCACTTCACCATAAAAAATCTTCTCAGGAAGAGCATCAAAAACGATCTCGGCTTGATTTCCAACAGCAACCTTATCCAAATCCGTCTCATCGACATAGACTTCCAATGTAGGTTGACTGAGATCTGCAATTGTAATGATCGTATCACCACCATTGATCGTAGCGCCAACTACCACATCCACAGAAAGAACAGTCCCATCAATTTTGGACAATAATTCAAGGATCGATTTTTCCTCTTGCGCAATCCTTAGATTAGCCTGTGCATTAGCCAACTCACCTTCAGATTCAAGCAAATCCTTCTTAGCAGGACCATCTTTATAGGTTTCATATTCTTTTTGTGCTTTTGCAAAATTTGCTTTGGCAATTTCAAGCTTATACTCATAATTCTGTCGGGTCACGGCTGAATCGTACAAAGCTTGAGCTTCGTTCACATCTTCTAATAATTCCTCTCGTGTTTCATCATATTCAGAATAATAACGATATGGCTCAAAGGCTAGAATTGCCTGATCTAATGCTAGTCCTGTTTGACTTACCGCTTCATCCGCATCCATATTTGAGATTGCAGTTGGAATGGTGTAATTATAGAGTGTGTAATTTGCGTCTCTTACTTCCTGAGTATAGGTATCAATGTCTGATAGCGCTTGTGTCTTGGCTTCCTCTGCTGCACTGTAAAGCTCCTCTAACAAATTCTTTGCTTTAGTTACTGCTAATTCAGCGGAAGAAATCGATGCAGCAATTTCCTGCTCTGTTTTCTCTGTTTGTAATCGAGCTAAGAGCTCATCTTTGGTAACAAGTTGTCCTTCCTGTGCATTCAATTCAATCAATGTACCACCTTGATCAAAACCAAGCCCTATTTCATAAACCGGAACTACCTGTCCCGTTCCACTGGCATAGATGACTATATCACCTCGATTGGCTACCGATGTTTGCATTTCCGGCTCTTCTGTGCTGGTTACCCCACTCTGATTAAGGTTTGAATAATAATAAAAGCCTCCACCAACAATGGCTATCAATAAAAATACTAGGATGATCCATACGATTCTCTTATTTTTCATTGTTTTCTGCTCCTAAGCTATCCATAACATATGTCGGACATATTCTAGTAAAAGAATGTGTAGAACTTGTTTAGATCATGTTTAGGCTTTATGAAATTTTTAAGAAATATTGAATATCACTCAATATCCCCTTTCAATAAGTTTATTCTTTCTACTCAAGAATTTCCGTTCAAATACGAAAAATATTTTTTTCAATCAAAGATCATGAGTAGAAAAAAAACCTACTATAATAATAAATTATGGAAGAATATCAGTTGTTTTCATTCGGAACTGAGGTAAACTTATAATACACAAAAATGTATAACAGTTTTGATAATTGGAAAGTGAGGCAAACATGAATGCAGGAAAGATTATTGCCTATATCGTAGCTGCTATCTTAATTTTCTTTGGTGTATTATTTATTTGGGGAGCCTTTAGCCCAGACGGATCACTAGGATGGATACCTGTTGGTTTGATCAGCGTGATAATTGGCTTAGGACTTATCTGGTTAGTTGGACGTAAAAAG
>Ga0172370_10006311_pt1 | contig 14917 bp, 16 predicted proteins | sample LakKiv5m_FD_114538 | JGI IMG/M metagenome (GOLD analysis project Ga0172370, IMG submission 114538) | Freshwater microbial communities from Kabuno Bay, South-Kivu, Congo - kab_022012_11.5m | ecosystem: Environmental > Aquatic > Freshwater > Lake | place: Democratic Republic of the Congo...
CTGGGCCTAGGCGCGCTTCTCGCCATTAACGCGATTGTCATAAATAAAATGCTACACTTACCCTTTATTGCTTTTATTTTTTATTTGGAACTAATTACGGTAATTATCCAAGTAGCGGGCCGGCATATTTTGGGCCGAAGAATTTTTAAAATGGCGCCACTGCACCATCATTTTGAATTAAAAGGCTGGTCTGAAGAAAAAACTGTTATGCGTTTTTGGATTATGCATGCGGCGGTGGTGTTGTTGGGGTTGTGGATAGCACTTTACTAGCAGATTAAGTCTTTAAGCAGAATAAGCAGAATAAGCAATAGTAAAAATCACTTGCTTAATCTGCCTTTTCTGCTTAATCTGCTTATGTGCTCTTATCTCAACTGGGACGAACAAACTATTACAGATTTTTCTGGCACAAACATAAACCGTATGTACAATGACGGTTATGTTTTTACTCGCATAGGTAAAGGTGTAATGAATCAGACACGCAGTTTACGCATTGATTTAAGCAGGTTTGAATTGTCCAGTGAAAATAGACGCATCTTAAAAAAAACAGATTCCTTACTCCTTACTCCTTATTCCTTACCAATGGCTGATTACAATTGGCAGATTGGTAAAATGGCAAAGGATTTTTATGAAACAAAATTTGGTGAAGGAACTTTCAGTGCAAATAAAGTGAAAGAGTTGTTAGCGACAGAACATAATTTTAACAAATTATTCATCTACAAAATTTCAAATTCCAAATTTCAAATTTCAAATTGCGAAATTGGGTATTGTATTTGTCGAGAAACAAATGAACTTCTCCACTACTCCTATCCATTCTACATAATTCAAAATTCAAAATTCAAAATTCAAAATTTAGGTTTGGGCATGATGATTAAAGCAATTATTTATGCTCAAAAAAATCACAAACACTACATCTACCTCGGTTCTGCTTCCCGCCCCACTGACACTTATAAATTGCAATTTTCTGGATTGGAATGGTTTGATGGTGAGAAGTGGAGTGATGATTTAGAAGAACTTAAAAAGCAGATTAAGCAGAATTAGTCATGAGCAGATTAAGCATTATGACACAAATTAAAACTTTTAAAGACTTGCTGGTATGGCAAAAATCACATAATTTGGTACTCATAATTTACAAAATTACAAATGATTATCCCAAACATGAATTATTTGCTTTAACAAGTCAAACTCGTAGGTCCGCTTCTTCAATACCTGCAAATATTGTTGAGGGTTTTAGAAGACAAAGCTTACGTGATAGTATTAATTTCTACAATACTGCTGATGCCTCGTTGGAAGAATTAAAATACCATTTATTGTTAGCGAATGATTTGAATTATATGAGCAAAGAAAGATATATTTTTGTCACAGAAAAAACGGAAGAAGTTGGTAAATTACTTACTGGCTGGCTACAAAGTCAACGGAAATTTTTAAATACTAAATAATTTTAAACTTAATCTGCCTACTCTGCTTACAAACTTACTCTGCTTATGAAAATCCATTTTATCGGCATTTGCGGCGTGGCCATGAGCGCCCTGGCAATTGCTTTTAAAAAAGCTGGTTTTGAGGTATCTGGAAGTGATGTAGGTTTTTTCCCGCCGGTCTCTACTAATTTAGAAAAACATAATATAAAATTTTATCCTGGCTGGCATCCCGAAAAAATGGGACAACCGGATTTAGTAATTGTCGGCAATGTGGCTGGTTCTACTAATCCAGAATGGATATATGTGCAAGAAAATAGGCTGAATTATTTATCTTACCCCGAAGCCATTGAAAAATTTTTTATTAAAGAAAATTCTATTGTTTGTGCTGGTACTTACGGCAAAACTTCCACCTCTGCCCTACTCGCTTGGATTTTAAGCGAGTGCGGTTATGATCCAAGTTATATGTTTGGGGGTATTGCGGTTGATGATTTTGATTCGGCCAGTTTAGGCAATGAGCCGCGTAAAGTTCAGAATGCGTCTGAACCACGCGACGGTTACTCCGTAACCGAAGGCGATGAATATAAATCTGCGCGCTGGGATAATGGCGCCAAATTTTTTCACTATCATCCCACTCACCTACTCTTGACTGGTTTAAAATGGGATCATGCCGATGTTTATCCAACCGAGGAGAGTTATTTTGAGGCGTTTGATAAACTAATAAAGTCTGTTCCGGAAAAGGGGTTGATTGTTGTTAACGAACACGTATCACGTATCATGTATCACGTATCAAATGTGATAACTTATGGTAGATCTAATAACAACAATTATTTTTATTCCGAGATTAAACAAAATGAAAATGGCATTGAATTCAAGATAACGACAAGTGATAAGTGTTATGTGTTACGTGCTATGTGTTATGGTGAGTTCAACGCCGCCAACCTCACCGGCGCTTTTGCCATGGCTTGTGAGATTGGGATAGAACCTGAAAAAATCATTTCCGCCATTGCCAGTTTTAAAGGAATAAAAAGAAGATTGGAAAAAAGATATGAGGGACGCATGACAGTGTTTGATGACATTGCCCACTCACCTGCCAAAGCCGAGAGTGTCCTTGAAACATTACGCACAATCTATTCTGATTCCCGCGTCACCGTAGTTTTTGAACCCAACACTGGCAACCGACAACCACAATCTGCTCCCAGTTATGCTAATGCTTTTACCAAGGCCGATGAAATAATTATTCCTAAACTTACCAAATTAAAAACTGGCGAGGATCAACATCATTTTGACGGCGCCGAATTGGCAGAGGTAATTTCCAAAACCCATAACAATGTAAAATATATTGATGATGACGATGAACTAATAAACTATTTAACTAATAAACTCCAGGCTGGTGATGTGGTTGTGTTTTGCGGGAGTCATGGGTTTAGAGGGATGATTGATGAATTGATAAAAGGCCTAAAAGGCTAGAAATGCAGGAAAAGCTTAAAAGGCCTTTCAAGCCTTTCCAGCTTTTTTAGCTTTTCAAGCATTTATTATGAAAATTCCTAAACAAGCAAAAAAAGTTTTCTCCGGTGTCATTTTTGACATCTACCAATGGCCACAAAAAATGTACGATGGTTCTACTGCCATTTTTGAAATGATCAAACGCCCAGACGCTGTAAGAATTATTGCCACGCAAGGCGACAAAATTATTTTGGGTGACGAAAAACAACCAGGCATTAAAAGATCGCTGGGCACTTTTGGCGGGCGCGTGGATAAAAAAGGTGAAACACCCTTGCAAGCAGCCAAGCGCGAACTTTTGGAAGAAGCTGGCTTGGAATCCAACGATTGGGAATTATTGAGCAAATCCGAACTTTATCCGGAAAAAATGGAATTTACCATTCATTTATTTGTGGCCCGCAACTGTTATAAAACCAAAAAACCCCAACTAGACGCCGGAGAAAAAATTAAAACTGTGGCTGTGAGTTTTGATAAATTTATTAAAATTGTCTTAGACAAAAAATCACCCACCAACAAACGCTTTGCCCTGGACGTGGCTTGGATGGTGATTGACAATAAATTAGACGAATTCAAGAGGAAACTTTTTAGAAAATAACAAAAGAACGCGCCACGGCGCGTTCCTACAACAACCACAACTTTACAAACTTTATAACTTTATAAACTTTACAAACTCTCTATTTCCCCTCATCCACCACCTCCGCCTCCACATTCTCACCCTCAATTTTATTAACTAACAAAGAAATTCCACAAACATTACATTCAATTACCTGATCCACGGCCAAATTACCATAAACAGATAAATCTACATTATTTTTACATTCTGGACAAGTGAGTTGCATAGTGTTAAAATTAAAATTAAGAACTAAATTATCTTAACATATTTTAAAATTTAATTCAATACTCAAATTATCCAAACCCCAAACTCCAATAACCTGACTCTGTAATTGGTGTTTGGCTATTGGGGTCTGGTGTCAAGCAAAAATATGAAGACAATTCAAATGCCCTACTCTGGCCTCGCTCACGCCTTAGGATTACAGCAAGATGTATTTTTAAAGCGTGAAGACCAACACAAGTACGGCTCGCACAAAGGCCGCTCCCTGCCGGGAATGATAAAATTTTATTTTAAGGAAAACAACCTTAGTAATTTTGTTATTTCTTCTTCAGGTAATGCTGCCCTGGCCGCCATCCACAGCGTGCAAACGCATAATCGCAACAATCCGGAAAAAATCCGGCTCACAGTTTTTATTGGCCAAAATATTGCGCCCCAAAAAATGAAAACAATTTTAGCTGTTTTGGATGATGCCAATATTAAACTTGAACAAGTTGAGCGACCAAAGCAATCGGCATTTTTAATGGACAAAGATGGAAAAGCCAAACTCTTGCGCCAATCAACCGATGACAATGCTCTTACTGGTTATTATGAATTGGCAGAGGAGCTTTCCAAAATTCCCGAACTTTCAGCAGTTTTTGTCCCCACTTCTTCCGGCACTTGTGCAGAAGGGCTGGGCGAAGCCTTTACGCAGTTAGGTTTGAATCCTCAAATCCATACAGTTCAAACTCCTGCTTGCCATCCGATTGTAGATTCAATCACTCAAGTTACAAGTTCCAAGTTACCTCTCGGCCTGAGCTCGGGTCGAAGGCAAGTTACAAATTATGATGACGAAGATAACGATGACACACCAACATCTCTTGCTGGTGCCATAGTCGACAATGTTGCCCATCGCAAAGACAAAGTCGCGGAAGTTGTCAAAAAATCTGGCGGAGCTGGTTGGATTGCGAGCGATGATGAGATAAAAGAAATAATAAATTTGGTGGAAGATAATTGCCAATTAAAAATCTCTGCCAATTCTGCTCTATCTGTTGTGGGTTTAAAAAAAGCAGTTGATGCTGGTTATAAATTTACCGGGCCGGTGGTGTGTTTGATTACAGGGATGTGAAAAAGTGAAAAGTTATAAAGTAAAAAGTATAAAGTTAAAAAACACGACCCTTCGGTCGGTTTTTTAATTATTTCTTCACCACACTCACAATATTCCCATTACCAATGATTTTTTCGCCCTGCCAAGAACGCGGAGAATAATGTTGTTCAACAATCACAAAACCAGTTTGCTTAAATAAGTCTGCCAATTCCTCCAGCGAAAAACCATGATAAAATCTATCACCCAAATTTTTTCCCTGATTGTCTTTCCAGGGTACCAATAAATTATTACCAACTAATTTTGTCCACTTATTTTTTTTAGCTTTGGCACTGCTCCACTCACTAAACAAATTCCAATTTGTCATTAGCAAGTGCCCTCCTGTTTTTAATACTCGTTTCATTTCTTGCAATGCCTTTAGACGTGATTTTTCATCGGACAAATGATGAAAAGTGGCTACGCAAAATACTACATCAAATTCATTATCAGCAAATGAAAGTTTTGTCATCTCCCCTATTGCAAAATTTACGCCGGGCAGCAGCTCGCGCGCCACTTCAATTTGCCCCTCGCTTTGGTCAATACCTATATACTCAAGGGGTTGAAAATCTTTAAATAAATGGTATAATCTGCCTGTTCCACAACCTACATCCAAAACCTTATCGCCATTTTTGACAAACTTTTTTAAAGGCAACAAATCATCCCACAAAAACTTTCTGGTAGCGGAAAATGGGCGAGCGATTTTATTGTAGGTTTCGCGGTTGAGTTGGATAAAGTCCTCAGACATAAGAATTATAATACCAATATACTAATTTATACCAATAATACAAATTATTGTCGTGATTAGTATCATTGGCATTCATTTGTAGATTGGTATTATCTATGAATTACGAACAAATTATCTTAAATATTTTTAATAAACATCCGCAAACCGAAGCGGAATTTTATGATTTACTGCGCAAAGAAACTAATAAACTAAAAATCCCCATTCCGCCGAAGCGTGAATTGTTATTAGCATATCAGAATTTAGTTCACCCAGTCAAATTGCCGTCTTTGTCCTCTGGACAAAGCGGCACGGCCAAAGGCCGATTTGACGGGGTAAAAAAGAAAATTCTAAAAAACGACAAACAATTTGTTCTTTTTCTGCGTAAAGCCAGTGTTCGCACCCTCTCGGGCGTGGCTATTGTTACCTCCCTTACAGAACCCTACAAATGCCCGGGAAACTGCGTATATTGCCCTTCTGAAGTCAAAATGCCCAAAAGCTATCTTTCCTCAGAACCGGCAGCTGCACGCGCCCTTGGCCTTAAATTTGACCCTTACGAACAAATGCGCCAGCGTATCTTAATGCTAGAACAAAACGGTCATCCCACAGACAAAATTGAGTACATAATCAAAGGCGGGACGTGGAATTTTTATCCCTTAAAATATCAATATTGGTTTATACTCCAATCATTTTTAGCTTGTAATGAATTAAATAGTAAAAAGTATAAAGTAAAAAGTAGAAAGGGGTTAAAAAACTTACAAACTTACAAACTTACAAACTTACAAACTTTATTAAAGAAAGAACAAAAAATGAATGAGCGAAGCAAACATCGAATAGTTGGCCTCACCCTCGAGACGCGTCCCGACTTTGTTACTCCAGAAAATATTTTTCATATGCGGCAAATGGGCGCTACCAGAATTGAACTGGGCTTGCAAGCGCCAGATGATAAAATTTTAAAACTGGTTGACCGCGGGCACACAGTGCAACAATTTAAAGACGCGATGTTGCTACTTCGCCAAGCTGGTTTTAAAGTGGACTTGCATTTTATGCCCGATTTGCCCGGTTCCACACCCAGGCATGATGTGGAAATGTATAAACAATTATTTTCTGATCCAGGATTAAAACCGGATATGGTAAAAATTTATCCGTGCACAGTAATTAAATCTGCACCACTCTACAAATGGTATAAGTCTGGCAAGTATAAACCATATTCGGAAAAAAAATTATTTGAAGCATTAATAGAAATGAAGACTGCCACTCCGCGCTATTGCCGCATCTCGCGCTTAATTCGCGATATCCCGGATCCGGAAATTATGGGGGGGAATAAAATTACTAACTTGAGGCAGGATCTGCAAAAAGAAATGGAAAAACGTGGACTGAAGTGTCAGTGCTTGAGGTGTAGAGAAGTTGGACACAACACCTTAGCACTTAAGCACCTTAGCACCTTAGCACCGAAATTGTTTGTTGATAAATACGAAACTAAAGGTGGTACGGAATATTTTTTAAGTTTTGAAAACAAAAAAAGACAAGTGGTGTTTGCGTTTTGTCGGTTACGTCTTAACCATTCAACCATTAAACCATTAAACCATTTAACCAATCTCGCCTTCATCCGCGAACTCCACACCTACGGCCAACTAATACCACTTGAGCACAAAAGCACGAAAACACAAAAGCACAACCATGTACAACACACTGGATTGGGAAAAAAGTTGGTGCAAGAGGCAGAACGTATTGCCAAGAAAAATAAGTTTAATAAACTAGCTGTGATTTCGGGAGTTGGTGTACGAGGATACTATCGGAAACTTAGCTACAGATTACAGAATACTTATATGGTCAAAAATATATAGATATAATTTATCCGGCGTAACGCTGTGGAGCCGGATGATAAAAAAACTGGCTTAGGCCAGTTTTTTGTTTATTCTTTACTCCTTACTCTTTACTCCTTAATCTACACATTCAACACCACCACCCCCACCACCAACAAAACCAGCGCCGCCATTTTTAACAACAAATTTTTTCTGTCCCATTCTTCTTTAAGAAATTTGGGGGCAAAATAAGTAAACAAAACTGCCAAAATAAAAACCATAATTGTTTGCGAACCCTCTAACACATTTATCAAGGATATATGCCCCATGCCCAAAGCCTTCATATTAAATAAAATTCCTAAACGTGAAAACACTGCAATACCAATCAAAAATAGAATAACTTTAATACCGTAATACTTTTTCTCAACAGTAAAACGTTGCCTAAACCCTTTAAACAAATACATAAATAAAGCCAGTATAGGCAAAAGACAAAGTTGGTAACCAGCCAACTGTAAGGATGGCACACCTTGGATTACCAAAAAATGGGTGATAATATCTCCACCTGCATAAAGCAAAGTACTCATGATCATTAACCAAAAACCCAAAGAAAATTTAAAGCTATTTTTTCCTTTCCCAAAGTGCAACCCGGCCAAGACACTACCAATAAGTAAAATAGCCAAGGCAATCAATTGTCTTCCACTCAATACCTCGCCCAAAATTATCCAAGACAACCACAAGCCTTGCAAGGGAGCTAAATTCCACAAAAGATTTACCCTAGAAATTTCTTCCCTTTGAGCTGACAGCACATAAAAAAAAGTTCCAGAAAAAAATAAAACTGCATCTAGCACCATAAACCAAAAAACTGGCCAACCATACCAATGAAAACCCCAAAACATCCACAATGGTATTACCACTATATCGGCCAAAAAGCCCATTGCCACATAGACCAATGGATCTTTTACTTTATTGGTTAACAAAAATTTGTCACCAATATTTGTCCAAGACCACAAAAATCTGGCTATCAGAGCATAGAGTACCCAAAGCATAAAATTTTGCTAAAAATCTGACTTTATGATAACATAAATTCATTAAAATTCAAATATGGACACCAACATTGCCTCTGGGCCGGTAATTATTGAGAATAACAAAGTTTTGCTGGATAAAGAAAAAAAAGACTATGGCACAACCCCCTGGCTTTTTCCGGGCGGTGGAGTTAATGAAGGCGAAGATTTGGAAGCGGCTTGCAAGCGTGAAGTTAGAGAAGAACTGAATATTGAAATTGAAATTTTAAAAAAGTTATCAACATTGGAAACACAACACACGCGTCGACCAGACGAAAAAATTATTCTGTACCACTACTTAGCCAAAAGAATTGGTGAAATAACCATGGGCGATGATGTGGTAGAGTATGGGTGGTTTGATATTGATAATTTGCCACCTAACTGTGCTGAGAATGTCTACACTATAATTGACAGCTTAAAGCACGAACTAAATTTAAGATAGCACAGATGGCTATGCCCACCGATGACACAGATTTAGAAAAGTTAAATTCGCTCACATACAAAATTCGTGGCATTTTATTTAAAATTCAAAATGATTTAGGTACAAAATTTCAAGAAAAACATTATGTTAGGGCATTGTGTTCATTATTGAATAAAGAGAATTTGAAATATGAATTAGAGGTGCCTTTTGATTTAATTTACAATGGGATCAAACTTGGTTCTTTTAGAGCGGACATTATTATAGAAAAAATTATCTTATTGGAACTAAAAACTGTTGATTATTTAACTCAAGATCACATTAAACAAACCATTCGTTATTTAGAATCACTCAATTTACCAATCGGATATGTTGTAAATTTTAGAATAAGACCACTTCAAATTAAACGTTTAATTAATACTAAGCATCTGCGTCATCTGCGGACGCAGTCATCTGTGTTATAAAAAAATATGAACAAACAAAAACTATCTCAATACGATCCCCTCATTCAAGAAGCAATAAAAAATGAACTCAAACGCCAAGAAGAAGGTTTGGAAATGATTCCCTCGGAAAACTTTGTCTCCTTGGCAGTATTAGAAGCTTTGGGCACAGTCTTAACCAATAAATATTCTGAAGGCTATCCCGGAAAACGCTATTATGGCGGCTGCCATTTTATTGATGTGGTAGAACAAACGGCCATTGATCGTGCCAAACAATTATTTGGCGCTGAGCATGTGAATGTTCAGCCACTATCGGGCGCGCCAGCCAATATAGCCGCTTATTTTGCTTTATGTGAACCAGGTGATACGATTTTAGGATTAGATTTGTCTCATGGCGGACATTTAACCCACGGCCACCCGGTCACTCACATGACAAAAGTTTTTAATTTTGTACGCTACAAAACCAATGCCGAGGGTTTAGTAGATTTGGACAATTTGCGTCAAATGGCACTCGAACATAAACCAAAATTAATTTTAGTTGGCTACTCCGCCTATTCACGTGAAATTGAATATGAAAAAATTAAAGCCATTGCTGATGAGGTTGGCGCTTATACCATGGCAGACATTGCCCACATTGCCGGATTAATTGCTGGTGGTCAAATGAACAATCCAGTACCAATTTTTGATGTAGTGACTACAACAACTCATAAAACTTTGCGTGGACCGCGCGGTGCTATGATTATGTGCAAAGAGGCTCTGGCGCAAAAAATTAATAAATCTGTTTTCCCTGGCTTTCAAGGTGGCCCACATGAAAATAATATTGCAGCCAAGGCCGTGGCTTTTAAAGAAGCGCTGGAGCCCAGCTTTACCGAATACGCGATTCAAATAAAAAAGAATGCTAAAGTTTTGGAGAAAAAATTTAATGATTTTGGTTATAAACTGATGTTTGGTGGTACTGACAATCATTTATTACTGGTTGATGTCACGCCAAAAGGCATTGCTGGACAGGAAGCAGAAACTGCCTTAGACAAAGCTGGTATTACGGTAAATAAAAATATGATTCCCGATGATCCCAGAAAACCTATGGATCCATCTGGTATTCGTTTTGGCACACCAGCCCTTACCACCAGAGGTTTTAAAGAAGCAGAAATGGAAATTGTGGCTGATATGATGAACCGCGCCATAATGAATCATACAGATGATAATGTCTTGACGGGTATAAAAGAAGAAGTTAAAGAATTAACAGCCAAGTTTCCGCTTTACCCAGAGTTAGTTTAAATAAAACACAGATTACCAGGATTACTCAGATTCGCTAAGATCCTGGTTTATCCTGGAAATCTGGGAAATCTGTGTTCTATAAACTTATGGAATACACAATAAAAAACGAAAAAGAAATGATTAATTTTGGGAAAGAATTCGCCCAAACTTTAAGTGGCGGTGATGTTGTATTACTTGAAGGCGACTTAGGCGCGGGAAAAACCACTTTGACCAAGGGCATTGCAGAGTATTTTGGTGTGAAGCAAGAGATAACGAGTCCGACGTTTACGTTGATGAATGTTTACCCAATTTCAAATTTCAAATTTCAAATTTCAAATTTGGTGCATGTTGATACTTACAGATTAGAGAATGAGGATGACTTGATTGAAATTGGTATTGAGGATTATCTGGGCGCGCCGGATACAATATGTTTGATAGAGTGGCCAGAAAAATTAAAAACCCTCTTGCGAGGGAAAAAAATAATTAAGATAAAGATTGAGCATAATGATGACGGAAGAAAAATTGAAATAAAATAACACAGATGCGCTTCGCGCCACAGGTACCACAGAAGATAATCTGCGTTATCTGCGGACGAAGTCATCTGTGCTATTCAACGAATATTTACATCCACAATAATTCTGCCGATAAATCCCTCTCTCTTCAATCATTTTTCTCGCTTTCTCTTGTCGCCCCTCTTTTTTCCAGTCTGCTTCAAAAAATCTAACTCCAGATTTTTCTCTCAGTATTTTGCCGATTTGATTTATCACTTCGGCTTTTTTATTGCGTCCGCTGGTCAAAGTAGTGCAAAAGATCTCATAATCATTTTCTCTTGCATACTGGGCAGTTCTTTCCAAACGTAATTTAAAACATTGTGCACAACGCGCTCCGCCTTCGGGTTCGCCCTCCAAACCTTGTACTGTGTCATTCCATTCTTTTTGTTCGTAATCAAAATCAATCATCTTCACTCCCCATTCCTCACATACTCTCACTACCTCAGCCTTGCGTTTTAAATATTCTTCTTCCGGATAAATATTGGGGTTATAAAAAAATACAGTCAGACTTGTCCTCTGCCCAGTCGAAGGATCTACCTTATTTTTTAATTCATCAATCACCGCAATACTGCATGGCGCACAGCAAGTATGTAAAAGAAATTTTGGCATATTATTTTTTATTACTTTTCCGCGACTTAACATACTCATCCCACCTCGTGGGCGCTTTAGCAAAATAATCTTTACCCTTTAACTCTTTCGGCAGATAATCTTGTTTTACCTCACCTTCAACATCAGGATTATATTGATAATCTTTTCCATACCCAATTTCCTTCATAAATTTAGTAGGAGCATTACGCAAGTGAATTGGCACACCCAAATGTGAAGTCTGGCGCGCGTCCATAGCAGCTTTTTCATAAGCACGATAAAGCAAATTTGATTTTTTGGCCAAAGCGCAATACACCACGGCTTCGGCTAAGTGTACATTACATTCAGGCGCGCCAATTTTGTGGCAAGCATCATACGCTGAGTTGGCAACCAAGAGTGCGTGCGAATCTGCCATGCCAATATCTTCGGCTGCAAAACGCAAGACGCGGCGCGCAATATATAAGGGATCGGTTCCTCCTTCAAACATCCGAGCCAGCCAATACAGTGCGGCATTGGCGTCCGACCCGCGCATCGATTTATGCAACGCGGAAATTAAATTGTAAAATTCTTCGCCATTTTTATCAAATACAAGATGTGTTCGTTGCAGGGCTTCCTTAATATCATCACTTGTAATGATAATTTTCTTGCTACTTTCTACTTTATACTTTCTACTTTTTATTGCAATGTCCAACCCATTCAACGCCACTCGCGCATCACCCCCGCTCAATTCTGCCAATAATTCTAATGCTTCGTCAGCAATTTTAATATTGTAATTACCCAATCCCCTATCTTTATCATTCAAAGCTTGTTTGATAATGTTTTTAATTTCATTATTTTCTAATTTTTTTAAAATAAACACCCTTGATCGCGACAACAATGGCCCAATAATTTCAAAAGACGGATTTTCCGTAGTAGCGCCAATTAAAATTAAATCGCCCTTTTCTACCAACGGCAAAAGCGCGTCCTGCTGAGCTTTATTCCAACGGTGAATTTCGTCTATAAACAAAATTGTCCTTTGCCTTTCCAAGCCATACAACCTGTCGTGTGCTTCTTTAACAATTTTGCGCAAGTCATCTTTTCCCGAGTCCACAGCCGACAAAATTACAAAATGCGACTTAGATAGCTGCGCAATAATTTGCGCCAAAGTAGTTTTGCCCACGCCCGGCGGTCCCCAAAAAATTATTGAAGACAATTCATCCTGCTCAATCAACTTGCGCAATAATTTACCTTTGCCCACAATTTCCTCTTGGCCAAAAAACTCAGAAAAATTCCGAGGTCTCATTCTGTCGGCGAGTGGTGAATTAAATCTTTCATTCATAATATAACTCAACCTTTTGTGAGTTTTGATTTAAAAAGAGAAAAAATTTTAAACCCTCAATGCTTTCCATGCCATAACTTATACAACTTCAACGCCAACCACTCTTTAAATTTATGAAGCTTCCCTCGTTTCTGCCACCTGGCTTCATCAAAATCAACTGCGCTTTTTATCCATTCATCTAATCTCAATTTTAATTTTTTTACAAATTCCGGATTCTTCAGTTTAATGTTGGCTTCATAATTATCATAAAAACCCGTGCTTTCCAAATTACTAGAGCCCACCATGGCCCACTCGTCATCCACCACCACACCCTTGGCATGCATCATATTGCGAGTTAAATGAATTTTAACATTATATTTATTTTCCAAAAGCGCAAACCAGGCATAAGTAACATAGGTTAGAATTCTAATATCAGAACGAAATGGTACTAAGAGATCTACGCGCACACGGCGCCTCTTGGCGCACCACAAAGCATATAAGAACTTGGCACCCGGAAAATAATAAGGGGAAAATAAAATCACTCGTTCGCGCGCTTTGGTTAAGGCCTCTATGTGTCGACGTTGGGTAAAGGAAACATGCTCGCGTGGCTCATCCAAAACCAATTCCGCTTCATCGTGCAAAATTCTAAATCGATATTTTAATAAACGTCGCACTTGTCTTTTATCACCACCGCAAATTATATAAGACTTGGCAAAAGCGCGGAGTAATGAATGTACTACTTTACCTGTTAAACGCACTTGGATATCCAACCAATCTTTCATTTCTTTGGCAATATTAACTCCGCCAATAAAGCCCACTTGTTCATCAATCACCAAAATTTTACGGTGGGTGCGCGACCACAAACGATGCCACCAACCACGATAAAAATTTTTGCTTTCAGAAAAAAATCTTACATCAACTCCAGCTTTTTTTAAACTATCTACGCGTTTGCGGGAAAGCCAAAAACTGCCCAACGAATCAATTAATAATTTCACATCCACGCCACTGCTTGCTTTTTGTTCTAAAACATCAAAAAACGGCCGGCCAGCTTCGTCGTCCACAAAAATATAAAGCTCCCAATAAATAGATTTTTTTGCACCCAAAATAGCCTGATACATAGCGTCCCAGGCCTCTTTGGAAGTACTATAAATTTGGTAATTGGAATTACCGGTCATATATTCATACTATAAACAAAAACTTGCCTTTTGGCAAGTAAAATCAATAACCAAGATACAAGATACAAACAATATCTAATATACAATATCCAATATTAAATATTTGGCAATTGTAATTTGAAATTTGTTTGTTTCTTGGTTATTGTAATTTATTGTATTGTGGTTCCTCTAAACTTCTTTCCACTCAACGCCTTATTCACTTCACGCAAATCTGTTCCTCGTAAAATGCCAACTTTTAGACCAAGTTTTTGCGCTTCTTTAGAAGCTACCGGATCAAAAGGCGCATTTTTGCCAGCTTGCCAGTTATAATTTACAATTTCACGGCGATAAGTTTGCCAATCAATTTTTTCTATCATTTTTGCATTTTTAAATTTGCCAGGGTCTTTATCATAAACATATTCAATATTGGAAAGATTTAACAATTCTTTAGCGCCAAATTGTTTGGCTAATAATACCGCATCACAATCTGTAGAAAAACCCGGCTTCCAGCCAGCACCAATAATAATTGGCTTACTGGTTTTAATTTTCTTAGTCGGATTAACAATAATTTCTTCATGTACAAATCCTTTAAATAAAAATTTAACAAAATGCGCATTAAAAATAGTGCTTTGGATTCCTAAAAGTTCCAAATCAAAATTTTTCAAGCCCGCAACCTTTTCTGCGGCTTGCTGATATGCACGGCAAGTGGCTCCCCCGCCAATTACTAAAATAAATTTTTCGCCTTTTTTTACTCTGTCCAA
>Ga0172370_10006315_pt1 | contig 14910 bp, 10 predicted proteins | sample LakKiv5m_FD_114538 | JGI IMG/M metagenome (GOLD analysis project Ga0172370, IMG submission 114538) | Freshwater microbial communities from Kabuno Bay, South-Kivu, Congo - kab_022012_11.5m | ecosystem: Environmental > Aquatic > Freshwater > Lake | place: Democratic Republic of the Congo...
AGGTAAAACTTTGCAGGTGTTGGTAGAAGGCGCAGGGGATGGCATCACAGTAGGGCGCACTTACCGCGATGCCCCTGAAATTGACGGATTGGTGATCTGCCCGGGTGAAGCAGAAATGGGCAGCTTTATCCAGGTCCGCATCGATGGTGCGATGGCGCATGACCTCTCAGGACAACGGGTGAAATAAAGCGGCGAAAGTAAAAATACCCGCCTTTCAGGCGGGTATTTTTTTAGGGTTGAATGCGGTTTATGGGAGGATATTGAGAGTAAAGTCCCAGTTCAGAGTGCCGTCTTCGCGGTTATCGGTTACCTGCACCGAGATCGTCACACTACCAGAGGTGGTAGGGGTGCCGGTAATATGCCCCTGGCTGTCCATCGCCAAACCGTACGCTGTCAGATCACCACTCGTGATTGAAAATTGAAGTTTATCCTTATCGGGGTCAGTCGCTGTGATGCTGGCATCATACGCAATGCTTACCTGTGCGTCTGGTAGTGTCGAGACTGTAAATGTGGGTGGATGATTCTTCAGCTGCTCTTCACACAAATTTTTTGCACTTACCAGTTTGTCCAGATCTTCCTGCGGTATATTCTGATTCATATTCCATGCCGGCATGTAATAATCGTTATAGACCTTGCAGGCGTTCTTGGTACTATTCTCTTGCCAGAGCTGCACACCGTACTTATACATCGCTGTCCAATAGCGTGTGGTGGCTGGCACACCTCCCTGGTCTAAGAGATAGGGGTAGTTGTCGTTAACGATTTGCAGATCTTTAATAACGCGGCCCCAGTCGATTTTGTAGAAGCTGGCGCCGTAGATATAATATGAAGCCCATTCCGTTGCGTCGCGTGAATCCTTATCCAGGGGTCCATAGAGGGTCATCATCGCAATGTCGAAAATGCCTTTTTCCAACTTACCATATTTCTGGATCTGGTCAATTCCCCGGTTACGGTAAGTCAAGTAATAAAGGCCATCCACTTCGAGTGTCTTGTAAGATGGATTTTCTTTACGCATGGCATCGAGCGCGAGTAAGGCTGAATCCCAGTCATGTGCTACCAGGAATTGCTGGACCTGACCGAGCAACCCATCCACATTACGTGAATCAAAAGTCGGCATGGGTGTGGCTGCCGGGCTTGGCACAGGGGTTGCCGTCGAGCTGGTGATGATAGCAATCTCTGCCATCTTCTCCAATACACCTGGAAAAGATGGATTCAACTGGATGACGTACTCAAAACGCTGCTGGGCAAAGTGATAATTTCCGCGATTGAAATCTTCCAGTCCCAATTGATACTGGGTGGCAGCTGCCACGGCACGATTGTTTTCTTCTGCTGCCCGGCGCACCTGCAGCCCGGCATAATACCCTGCCAGTCCACCCAGTGCTGTAATGACCAGCACACCAGCCAGAATACCCAGGGCGAATAAGCCACCCTTCTTCTTTTGGATCGGCCTGACAGCATCAGCATCCAGGGAGGTTGCAAGATTTTCAGAAACCTCAGGGGTTGAGTCAGGTTCAGGTACAATTTTCTTTTTTGGCATGGGGTGATTATACCCTAATCAGGGATCTCTCAACTACAAGCGGATCAGCTCACGCAGTGTTGGACGCAGCACCCAGAAAGAAACAAGGACGCTGGCAGACATCCCACAGAGAGATACAGGCAGTGAGGTGAGAGGAGAGTGTGATGGGAGGAAGGTAATCCCAAGTATATACATAATACTAGTCGCGAGCACAACCACCAGCCCGCGCAGGAGGAAATTGCCCATTCGGGGAGACCAACCGATATGCTTGGTCAACAGCACGCCGAGGAAAACCATTTCCACAGTAAACGCCAAACTAACTGAAATCGCAATACCACCAGCCCCCCACTTCGATGTGAATAGTGATCCGGCCGCGAGGAAGACTGCAAGAGTCAGGAGGGAAGCTAGAAGCGGCAGACGGGCATTCTGCATGGAGTAGAAAGAGCGGGCTTCGATTTCGATCACAGAATGAGCCAGCAGCCCCGCGAGAAAAGCGGCTGTCACCAGATGAATCAGGTTTGTACCCGCAGAGTCAAAACCAAATGCCAGCGCAATCCACGGTCGCAGCCACAACGCGAGTATAGCAGCGATTGGGATGGTCAGGCCTGTCAGTACGCGGATGGCGCGTGTGATCGTGTCTTTAAATGCTTCCCTGTCCTGGCGCGCTGCCATTTCAGAGAGGGTGGGTAGCAAGGCTGTACCGATGGCAGTTCCGATGAGGGTTTCTGGCACCTGTAGAATCATCCAACCATAGGTGAGTGCAGATACAGCTCCAATGGAGAGGGAAGATGCCAGATTATCCCTTGCAATAAAAATCATCTGGATGGAAAGCATGGTTCCAAGTCTGGGCAATAGCAGGCTCAGTACCCGCCACACATGGGGATCTTTGAGCCCGAAATCCGGCTGCCAGATAAAACGATATTTGATCAACCCCGGTAATTGGATCAGCAGGTGCAGGGCGGCCCCAAATATCACTCCGTAGACCAATCCTTCCACTCCCAGGCCAAAAGCAGGAAGCAGCAACGGCCCAATTTGAAGGCCTTGGGTAGGCGCCAGAATCACCGCACCGATGATCTGCCCCAGGTTATACAACAAAGGTGCAGCTGCCGGCAGCAAGAAATGCTGACGGGACTGCAATCCAGCCATCACCAAACCGCTGATGGAGAAAATCAGTGTTGCGATCAGGTTCAGGCGCATCAGCTCAGCAACAAGTACGCGTTGCTCTGGCTGAAAGCCGGGGGCAATCCCCAACCGCCAGTTGACCAATTCGTTAGCGAAAATGGCTGTGATCGCTGCCAGAACAGCGGTTGTGATGAAAGCCAGGTTGGCCACCCGCGAGAAAAGGCGCCACGCGGGGGCACTTCCTTCGCGAGTGAAAACCTCTGAAAGAACCGGAATGAACGCGATGGCCAGCGCACCTCCAGAGATCAATGCAAAGAGCAGGTCAGGTAGATTGTTGGCAGCATTGAAGGCGTCCAGCTCCGCTGAAAGCCCAAATACTCGTGCAGTCAGCAATTGTCGGGCAATCGCCAGAATTTTATCCACTAGAAAAAAACTGGCCAGAAGAAGAGATATTCTCGCCAGACGGCCGGTTCTCTCAGACATGGATCACCTGTTGCAGTAAGAATTCATCGATCATGCGGTAGTAGGTTTCGATCGTTTCCGATTGCTTCCAGCCATGGCCTTCCCCGGGGAAGATCTGGTACTTGAAAGGCACCTGATTTTGTTCAAGTGCCCGGGCGATCTCATCGCTCTGGCTGCGTGGAACCACCGGATCTGAATCGCCGTGAAACAGTAGCATGGGGGTGCGCAAAACTGCGATCCGCTGGATGGGAGACCAGTCATCGTACTTCCACTTTTCGGTTAGATAAGGTCCGATCAGAGAGTCGTAGTAATGGGCTTCAAATTTGAAAGTTTCTTCCAGAATGGTGTGAAGGTTGGCGACCGGGTAAGAACAGATCGCAGCTCGATATAGCATTGGCTCCCGGATCAACGTATTCAGCAGGGTATAACCGCCCGCGCTGCTTCCTTTGATAACCAGCTTTTGCGGATCAGCCATACGATTTTCCACCAGATAGTGTGTTCCCTGCAAGACATCTTCCACATCATATTCCCCCCAGTGCCCATTCAGGGCTTGCTGGTAATAACGGCCATAACCGGTACTGCCGCGATAATTGACGGCCAGCACGGCATAACCTCGGCTGGTGAAATACGCGGTCTCCAATGAGAAGGTTGCTTCAGCGGCGGCAGTTGGGCCACCATGGATATGGATGATTGCCGGAGGTAGCCCTTCTGCGGTCCAACGCGCGTTTTGTGGTGGATAATACAAGCCGTGCACCAGGGAACCATCAGGGTGTGTCCAGGAGACAGGCTCCGGTAAGGAAATATCTTCCACTGCAAAGGGTCTGGAAAGACCCGAACGCATCTCGTGAATTGAATGATCCTGCCATACGATCAGGCTGCTGGTAAGCAGTGGCGAAGATGCCTGACAGATAAAGGCAGGCTGTCCTTTCGAGGGAACGAGTTGCGAAAAACTGGTAAATGGTGGAAGACCTAACAGTTCCACCTCACCGCTGCTGACGGAAATCCGGGCAATTCGCGACCCCGTGCCATCTCCGGTCTGAATGATCACAAATAGCGCCGCAGAAGAGGAATCCCATCCGTAGGTTCGCATCCCCATCACCCAGGCGGGGGGAAGCAGGTATTTCCCTTGGTACAGTATTCGCTTTTCACCGCTCCCCAGGTCGTAGAGAACCAACTCATCTGTGTCTCCCGAACCGGTGATATAACTCAGCGAACGTCCATCCGGTGAGAATTCGGGTTGAAAAACCGGTGTACGCGTATCACCGGCAAGGATCACACCTGGCGATATCGTTCGTTCACTACGAGAAAATGTGGCCAGCTTCAGTAGACTGGCATCCCACGGCATAGCCGGAGTGTTCCATTCCACCCAGGCGATCTGTCCTCCAGATGGATGCCAGCATGGTTGCATGTAAAAATCCTCCCCGTGTATCAGGCGAATTGGCCATTGGTCACCTGCCAGGCTCACCAGCCCGATGGAATCGTTCGCGCCATCCGAATGCAGAAAGAGAGCCAACTGTCCATCGGACGAGATGGTTGGGGAGGAAGTACTGCCAGCTGGCAAAGGTATGGTTTTGAAAACCGGTTGATCAGGTTTGCGGATGTATAAATAACCATCTTTACCGCAATATACCAACTGGTTGGATCGGTAGTCGAATTCTCCTCCACCATAAGCTAAACCTCCCCGCGGTGACACTGGCAGGTAGGTTTCTTCCAACCGATCCCCTGACTGCTGAAGGAAGTACGTCCCCTCTTTCCGGTTTTCCAGCCAGACCCAGCCTCCTGCTGTGGCTCTGGCATCAACAAGGCGCAACCGGCTTGAAACTGCATCCGGTGTGATGGTTGATGGCCAGGTACCGTAAGGAATTTTAGTCTTCATCCAACCGGTTCAGAGGTGTTTACTGAAACGGCTCACTAGATTTTCATAGGGTTGATAGCCGCTGGTCCGCTCTACAACTGTGCCATTCTTAAAAAGCATCAAGGTGGGTACGCCCATTACCTGGTAGGTATATGCCGTATCCGGGCTCTCATCAATATCCAGTTTCACAACCGTCATCAATCCTTCATATTGCTGTGCCAGTTTCTCAACCAAAGGTTCAATCATCTTGCAGGGGCCGCACCAGGTAGCGCCAAAATCTACAAGCACGGGTAAAGTGGAAGCCTTTAGCAGATCATTGAGAGATGCAGTGTTTACAGAAATAAGTTTTGTCATTGGTTCTCCTGTGGATATTATACATTTTTCGTGGGGTTTTTCTGTTGAAAAATAACAGGATAGTGCAATAATAAAACCGGAAACTATATGGAGGCAATATGCAAAAAATCATCCGTACCCTGTGGACCATCATTCCGCTCAGCTTAATACTTGCCCTGTCAGCTTGCACAAAAACAGAAGAACCTGCACCGATCCAAACGGTCACCGCTGAAGCTCTTCTCCCAGTAGCTACGTCTGGGATCGTTGAACCTCCTACCCCAGCACCAGTTGACGGGAGTATCGGCATACCCGGCGGAATCTATGTTCTGGGAAGCGATGATCAGGATGTCTTTGCCTTACCCCATGAAATGCCCCTGCATAAAGTAGAAATCATCGGCTTCCGGATCTTACGGAGTGAGGTGACCAATCGAATGTACCAGGCTTGCGTGTCTGCGGGTGCCTGCCTGCCTCCGTCAGTTTCTCCGGGTATGACTGAAGACATGCCAGTCGTAGGGGTAGATTGGTACATGGCTTCTGATTACTGCCGCTGGTTCGGCGGCCGGCTCCCCACCGAAGCCGAATGGGAAGCCGCTGCCCGCGGAATCGGCGAAAACCTGTACCCCTGGGGAAGCACTCCCGCAGACTGCACAAACACCGCCATGTCCGGATGTGGTAAAGAACCGTATCCATTTCAGGTGGGTTCCTTCCCCGCGGGAAACACCCCCCTGGGGGGGCTGGATTTTGCAGGGAATGCCTGGGAGTGGGTCAATGACTGGTATGATGCCAATTATTATAAATACATTGCGGATCTGAATCCGGTCGGTCCCTGGACAGGAACCTATAAGGTAATCCGTGGGGGTGGCTGGAATTCCACCGCGGGTGAGTTGCGTAACGCAAACCGAGCGGGGGTAGACCCGGCAGCTGCCTTCAATGATGTAGGCTTTCGCTGTGTGTTAGATGCGGTGGATGTTCCTGGTATTAGCGGATCAGATCCTCTACACCGCGGGCGGGAAGGCGGTGAGAGTGTCGAATCCGGGTTACGCGGTTACCGCGAACCGGGGGATATTCCCCGCTCATGGAGTTGGGGTAACCCTGTACATTTGTGTGGTGTGGCGGGTGAGGGATTAGTCTACCTGCCGGCTGATAACACCTTCGGTGGTTCTTATGCTGGAACTCATGATAGCGCCCCGATGTCTTGTGTGTATGACGGCAGCCGCTCCATGTTGATGTGCAGTTTCACGCCGGAGCCAGCGGGTGGAAGTACAAGCCATGATCTGCGCTTTTTCATTACGCGCGAAGATGGAACCCCGTTATCGGATAGTGAGTTTGCCATCCGCCTGCCCGATAGTTTCTTCTCATCCTGTCAGGGTCAAGATCAAACCACGAATCGGGCTGTGATTTCAGCCGTGGCACACTGCACTCCGGAAGGCACCTCTTCTCTGGCACTCACTTCTACTGTTCCTGCAGTTTTCAATTCCATCTCTGTTCGCTCAACCTCAGGAAATCAGGTATTTTCAGACCCAATCAGTGAATGCCTGGCTGTGGTGGGATCCGCTGACTGCCCGCTGGCAGGAATTACCGGCCCTGTGTCAGTAGAGGGAGAGGCTACACTGATTACCCTGGATGGGGTAACTCGCTACCGGGCTTCTTTCTCAGGGGAGGTGCCTGCCTGCAGTCAGCAAAGTAATACGCCTTCCTTGTTACTGCAAACAACCTGTGATCAGACAGGGGCTTCCCGTTTTATGCTTTCATCCACACCGCCGGAGAGTCTGCTGATTTCACTTAATACCCCGGTCAGTTGTACTACAAGCGGTGGTACGGCAACCCGCTGGGATTGCTTGACCCCTCCGGCTGCGAGTGATGGCCAGGTACATCTGGACGTAGCCTGTTCATTATCCAGTGACCCGACCACTGCGGTTCCAGTCCCCGAGCAGGTTTTCCTGCCGGCAAATTGTCCCCAGGTGCCCGAAACTCAGGCGGCTCTGTTGTTTGGCCAACCATCCTGTCACCCCGGCGGTTTACCTGGAGCGGTCACAACCGTGCAGTTTGTTGGCCCGGCAGGAACGGCAGAAATACTTGTCGACACGGGCAGCGCGCTGGTGCCGTGTTATTCCGGTACATCCTCACCCAGGACATATACCTGTGAACTACCTGTTCCACTGCCAATCGCCCTGCAGTTTTGTGCAACCCTGGATGGGGTAAATGTTTTATGCCAGCCGAACCCGTATACCAGCTCAGAGCTGCCTGCGCAATGCGGCAGTCAGCCGGGAAATGCCATCTGGACCGTAATGCCTGGCTGCCTGCCCCAGGGCGCATCCGGGTTTGATCTGGCGGTCAGTATCAGCGGCGGTCCGAATGTGCTGGCGGTTAATGCTTCTACTGCTTCCGGGGTCATCCCGTGCAGCGCTGACACATCGACGAGTGGCACTTTCCACTGCTCAGTAATCGCGGCAAGCCCTGGACCGGTTGTACTTCTTACTGCTTTGCTGGTCGATGGCTCGACAATCTCTCATTCATATGACGGTTTGACCACATTCACCCCGGAACAGTGTAGCACTTCCAATACCCCCACCACACCCGGCAGCGGCAGTTGTGCGGATGATGCCGCTATTTCCTCCTGGAATCACCCCGGTTTACCTGCAGATGTGAACAATGATGGTTGCGTGACCGCCAGAGATGTGCTGCTAATCATCAACCGGATCAACACGTTCGGTTCAGGGCCGCTGCCTACCCCGCGTCCAGCTGGCGCTGGCTTCTTTGATGTTAACGGAGATGGGGCATTAAGCCCGATTGATGTTTTGATCGTGATCAACTACCTCAATGCGCATACCGGGGAATCTTGTACACCTGGTTGCACCCCCCGTTCGTTACCGGGAAACACTGCGCAGATAACCTGTACCGGCCAGGCACCGGTTCTGTCTATCCAGGTGGATGCCGGGAACACGGTTGACACTGTCGCGCTCAATGGAACACCCCCGCCAGCCAGTGACTGCACCGGGATGGGGACTTCTCAAGTGACCTGTCTTGTACCGGGTGAGCTCTCTGAGACCCGAGTAGATCTACTCGTTACAGGCAGATACAGTGATGGTGTCGGATATATTCTGCGATATGAGCTGACACCGCCAATTTGCCGACTGGCAGTGCCCCCGACTCCCAAACCACACCAAACTACCTGCGGAGATTATAGCCCGAACGAATGCGCGCAGAATGGCTGCTACCTGTGGCTCGATTACACCTGTCATAGCAATCCAGACCCGCAGGCATGCCAGACATATTCAGATAAATCCACCTGCACGAGTAATGGCTGTACATGGGACGGGCAACAGTGTACTCCCTAGTGGGTATCCAACCCGACTGAGATTAACACCACATTTCAGGCATCTGATTTAATAAAATGAGATGCCTGATTATTTAAATCATAGCCCTGGGCTATTGACATTGTTCATTGATTCATCCACAATAAGATCAAATCGTTTCAGGAGAAAATAATGAAAAAAGGAATCATAATTCTGCTCATCATCAGTTTCCTGATGTCCACCGGAGTTTCGCCTGTCCTTGCGAACAGCCAGGCGACAGTTTCTACGGGGCGACAAATCGTATTTTTTGTAGATGATTCCAAGATCCTGCTGACCAGTGTCAGCATCGGGGGGTATAACCAGAGTGGTTACTGGAGTACCTGGTATAAAACGGATCCGACTGGGTTTAGCATGGCATATACCAAAGGTTGGTGGTGGGCCGACAATTTTACACAGATCAATGTGACTTACCTCGACCTGTATACGTATCAATCTCGCTCAGACACCTGTCTGTTTGATGTGCTGGACCAACCCTATGATTCTACAAGGGTTGAGATACTTTATGTTCCAGGGTACGGCTGTGTGGGTGGTGAAAAAGGCTCCATCTTGAACCCGATTCAGGACCCACTGGATAGTATGTATCTGAAAATGAAATCCGCTTTGGATACTGTGGCATATTACACTGAAGACTTTAACGAAGAAGTGTTCATGGATACCTTTTTCGATACGCTATCTAAAGAAATGAAAGCGATGTCGTGCGCCGCAGGGATAGGTGCTGCCATGCAAACCGGCGGTTGGTATTATGCAGCGGCAGCAACAGCAATCAACAATAGTTGCTCAAGTACAGCGAAGACCTTGCTAGAATTATTCTTCCCTGCCCATTAATGGTTATTGACTGAAATACCGGCTAATGATAGAATATGAGCCGTTGTGGGCGAGTAGCTCAATGGCAGAGCAGTGGCCTTTTAAGCCATTTGTTGAGAGTTCGATCCTCTCCTCGCTCATTTTCCATTTAAACCACGATCATTCAAGCCAACCTCTTCAAGGCTAGGATCTTTTCAGTTCCCACGGGTTTATTTTGCGTTCACCCAGTCTATCACTTTAAATAATTTCGGATATTTCCCCGGTGATGCATCGAAATCGGGAACAGGCTATATAAAATTCACCAGTTTGACATGCCTGCTGTGAAGATCCCGTAACGTTGCCGGGTCTGTAAGCAGGTTAAGTTCCAGCTGACGCTGGGAATTGTAACTGGATATTCTTTGCAACTCATCATCCCAAAAAGCCGGGTGACACATAACTTCCCATGTACCGGTAGGATGCTGATCAATAAAACTTGTCAGGGTCTGCCATGTGGCGTTTACATCGTAAAAATATGCGCAGAATCCATCCACTCGCCGGGGTGCAAATTCAGTGAGTAATGCAGGTAGGGCGGCTTCCAGCTCGCCATTGACTTCATCTGGTAACCCGGTGGCAAGGTAAGGATCCTGGCTGACAAACGGAAAGCGGATAGCGGAGCCATATTCCCTGGCCAGGGTCAGCTGGATACGGAACAACGCGGGTGTGAAATATGAAACATGATGGTGTGAATCCAGATGAGTGGGTAATTTCCCAGCAGCCTGAATAAAAGCATGAATCTGGGCACGCCACTCAGCGGTCACTTGGTCCAATGGCAGTTCATGGCGGCTTCCCAGCACCCGGCTTAGCTGAAGAAAGCGGCCATCAGCATCGCATAAACCCGGCACATCCTCTGTGGATAAGACGGGGCGACCCGCAGTCAGCGTCAGGTGGACTCCCAACCCAAGATTGGGGCAATCCGCCACCGCAGTTTGAATTTCAGCCGTGGTGCCGGGCATGCCCATCATGCAGGTAGTGGAAGTGACCACACCGTGCATAGAAGCCTGGCGGATCCCTCGCGAAACCCCCGCTGTCAGCCCGTAATCATCCGCATTGAAGATCAATTGATGGGTCATCTACAATCTCAAAAGATAGTTCTCGATCCCATCTCAATCCATCTTTCGGAGATAGGGGTATCTGAAGAAGGTAAAAAGCGCGATCACCAGGAAAATCGATCCGCTGGCCAGCACGGTCATTTTTAAGCCAAATTTCTCGGCTGCCAGACCCGCAAGCAAAGATCCGACCGGGGTCAGGCCAAAAAAGACCATGGTATATATGGCCATCACACGGCCACGTAAGGCATCGGGTACGGCAGTCTGCAGGATCGAATTGGACAGATTATTGGAAAGGATAAAACTCAAACCGACCACGCCGATTGCCATGAGTGCAAAGGGTAGATCGGTAATCAATGAGAAGATGATCCAGAAGACCGGAAGAAGCAGGTTGCCAAACTGCCAGATCTTCCCACGGCCATGCCGGTTTCCACGCGAGGCGATCCACAGCGTGGCAATCACCGAGCCAACGCCTCGGGCAGTCAACAGTAATCCGTTCACACGGACATCACCATGTAATACTTCCACTGCCCAGGCGGGGATGAGCGCGACGACACCGAAGCCAAAAATGGACATCAGCCCGAGGTTTGTGATCAACGAGCGAACTTCGCGGTTTTGTGCAACATACTGAATACCGGTCTTCAATTCCTCCATCACATGACGCGAAGGCGATCTTTCTGGCACATAGGTGATCTTCATCAAGCCCAATGCGATCAGCACGGCTATGAACGATATCCCATTGATGAGAAAGCACCAGGCCGGCCCGATTGCTGCGTAGGTGATACCGGCGATCGAAGGGCCAATAATGATCCCCAGGTTGAACATCGCTCCATTAAGCGCAATGGCGTTCGTCATGTCTTCACGGCCAACAAGTTCCAGCACAAAGGATTGACGGGTTGGCGCATCGAAGGCATTGGCTACTCCCAGTAAAAATGCCAGAACCAGGATGTGCCAGGGCTGAATGGTATGGGAGAATACCAACAAAGCCAGAACAAAAGCCAGAACCATCATCGCAGCCTGGGTGATCATAATAAGATTACGCCGGGGAATGCGATCCGCGATGACACCACCGTACATCATGAAGATCCAGGTAGGAATCCCGGCCGCGATCGATATATACCCAAGGTAAGCTGTGGAACCCGTCAGAGTGTAAATGAGGTATCCCTGGGCTGTGGATTGCATCCATGTACCTACAAGTGATACCAGTTGTCCGCCAAACCACAGGCGGTAATTTGGGTGCTGAAAGGAGGAAAAAATTCGTTGAAGTGATGAAGATCTTTGCATAGAAATCAGAATCCTTAGGCTGGTTAGCGACCATTCAGCCTGGAGTTTACATTCATGTCCCAGAATGATTAGAGATTTTATTTTGATTTATTTTCGTAAAGATAGGGACGATCGCCAGCAACAACAATCCACCAGCTGCACTGAATAAAATTCCGATGTAACCCAGCAGTGCCCAGAAATAAACATCCAGTTGAGGTAAGGTCCAACCAGGTAGGAACCCATTCCACCAGAAATTGATCAGCAGGGGTATCAGCCAAAAATATATACTGGCAAAAATATAGCTTGCAGTGAAAAATGCGGCTTCGCTGCGATGTGTGAATTTTTGGTGGTGGGTCACCACAGCAAAAATGAAACCAAGCAGCATCGCAGTTAAAATGGTGATGGCGCTATAGGTTACCAGTTCAGTTGGTGAAGAGATCTCGCTAAAAGAGTACCCTTTGCCATCCAGCACCGCGTATCGCAACTGGAAGAGTAAGAAGGCGATCAGACCGCCTGCTAATACAGGGATGCGTGCTCGGACTTTTTTCCAGAGGAATACCAAAGGCAGGCCGATTGCCAGTAGAAGTGCCACAGGCAGACGCCAGCCGCGCTGCACATTTAGCAGAGCTTCACGCGAATCATCAATGTTCTCAATCGGGCCGTGGTATCCGATCACTGTTTGATATGCTTTTGCCAATTCGGTATGCACCGCGGACTGCTGTTTTTCAACAGCGGATTCCACCACGGGTGGTAGGTTAAGCATTTCTAGCTGCGCGCTGCCCTGGCTACTGGCCGGGATGTTTGTCCCGAGCAAGGCTGCAAGGGTGGGAGCAACATCTACCATCATAACCTGGGGATACTCTCCGGGTTTCACACCCTTACCAACCATGATGAATGGTTCGCGTAAAACTACTTCTTCAGTACCGCCGTGTCCACCCGTGTCGATCTGACCGTGGTCCCCAAAGATTACAACAGTATCCTGGTCAAGATCAACCGCTGAGACCACCTTCGAAATCATCCGATCCACCCGAATGGCAGCCTGCTGCCAACCATCTCCCTGCGGACCTCCCTGATGATGACCAGCATAATCCAACTGGTCAAGGTGAATGAGGATGACCTGGGAGGTGGGATTTTCCAACCAGTGCAATGCGGCTAATAATACACCTGTATCAGCCAGATCATCTTCATATGGGGTGTAGTATTTCAGATCAACCGATTCAGCCGGGATTAGCTTCTCAAACCAGTTGAAACCGCTCACCCCAACCTTGAGCCCGGCACGATGTGCCGCTGAGAATAAATTATCCTGCGACCAGGGATGTTCGATCAGATCATACTCAGTGTTGAAAGCCGGCCCGCTGTTGATCTCGGGCCAGGCACCTGTAAACAATGTGGAATACCCGGGAGCGGAATAGCTGGGTGGACGGGACTGCATTGGAGCAGAAGCCCCAGCCTGCATCAGCCCGTTTAGAGTTGGCATCATGCGATTATCAAATGCCGTATCCAACCGTAGGGCATCCGCCAGGATGATCACAAGCTGTCGAGTGCCGGGTTCTCCCAATGGAGCAGCCGGCGCGGGTGGATTATTCGCCAGAGGGCTCTGATATTGCATCATGGCTTCGATCAAGCCGGTTGCCCCGGTATAGGAACCGGCGGCAAGGACAACCAGCATCATAACGATCAGTATCAGACGGAAGGCAGGTTTCATATGCAAGATCCTATCAACATGGTAATTGGTTTCATTATAATATAACGAAAAAAACGGCATGTGAAATGACTCACATGCCGTTCTATTGTAATCCTATTACGGATATGTCTGATTATAGAACCAGTTATAAGCGTAATACCCGCTATCCGGGCTGATAATGCGTACAGATAACTGCCACAGGTTACTCAGCTCAGGTGGGATCTCAACCGTCAGTGTGGCTTTACCTTCATCGGTAGATTGTAGGCTGGCCACCTTGGTACCTCCGCCAGTCATTTGTTTCAGGCTTCCAAGGTAGACATCAAAACTTTTACCAGCCGGTAGGTTGGCAGCATTAAGGGTGACCTTTTTGCCCATCTCTACGGCGGTGATCTCCAGTGTTGGGAAACCCTGGTAAGCCGGAGTTGCCGTCTGTGCCGGTGCTGAATCCGTTTTGCCTGCCTGCGCAGTAGGTTCCGTGGAAGGCTGAGAGCTGATCGTTGGATAGGTGAGATTGAAGAACCAGTTATAAGCATAGTATCCACTGGCTTCATCTTCAACACGGATGGCGATCATGAACAGTCGCCCCAGTTCCGAAGGTATGCTGAATTTGGAGGTAAATAGGCCAGTATCACCTGCCTTAACTGTGCCGGCTTTGTACCCGTTCACCCCACGCGTCCCGAGGACATGCATCCTCACTGTAAGCTCAGCGTTGGGCGGGAAATTCGTCCCTTCCACGCCAACGAACCGACCGCTTTCTACGGATTGGATTTTGATGGAGGGTGTCCCGCTATATCCCGGAATAGGAGTCTTCTGAATTGAGGTAGGCGCAGGTGTGGGAACCACATTTTCAAACCAGTTGTAAGCATAATATCCCTTGCTCTGATTCGTCAGGCGGATTGCTAGCCGCGCGGAGGTTTTATAGTCGGTGGGGATGTTATATGTGGCAGTAAAAGCACCCCCCTGTCCGGAATTTGTCGTGGCGACCTTATACCCTGTCAGGCCGTATTTACCGTAAGGTCCGATCACTACATCAAAATCCAGGTTGGGTGGAAAGTTGATCGTCTGGATCGTGACGACCTCTCCGGGGACGACACTAACGATATCAATACCGGGGATGACTGTTTTCGCTGAAACGCCGGTCGTATGGATGAGTAATCCCAGAAGTAGGATGGGAATGAGGGGTAAAAGCAGTTTGATTTTGGTTTTCATGGTTTTCTCCTGTTTCCAAAGGCAGCGCTGAGTCACCTCGGCGAGGTAGCCAGCAGATGAGTTATAATTTGATGGATGAGTAAAAACATCCTTCCCACCGTGCGAATCCTGGCTGCGCTCCTTACACTGACACTGGTTTCTGGCTGCGCCGTCAATAATGCAGCCTCTCTTCCTACAGTTACAAGTGACGTGCCAACTGCGTTACCGCTCCCTACTGCCACCAG
>Ga0172370_10006316_pt1 | contig 14910 bp, 11 predicted proteins | sample LakKiv5m_FD_114538 | JGI IMG/M metagenome (GOLD analysis project Ga0172370, IMG submission 114538) | Freshwater microbial communities from Kabuno Bay, South-Kivu, Congo - kab_022012_11.5m | ecosystem: Environmental > Aquatic > Freshwater > Lake | place: Democratic Republic of the Congo...
CATAGACTACCTATTTCTATTGATATTGAAGCCCTACGGGCTAAACAATATACAATTTCCATTCTCGTACGAAAATAAGAATGTATTTCATCGAATTTTGGGGCTATGAGTTTTCAGGACTACTTTCTGTCTGGCACATCAAATAATAATTTAGCCCGAACCTGGATTGAAATATATGAAACCGAACCAATGACAAAGATCACTTTTCAAAATATAACAGATTTATTACCAAAGTGAAATTCTGTATAGTCCGCTTCATCGGACGTATCGGAATTTCTTCCTTTGGTAAATGCCGTGTTGATTTATGTTATAGTCCATCTGAGCAGTTTAATTAAAGGCATGGATTGATACATAAATCACTTCGGTATTAATTTCTTTAATGCTGTCTTTTAACCCTTTGCGATAATTTGGCGTTCACAAGAACAATTAAAAAGATAACCAAAATGATAAAACAGATGGTTGTAAAGGAACTTTTTAATATCGAAAACACATTAGCTATTTGGGTCAATGTGGTTGAATTATAAGGATAAGTATTCAGTATTATAATTATTCCAATGTTTTCAAAATAGTCAAACAGGCCTGAAAAGACCGGAATAAAACACAAATAGAATGAAAAGCTTTCGAACTTCCGAAGTTTATTAAGGATATATGCAAGAACCAAACAAAAAGTTATACCAAAAAGAAAAGGATAAATCATATCTAAGGGAATTTGACTGAATAAATATGCGTCCCTTCCTTTTTCTCCCAGTACATTTAACAGCGAATTTACATACTCAACACTGTAACCTGTTGGCATCATATCCAGTAACTTCATCCCGCCGGAAAAGCTCATCACCCTCGGAATCGTGATGGTGAGCATTATTCCATAAACAATACCTGTTAAAATAAACAGGGAGAAAATGATTCTGCCGTTTAAACTTCTTCTAATCAGGTTTTTTATCATATTATAAAATTTGTATTAGTCATGTTTCTTAACCGGTGTAAGGATGGTTCAGCTTTTGCTAATCCCTTATCCGATAATCAGCGATAAATTACGGCAAAGAATTCTGTAGTCCCCGTTAATTTCCAGGCTCTTTATCTTTGCATAAGTTTCATCCGGAAGCTGATCGGGAGCAGCACCTTTGATTAAAAGAGTGGTCTCCTGTTCTGAGAATTCGATACGGCCTTCATACCAGTTCTTCACTTCACTGTTTTCGGGACAGGCTGTCTGGCAACGCATACAACCGATCAGGCAGTGGTGCCATGACGGGTTGATCCAGTTCGGAAAATCATTAGCTGATTCATTATGGTAAGTGAGACAACGTTCAGCATAAAGCAGGAAACGGTCTTTAGTAATAGCCCCGGTCGGACAATGCCGGATACAGGCTGCACAGGTTTGGCATCGATCCAACGGTTTAGGTTCGCGCCAAAGATCAGTATCACAAAATAAGTCAGAAAATACTGCTACGAGTTGAAAGAAACTCCCCATCCCTTGTACATAGCAGATGTTGTTTCGTCCGTACTCAGCTAATCTGCTGCGCACGGCAAGCGTTTTAAGCGGCAACCGGGGCTCGGAAATACTATAGCCTTCCTGCCTGAGCCATTTTGCCAGTAATGCTTGTACATTCTTAGTTCTTGGTGTATAGCTCCGGTAGGTAGGTGGTACAAACACTGGGAGACGCCTGCCCTGCCAGTTGAAAACAATTCGTATCCTGGGTGTGGGCACAGCCACGACTATCATTGAGCAGGCATTGGAGAGATCCGAAGGCGGATCAAACGAGAAGAAACCGAGTTGTTCGCGGTACAGTGTTTTGTCAATAAGTCCATCCTCATAACGACCAATAATGGCATTGTGCAGTTCAGTAAGGTGACTGATTGAAACGATACTACCTTTCCAACCCTGTTCTTCAATCATGTTTAATAATCGTTCGGCAATCGGTGTCATGCGAGGTTTTCTCCTTTTTTTTGACTGAATGAAGTGTTAGAAAAAGAATATCATTGATGAAACGAATAAAAATGTGATCTCATGGAATTCGACATAAATACTATTTCGGAATAAAACTACAAATAATTTTAATTTTTCATATTAAACTCCGTAATATTTTAACTTACAGCGTCAGGATCAATTATTGCAAGTATTTTTTAATCACCTTTGATTTACCGTTGGCAAATTTATAATTTTGCCTTTCAGTTCAACTTCTATTATTGACTTTAAAAAGTAGATTATGGAAAAAACTTACAAATTCTGCCAGAGCTGCGGTATGCCTCTGAAGAAAGATCCCGGTCAGGGAGGAACTGAAATTGACGGATCGAAAAGCCCGAAGTATTGCAGCTATTGCTATACCGAAGGCAATTTCAAAACTCCTGAAATGACTGTCACCGAAATGAAAACACTGGTAAAAGGCAAGCTCAGGAAAATGGGATTTCCAGGGTTCACTCTGTGGTTCTTTACTATGAATATTCCGAAACTTGAGCGTTGGAGTTCCGCAAAATAAACTGTTGGGTAAAGACACATTCATTTTCTGCTCATTAGTAGTGTCTTATCGGAAATTAATTAACTTTCAATTTATGAAAAGAATTACCCTTTACCTGTTTTTATTGATTATCGGTATATCCTTGTTTCAATGTAAAAACGAGCCTGTGAATTACATGAATGAAACAAAAGAAGCCAAAGATACCCGGATGGAATGGTGGCGCGATGCCCGCTTCGGGATGTTTATTCACTGGGGATTGTATGCTGTTCCTGCCGGTGAATGGAATGGTGAAACCGGCCATGGCGAATGGATCAGGACAACCGCCGAAATTCCGATTGGTGAATATGACAAATTCAGGGATCAGTTCAATCCCGTTAATTTCGATGCTAAAAAATGGGTGAAAATGGCTAAAGATGCCGGAATGAAGTACATTGTGATCACCTCCAAACACCACGACGGTTTTTGTCTTTTCGATTCAAAAGAAACCGATTTCGATGTGATGTCAACTCCGTTCAAACGGGATATTATGAAGGAGCTGGCAGATGCCTGCAGCGCTGAAGGAATAAAAATGTGCTGGTATCATTCGATCATGGACTGGCATCATCCCGATTATCTTCCGCGGAGAGGCTGGGAAACAGACCGACCAGCGGAAGGCGCTGACCTTAACCGGTATATCTCGCACATGAAGGCTCAGTTGAAAGAGCTAACCTCGGACTATGGAAAAATCGGCGTGCTCTGGTTCGACGGCGAGTGGGAAGAAACCTGGACACACGAATACGGTGTTGATCTTTACAATTATGTCAGGAACCTTCAGCCCGATATCATTATTAACAACCGGGTGGACAATGGCAGATCGGGCATGGCAGGCATGACCCGCGAGGGAGGCTATGCCGGTGATTTCGGAACGCCGGAACAGGAAATACCCGCGACAGGAATGGCGGGTATGGATTGGGAAACCTGCATGACCATGAACGATCACTGGGGTTACAATAAATTTGACAATAACTGGAAATCTACCAAAGAGCTGATCCAAAAGCTTGCTGATATTGCTTCGAAAGGAGGTAATTTCCTTTTGAATGTGGGTCCGAAAGCAGACGGAACTTTCCCGCAAGAAAGCATCAAACGGCTAAAGGAGCTCGGCGAATGGATGGGAAAAAACAGCGAGGCTATTTACGAAACAAGCGCCAGCCCTTTCGAAAAGCTGGATTGGGGACGCTGCACGCAAAAGCAAACCGATATTGGAACCCGGCTGTATCTGCATGTTTTCGACTGGCCTGCTGATGGGATACTGAAAGTTCCTGGTATATTCAATGAGCCGGAATCAGCATTTATTTTAGGAGACAAAGGCACGACTTTACCGGTTCAGAGAAATGAGGATGCTTTGTGGATCACATTGCCATCCGTGCCTACTGACTCAATTAATTCTGTTGTTGTTCTCAACATCAAGGGCAAGCCTGACATCAGTTACCCTCCTATAATTCAAAAGGATTACAGCATATTCATCGATAAAATCGAACCAGTAATAACTTCTTCGAACAGCAATTTTGAAATCAGGTACACTTTGGACGGAACCATGCCTTCCATAGAATCACCGTTATTTTCAGGTAAGGTAACGATTACTGAATCTACGACGCTTTCAGCCCGCTGCTTCAGGGATGGAAAACCTGCCAGTGACAGTGTTTGTAGGGTGTTCACAAAAGTAATCCCTTTTGCAGCAGTTAAAAAGGATAATCTGAAACCGGGCGTTCAGTTCAGGTATTATGAAGGTGATTGGGATTCTCTGCCTGAATTCGGCAAGATGGATCCGGTCAAATCCGGGATAACTGCTGATTTCAACCTCGGTGAAAAAATCAAAGGAGATTATTTCGGATTTTTATTCGAAGGATTTATTCAGTTAGATGTTGAAGGGATTTACGAGTTCATGACCGATTCCGATGATGGCAGTCAGTTGTTTATTGATGACCGGCTTGTTGTGGATAATGACGGCTTGCATGGCATGGTACAGAAAGCAGGAGCCATCGCGCTCACAAAAGGACTCCATAAAATCAAAGTCACTTTCTTTGAACAAGGCGGACAGGATGATCTGAAGGTGTATTGGAAAACTCCTGCACATGATTGGATACAAATACCAGGATCAAACTTGTTCGAAAAAAAATAAATTACCAGGTAAGAAATTCATGAACGCCCGTCTGAGGAGGACTAATTAAATTTCATTTAAATATTATTTCATCCGATAAATTGTTTCTTGTTGCGACGGATTTATTATTGTTGCAGTCAATGTCCAATAAAACCGGACATTGATGTTTAAAAATGACAAATATTGAACTGCTACGAAACAAAATTGAATTGGATGTCTTCGATTATAACCAACTGATGTCGGTTTTATCGGATTACAGAAAACCTCGCGACGTTATAATTTGGTCAAAAGATTTTTTCCGGGCAGCAGCAAAGCAAATTACTTTCGTAAGAAACAAGCGTATTAAATTCCTCGGCCACTACTTTCCCAATGTTTCACCATTGCACACTGGATGCGGTTATCCGGCTTGGATTTATTGCGACGAGATCACGGTGAATTGAATTTATACATAGATTTGCATTGGTAAATCCAATAAATTATCATTCATGAAAAAAAATTTAATCCTGACGATTCTGTTCATAATTGCATTGTCGGTCTCCAGGCTAACTTCCCAACCCAATTACCAAATGGCGTATATTGTCTCTCATCAGGGAGATACAATAACCGGTGAAATTGATTACAGGCAATGGGATGTTAATCCGAAAACCATAAAGTTCAGGACGGACACAGTATCCGATCCGGTAAGGTATTCGCCGATTGATATAAAAGCATTCGTTGTGAATGAAGATCATTATTTCGGGGGTATTTTTGAAATAGATAAATCGCCTTATCTTAACGAAGATCTGACAACTGAAAATAAATCTGTTCAGGTAACCGACACTGTCTTCCTGACAGTACTCGTTGAAGGCACTTTAAGCCTTTTCTATCTGAAGGATGAAAATGCCAAAGAGCATTTTTTTATCAGGAAGAATGATTCGCCGATTACAGAGCTTATCTACAGGCGATACCTTGTAATGCAGGATAGAAATACCTTAACCGAAAGCAGAACAAACGTAGCGGAAAACAATACTTACCGCGGAATACTGATCTTCTACACCAGTGAATTACCCGGACTTATACCAAAGATCAACGAAATGCCTTACAAAACAACACATTTGGTAAGGTTTGTAGATGAATATAATAAAAAAACCGGCTGTGAATCGGGCTATTGCAGGATCAATAAATCAAGGACAAAGGGTGTGTTTTCCTTTCATGTCCTGACTGGCTTGTCATATTCCTATTATTCACTCAACAAAAATATAACTGAAGAAAATGGAAGAATTGTTTCGTCAGATCCGAACAAAAGTTTAACATGGTTTACAGGCGGTATAGGATTAAATATGATGCTGCCCCGTAAACTGCAAAGATTTTCGCTATATTTTGAGACACTTTATCATGCAGATAAATACACATATAATTACCATATCGAGGAGCGGTTACACCTTGATCATTATTACTACTCCGAATTGGATATACATTCGTTAAAATTTGCGGTGATGCCCCGGTTTCAGCCATTATTTAAAAGCTTCAGGCCTTATATTAATGCTGGATTAACCCTGTCGGCTCCTTTTTCCGGATATTATAAATCGGTTAAGGAAACGCATTTCTGGGATGAGATATCAATTGAATATGACAAGGTATTAAATCCTGCAGTCGGTTTTGATTTCGGATTAGGGCTTTATTACGAAAAATTCAATTTCGACCTGCGATATTCACTGTGCTCTTCCAAAAGTCTTTATATCATTTTATCATATAGGATTAAATCCAGCTCGCCAGATTATAAAGTGAGTTCCGGTTTTTGATTCTTTTTATAAACATTTTGACGACTTCAAGCTATCAGACGAGTAGCATGATCACTCCAACCTCCCGTTCACTACCACCTCATCCGCAAATACCCATGCTTTACTCCCTTTGCCTACGTGCCATTCGGGACAGGTTTTAATATTTACGGCTATGACGCGGATAAATCTTGCCTTCAGATTTTCAAAACCGGCGCTGAAGTTTTCGATGATCACATCGTTTTTACCCAAAGGAGTTGTTGTTTTGACTTCACTCTCAGCCACCAGTATATGGCTGTTGTCCTGACTTCTTAGGTTTAGTGCGGTAGCAATTTCCATTTTTTTATTAAAGTTGCGAGATGACTTTCCATAATTTCACACTTTTAAAATCGCTTAATACTCAAAATTCGCCGAATCAATCCGGAGCCTTTATTGAATATTATAAAGCTGAGTTTCCTCCAATGAAGTCGAGATTTGTGAAAGTAGTTGGGAAAAGAGATCAAGTGGTCGAATTCATCCTTTGGATAATTTAGCTGAATAATCTGCAGGAAGGTATTGCCCATTGATTTTCTCCAAATTGTTGAATTTTATTCCCACGATAAGTTACAATAGATCCTATCCACGATTTATCTGAGGTTTCAGCCACTTTTGATAAAGCTTTAAAATCAGACCTGGTCACCGTGTCCCGGTTTTTTGATTCAATTGCGATTAATCCTTTCGGCGTCTCAAGAATAAAATCAATTTCCATTCCTGATCTCGTTCTGTAAAAATATAACTTAGTTTCTGAACGGACTGTTCGTAAATATTTATTCAGTTCACCCGCAATATAATTTTCATATAGCTGTCCATTGTTGAGGGAGTAGCCAAGTTCCGAAAGATGCCTGAGCAGCCCGTTGTCAGTCCAAAATAATTTGGGTGACTTGATCTGGCTACTGGTGAGGTTTTTATAAAAAGGATGAATAAAGAAAGCCTGATATGAGATACGAAGATATTCCAAATATCGCCTTGCTGTTTCAATCCCGATACCGGAGTCTTTTGCAAGTTCAGTATAAGAGATCAGGTTCGCAGCTCTGAGAGCGGCTATACGCTGGAATTTCTTAAAAGGCATGAGATCACTCAGATTTACCAGGTCTTTCAGATCGCGCTCAAGATAGGTGATGGTATAATCTGATAACCAGAATTTACGATCTTCTTCATTGGGAATATGGATCAATGGAGGCATTCCTCCCCAGACAAATAACCATTTTTCCGTTAAAGATACCCTGTCCCACTGCTCTCCGGTCAGAACAGAGGCCAATGGATTAAGGATCAAATCCAGTTTATGTCCGCTCAGTATTTTTTCAAGGAGAATGGGTTTCTTTTCATTGCTTTCAGGATCAATCAGCTCCTTTAGCATGAAAGGAAATAATTCACGAATGGTGATTCTTCCGGTCAAAGTTTCCCTGATTTTCTTCGAAAGCAAAATCTGGGATGAGCCGGTAAGAACAGAAAAAGTCAGATTTCCTTCGTCAAAAGAATATTTGATTTTATCCAGTAATGCAGGTTCTTTTTGAACTTCATCCAAAACAGCACTACCCACATCCTTTGCCCAGCGAAATGTGCTGATACTGCTTAATTGTTCGCGAAACTCAATGGCATCCAGGTTATAATAGGGTAAATTCGGATATAACTTCTTCACCAGGAAGGTTTTTCCGGTTTGTCTTGCCCCGGTAATCAGCAACAATTGTTTTTGCGATTCCGAAGGAAGATGATCTGCTATTATCCTATTTACCTGTAAATTTTCCCACATGGTGGGCAAATATACAGCTAATTTCTTCATTCAAACTTTATCCTGAAAAAAAATTAAGCATTTCTTGCTTCAAAGTAATCCCGGCAGAACAAATCTGCATTTCGTCGGAATTATTGAAAACAGTTACAATTTAACCAATATTTTCCAAACTGTGTATTGAACAATTGTAAAATATTGAAGCTTTGTATTTTGCTTATTCTTTTAAAATATTTTCCTGAAGAATTTAATTCGTAAAATTTTTGTTAATTTTGTTGCACCAAATTTTATAAATATCGGATAAAGTCAAGTATAAATATTCACAATAAAACTTTATTCTATGAAAAAATTAACCTTTATTTCCATTGCACTGTCAGCAATGATTGCATTGCAACTCAACGCACAGGTCAGCTTTAACATTAAAGTTTACCTCGAAGGCCCGTTTAACGGTACCGAAATGAACACAGACTTAAACGTTGCCGGGCTTATTCCTCTGGCTCAGCCTTACAATGTTACTCCCTGGAATTATACGGGTACCGAACAGGTGACTTCAATTCCAAATGCCGATATTGTTGACTGGGTATTAATCGAATTGCGGGAAACAACCGGAGATGCATCTACGGCTACCCCTGATAAAATGATCCACCGGCAAGCAGCTTTCCTGAAAAAAGGCGGAGAGGTCGTTGGATTGGACGGCAGCAGCTTAATCTCCTGGTCCGGTTCGATTACATCAAACCTGTACCTCATAATCTGGCACCGTAACCATCTCGCCATTATGTCTTCAAGTGCACTTGCTAATGTTGGCGGTATTTATTCCTGGGATTTTACCGATCAGTTATCAAAAGCTTACCTCGACGGGCAAAAAGACATAGGAGGCGGAAAGTTTGGTATGATTGGAGGAGACTGTGATGCCAGCGGACGAGTATTTCCTAAAGATAAATTTGTTGAGTGGGATGAAGATACTGGATGGTTTGATTATTTCAATAGTGATTTGAACCTCGACTGCCAAATAAATAATTTAGATAAAGATGATATTTGGTTACTAAATGTAGGATTAATAGCTAAAATACCGGGAGATTTGGTGTGGGAATGTTCAATGGATTTTACAGATACACGCGACGGACAAATATATTCATCCGTTCAGATTGATAACCAGTGCTGGATGGCTGAAAACCTTAATATCGGTACCATGGTGCCCGGAAGTAATAACCAAATCAATAACAGTATAATTGAAAAGTATTGTTATGATAATAATCCGGCAAATTGCGATAGTTACGGCGGTTTATATCAGTGGAGTGAAATGCAGCAATATAGTAACCTTCCGGGGGTACAAGGTATTTGCCCAGAGGGTTGGCATTTGCCAAGCCATCCGGAATGGTGTACGCTTCTTCAATATGTTGATTATACCATTGATTGTGGTACTTTAGGCACCTATAATGGAACAAATGCGGGAATAAGATTGAAAAGCGCCAGCGGATGGAATGGTAGTGGAAATGGAATAAACAGTTTTGGATATAATGTTCTGCCGGCAGGGATCAGGTGGATTAATGGCAGCTTTTACCATACAGGCAATTATACTGACTTTTGGATAAGTCTGTATGGTGAGTATAATTATAGTTTACGTGGCGAATTCGGGTATGATTATTCGAACACATATATGGTCTTCGATAATATCTCCGCCGGATTTAGCGTCCGCTGCCTCAAAGACGAATAACACTCCAGCCCGCAAGTATTTTCCCTGCGGGCTGAAATTTTAATTTTCAAAAAAAACCTTTCTTACAAATTATACACCTCGCAGGCGTACTAAGAAATACCGGCTAACTATTCTCCAATATGTTGATCAGATCATGGTTTATATAAAAAATTTCCCTGCCTTCCTGCTTGGGTGTAACAATACCCTTATCGGTTAAGTCTGCCATGTACTTTGTCAGCGTTGTCCTGCTGGTTCTGCCAAACCTTTGTATGGTATATTCCTGAAAAAGGGTTGTTGTGCTTTCATGTCCATTTTTTGAACGAATCATCACTTCATGTCCATTTTCTTCAAAAAAGTTGAACAGGTATTGGTTTTCTGTTCATCTCCTGGCAGAGTGTGTTTTAAGCACGGTTTTCCATGCAGAAAAAAATTCCAGGATCGGGTAACGCTTTCTTCGGAGTCGGGTATTGTGCTATTCCAAGTCGAGTAACGCTTTACTCCTGGTCAGGTAACGCTTTGAGACAGCCTCATTTTCATGATCCGCGCAAATAAATTAATCCTGCATGAAGAATGAAGTCCGGTTCTGTCAGCAATTTTAAGTTGAGGGTATAATTTTTTTTAACAGATTGATTGACTTTAAAAAACATTGTATTATTTTTGAAGCAAAGTCAGGCACTTTAGTGTTGCCAAAGAGATTTTCTCAAATAACAATCAGTGTGTAAAAAATTACCAACTTTAATTTATTCCTATGAAAAACTGAGGTTTATTGCTCGCATTATGGTATCTGCCGTTCCTGGGTTATGGTCAAAACGGCAGCCCTGCCGATGAGTTCAAAGTAGTGATGGGACCGCTCCACGAATTTCCGAAAAAATGTGAGGACCTGGGATACCTGGGCAACATGAAAGAGGGAATTCTGCAGATCAGTCTTGATCGAAAGGCCAACATACTTATCCAGCGCTTCAGCACCGACAAGCTGGCTCCGACCGGACTGGTCAGGATTGACATTTCCGAAATGCCGGACCGGTTTGTTCCCGATCAGTTCACCTGGTTCGGAGGCAATTTGTACATGTTTTATTCCACATGGGACAAGGATGCCGGCAAGGAACATCTTTTCGCCGATAGGATCAGCCTTGGTGACGGTAAGTTCGCCAATCAACCTATCGGACTCATCGAAGCTGATAAAATTGCTGGCACACTGGCAGCAACAGGTTTTTATAAATTCGCTACGGCTAATAAATATCGCTTCGATTTTTCCGTGGATTCATCTAAGATGCTGGTTTCTTACCGCAAATATACCGATATCAAGGATGATGCAAAAAGCAAGGATGTTCTGGGATTTTTTGTTTTTGATCAAGATCTTAAACTGATCTGGGGCGACGAGTTCAGGATGCCTTATACAGAGAAAATAATGGATAACGACGATTTTGCAGTTGATTCTAAGGGTACAGCTTATCTACTCAGTAAAGTGTACGAAGGCAAAAGAGCCGAAAAAGCCGGTGATGAACCCAATTACCATTACGAGATCCTGAAATTCGGACAGGGCTTTACCGAACTGAAACAAATCAAAATAAGGCTGGACGATAAATTCATTAATGACATTTACCTGGCTGAAAACATGCAGGGTGAAATGATTTGCGGAGGATTCTACCGGACTGTCTTCAAGTCGGTAAGTAAAGGTATTATCCACGGTTTGAATGTTGATGGCGCCTTCCTCGTTAAGATCGATCAAAACGATTCCTTGTATAAGTTGCAAAAAGGATACTATGAATTCCCGTCTGAAATATTATCTGAGTTTGAAAAAAGATCCACTGCAAATGCAGTAGAAAGGAAGGACAAAAAAGATGAAGCCGAAGTCCCCAGTGTTTATCTGCGCAATTTTTTGGTAGCCGACGATGGAAGCTATGTATTTGTAGGTGAAGAGTACCTCATTGAAGAACGTACCATGCCTTCTTCAGACGGATCGAGCACCAAATATTTTAAGTATGTATTCGGGGATATTTATGCAATGAAAATTGGCGTTAACGGTGAAATGGCCTGGGCAAAGAAGATTCCGAAAAGCCAGGAAGGCAAGCTTGGACTGGGCAGTATGTCGTATAAATTATTTTATTGCAAAGGCGATTACTATTTCTTCTATATAGACAACATCAAGAACCTGAATCTGGCACCTGATAAAGTACCGTACAGATACCTTGATCAGGCAGCGGGTTTGCTGATGGTCAGTAAGATTGACGAAAAGGGTGAGGTAACCAAAGGTAAGCTCAGCGCTGTGAAAGCCGGTGACATGATGATAAAACCAGCCGAACTGGACTGGTTTTCAGATAGTGTGATCCTGGGTAGAACCTTTAATAAAAGCAGCAGCAAGCTTGTGAAGATAGAGTGTATGAAGTAATATTGTATCAGGACAAATACAAACAATCACAGGTAAGGTTTTTGATTGTGTAGAAATACCAGAAACAAAAACAACCTTTTTTTATTCAACTGGAAAGGGTTAATTTTCTTTAGTAATATGAAACTTATCTATCGGGTTATTTCTTGATTTCAGATGAGTTCACCACCACCTCATCCGCAAATACCCACGCCTTACTCCCTTTGCCTACGTGCCATTCGGGACAGGTTTTTATATTAACGGCAATAACCCGGATATATCTTGCCTTCAGATTTTCAAAATCCGCGCTGAAATTTTCAATGATTGCATCATTTTTCCCCAGAGGAGTTGTTGTTTTGATTTCACTTTCAGCTACCAGAATATGGCTGTCGTCAAAAATTTGAAACTCCACCTTTTCAGGCATGAAAATCCATGAACCTGCTTGCTGGTAAAACGATGCATCAACAGACGCAACGGGTAATTCATCTTTCAAATCAATTTCAAAATCCATGTTTGTGCCTTCAAATCCAAGCCAGTAGCCATCTCTGAAATTTTCCGAACCTTTCAGCCCATCGGTGAGAGAGGCAGCGCCGTTTGCAAAATAATTTTTTGAGGGTGGATCCTTCAACGTACCGGTTTTTCCGATGGCTTTATGAAATACGAACTCTTTTTCCGAAAAGGTTTCCATAAGGTTGCCCGATTCGAAAAGTCCCGCCTTTATAGTTACTGAATTTGAAAAAGCAATGGGTTCTGTATAAACCGGCGAATCTGCAGATGGATCGGTACCATCGGTAGTATAGTTTACAGGGTTATCGGGTTGTTCCGTTGTGAGCGTTACTTTGTAAATCCCGTTTTCCAGCACAGGCTGGATATCCACCTTCCACGAGCCTTTGGAATAATTGACTTTCATGGCATCGAAGCGGTTGAATTGCACATTCAATCTGTCTCTGAAATCAAGCCAGTCTCTTGGGTCAGCCGGACTCCATACAACTTCTGCCAGCGCCGTCATTCTGGGTATGGACATATATTCGGCGTGAGAAGGAGTTTTAATAAATTCTGTCCAGACATTTCCTTGTGCGCCAAGTATATATTTTGCCTTGTCTTCTGAAAGCCCTTCCGGAACGGGTTCGAAGGAATAGACTTTTTTTAGTGATGTAAAACCCCCGATCGCTTCCGGCTCAAAGTCCGGGTTGGCCTGGTAATAATCAAAATAACAATGCGATGTGGGGCACATGATCACTTTGTGACCCTGTTCGGCCGCTTCAATTCCGCCGTTAAACCCGCGCCATGACATCACCGTGGCATCCGCTGCAATTCCGCCTTCCAGTATCTCGTCCCAACCAATCAACTTTTTGCCTTTATTGTTCAGAAAACTTTCAATCCTTTTTATAAAGTAGCTCTGAAGTTCATTTTCGTCTTTTAACTTTTCATCCTCGATCCTTTTCCTGCATCGCGGGCATTCGCGCCAACGGGATTTATCGGTTTCATCACCGCCGATATGAATATACAAAGACGGAAACAGGGCTATAACTTCCTCCAGAACATCCTCAATAAAATCATAAGTTTCTTCCTTTCCGGCACAAAAAATATCTGAATTCGGCCAGTAGCTTCCCGGCTGAACATATAGTTTTTTGCCCGTACACGACAGTTCAGGGTAAGCTGCAAACACTTCGCTTGTGTGTCCCGGCATTTCTATTTCAGGGACGACAGTAATGTATCTCGCAGCAGCATATTCAATTATTTCCTTAATCTCATCCTGCGTGTAAAATCCGCCATAAGTCGCCTGTTCACCCGGAAGAGGCGGAGTAACCTCCCTCCAGGGCATATTTTCCCTGTCCACATGCCAGCCTGCAATTTCTGTAAGCAATGGATATTTTTTTATTTCAATCCGCCAGCCGTTGTCGTCAGTCAGATGCCAGTGAAATACATTCATCTTGTGCATGGCAATCAGGTCAATGTAACGTTTGATGAACTCGACCGGAAAAAAATGACGGGAAACATCGAGGTGCATACCTCTCCATTCGAACCTTGGTTTGTCCCATATTTTACAGCATGGAATTTTCCATTCTGTTCTATCTGATTGTTGTGTTCCAAAAACTTCCGGAGGTAAAAGCTGAAGCAGCGTTTGTACTCCATAAAACAAGCCTTCGGGTTCGTTGGCTTTGATCTCGATTTTTTTGCGGGTCACTTCAAGAGTGTAGCCTTCCCAACCCAATTCTTCATTGGCGGCATATTCAAACCGGATCACATTTTTTTCTTCAAAAGGTTCACCCCATTCAGGTACCTGCCCGCCCGCAGATTTAAAAACAGATTGAAGGTAAGCAGCGGTGTTGCCGTCTTTACCGTGCATTGGCTTTGTAATACGGGTTTTACCGGTGATGGTAAAAAATCCATTATGCAGTTCCACTTTTACAGGTTTTGGGATGATAGATAAAGATTTTAGATTCTTATCCGATTGATTGCATGAAACAAAACAAACCAGGAAACCTATAAAAATCAGGATGGTAATTTTTTTCATTATGAAATCTGTTGTTGATTTGGCAAAAATAGGGAAACATAAATTATCCTTAGTAATTGATTTCGTGTAAATATTTTTAGCCTGATTAATTCCAAAAGTAGGCTACATTTTATTTTGATGTGCTGGAAGATAATTATTTCTTTTATTGGCGGATCAAAATAAACCATTGCACATTGCCCGTAGGGCATTAATATCCATAGAAAATAACAATAGGAGAAAAGA
>Ga0172370_10006318_pt1 | contig 14906 bp, 7 predicted proteins | sample LakKiv5m_FD_114538 | JGI IMG/M metagenome (GOLD analysis project Ga0172370, IMG submission 114538) | Freshwater microbial communities from Kabuno Bay, South-Kivu, Congo - kab_022012_11.5m | ecosystem: Environmental > Aquatic > Freshwater > Lake | place: Democratic Republic of the Congo...
CCGACACCGAACCCATTGGGGCCGGGGAGATAGAAGCGGAAGCGCGCCTGCGGACTGGCCGGGCCGGCGTCGGGCATGGAGCCTTGGAAGAAATAGGGAATGTTCCAGTCGCCGTTCAACGACGGGGCCAGGTCGCCGCGTCCCCAAACCAGGTGTGTTTCCGGAGTGCGGTAGGGCGCGAACTGCGGCAGACCGGCGCCAAACTCGCCGGTATTGCCCAGGTGGATGACTAGCAGTTGGAAGTCGTGCGTGTCCGGCGGGCGTTGCGTCCGGTCCGCCGGCCAGGTCTTCGGGTCGGAGAAGGTCAGGGCCACGTTCAGGCCGATGGCAGTGTTGTTCTGGCGCGTGTCACCCACGCCCAGCAGGACCGCCATCGGATTCTGCACCAGGCTCATCTGGAACTCCCACGGCAGCGGATAATCGCCGATACCGATCGGCTGGCGCAGAAGGCCCTTGATGTCCTCGCCGCGCCCGGCCTGCCGGATGGTGGCGGTGCCGGGATGCTCGGTGGTCGAGACCTCGGTGATGTTGCTCGCCGGCACGAACATCCACGGCTCGATCTCGCCACCGGGCTGGTTGAAATGCTGGGTCAGCGCGCGGATGTCGGACGGTAACGATGAAAGATTCATTGTTGGCCTTCCTCCGACGTGTTTCGTGCTATGGGCCGCCCGGCCACCGCCGCCTGGATGCCAGGGACATAGCGCATCTGCGCCGCCATGGCCTTGGGGCACTCCTGCCTGGCTGCGTCGTAGGGCAACACGCCGAGATAGCACATCCCGGTGTGATCATTCTGTCCGCAGGCGGTATCCCAGAAGCGGTGCCGCAGGGTCGAAGCCTGTCCTGACCAGGCTACACCGGGGACGCGGACGAGGCTCGGGTTGGTGTAGTAGCTCAAACCGAGATCCGGCGTCCAGTCGCCCGGCGTTTCGCAGTCGATGGCGCGCCAGACGTAGTTGGCCGGATCGGCCAGGATTGCGGCGATGTGTTCGGACTCAGCAACGTCGATATGGGGGCAAATGTTCATGTCGATTCTCCTGAGGTAACATCCGTGAATGGCTTCGTGTAGGTCCGTGTCGAGGTGAAGTTCAGCGACAGGGTCCGGAAGCGGTGGAATGTTCCCGGGTCGGCTTCGCTGGCCAGCCGGCGTTCGGTCCGATCCGCCATGGCCCGCATGTCGGCCACGTCGACGTAACGCCGTGAGAGTGATTCGTCATGTCTATCAATCATCATGTCTGGTGCTGTCTCCTTGTCTTGAGCAATAGCACGGCTTCGATATCTCCGCACACCTGTGTCCATATGCTGATTCTAACCCCTCTCCTTGCTCTTCGGCCTCGCCAACGGGAACGTGACGTTGCGCGAACGGTTTGCCCGCACAACCGCACGGGCGTCGTCCTCCACAATCACCCCCACCGCGCTATTGGTGCAAAGGTTGTGCTCGATCACTACACCGGCTTCGCGAATGCGCCAGATCTCTTTGCCCGGTTCAGGCTGCGTCCCGTCAAAAGCGCCTCCCTGTCGCCAGGTGGTCGTGAACCCGATGCCCGTGTCGCGCGTGGCGTGGTTGCCCCGCACCACCAGGCCCAGACAGTCGTACCCCGTGGTGCTTCCCGTGGCCTGGAGGCAGGCGATGAAGCTGATCCCGGTCGGCGCGCCCAGCAGATTCTCCCTGGTCACGGAGCCAACCCACCCGCGATCCACCACGTTGTTGATAATCTGCACAAAGGTCGCGCCGCCCCACACGCCTTGCTTGGCATCCAGGCGGATGGACCACAGGCCGATGCCGCGACCGTCCGCGACATAGTTGCCGTCAATCACCGCGTCATAGGTGGAACCCCAAATAATCACGTTCTCGTTCTGACTCACGACCCGGTTGTCGATCAGGTTGACCCCCCGGAACGAGGGCGGCGCCGAGAAGGAAATCCGGCTCGTCACGCCGGGTTCGACGATCCAGGGACGGTCCAGCGTCACGATGGAGCCATCGCGCCGCACGATATCGCGCACCTGGCCAACACCGCGGCCTTCGACGATCTCAATGCACGCGCCATCGAGGCACTCGTGGGTGAGCGATCCGGCGGGATCCACGAGTTCGGCCGTCACCGGGTCGATCATGCGGAGGCCGGCGTGGTCCCAGCGCGCCTGCCAGAGGTGCGTGAGCAGCGCTTCCGCGTCGCTGTTCGGCGCGATCCGGTGGATGTTGTTGCGGGCGACATGTATACGCTCGCCGCCAAACAGGAAGTTCAGCAGGTTGCGCGCCCGTTCCGAACGGGCGTTCATGTCGTTGTCTTCCACCAGTAGATGGGTGCAGCACTTGCCGCGGATGCGCGCGCCGCCGCCGTCGGGATGAGTGGCCGGCCAGATCAAGCCGCTCTGGAAGAACACCGCGTTGCCCTGGGCCCCGGGGCACAGCGTGTTCCCCGCCACGCGCACGTGGGACGAGCGGTTGATGATCACGGCATGCGCGGCGCCCAGCACGGTATTGCCTTCCAGGTCCAGGTCGTCGCCCCGAAGCAGCACGCACGCGGCGTTGCCACGATTCCCGCCGTAGGTCCCGCGTCCATCGGAATAGTCCTGCATGTCGCGCAAGTGCTGCTGGCCCTCGGGCAGGTCATTCCGCTCCGCATGCTCGCTCCCCTGGCGCCGGTCCGTGCGCCAGAGCAGGTTCTGCTCGAGATGGCAGCGCCGAATCGCCACGTTGCGGCAGCGCCGGTCCCCGAATGCGTCGGAGGCCTTTATAACGGCGTCGAACGAACCGGCGTTGATGCAGGGGGAGGCGATCAGCACGGGCGCGTGCACGCTGCGGATCGTCAGGTCTTCCACCGCGAAGTCGCCGTCGCCCATGACGGCCACGTAAGGCGGCTTGGGCCCCTTCCACGTCGGCAGGCGCAGCAGTGTCCGGTAGCGGTCCGTCCCGCGCAGCACTGTGTAGCGCGGCAATATCAGCGGCTGCGTGATGTCGTAGGGCCGCGGGCCGAGTTGGAGCACGCCGCCGCCGTTAGCCTCGATGGCGGCCAGTGCCGCCGCCAGGCCCGCATCTACGTCTCCGCCAGCCTGAGCGATGTAGGCGTCGGCATGGAACACCTGTGACGGCCAGACCTCTGCGGCAGCGACCGGAACCAGCAGCGGGTCCGACCAGCCGGCTGCGCCGCCCAGTCCGTTGTGCGCCCGGAACTCATAGTCACCCGGCGGCATGTTCACCGGCAGGCGCGCCCGGATTTCATAACCGCTGGATTGCACCACGGGGATGCGCCGCCACCGCCCGCCGGAGACCGGCCGCGCGACCAACACTGTTTTGCCATTCATCAAGCCACCCATGCTGACCGGGTGCTCGGGGTCGACCGTCGGGTAGGCATCCGCGCGCACCAGGTGGCGTCCCAGGATGCGGAAGGCCTGTCCCGGATGCGCGGCCGACGGCCAGTGCCAGTCGAGCCGCGCACGATTGACCACCCAGGCGCGCGACAGGTCGAACTCGGGATCGAGCTGAAACGCCCAGGCGGACAACTCCCCGTCCGGCATCTGGACGGTAAACGCCTCATCCGTCCGCTGGAGGATGCGCAGCGCATGCGCCTCGGAAGGCGTGATCTGCCTGGTGCCGGGCGATGTCGAGGGTTCCGCGGGAAGGCGAAACGCAAAGAGGCGGGTACTGCGCCGGCCGCCGCCGACCATCACGACGACCGCGGTACCCGGCAGCGCCGGCTCGATCACATGAGTGATCGCACTGTCTTTCATGTTCTTCATCGTCATCTCCATCTCCGAAACGAATGCAGCCTCTTCGTGGATGCCCAACATCGGTTAAAGCAACTTCTCCAATGCAGGGTGAATGAGCGCCTGTGAACTCCACAGGGACGCGGACCACAGTCGCCAGGTGCATCATTGTGTCTCCCGCGTGATGTTCGGTACCGAGAGAGAAAGTCCTGCCCATGAGCAGTGGCTCGTGAAGGAATATGGCCGTCAGATCAAAGGAGATGCAAGTCGACATCCGCGCGGGCGGCTGCTATCATAACGGCAGGGGGAGGCACCATGACCACGTGCAGCGAATTCCTCGTCCGCAACGGTGTCGCGCAGGGCGGCATCGCCCTCGGACCGGAGGCGCCGGCGTGCTATGCCTGGCTGGCGAGTGAGTTGCAGCGCTATTTGCGGCAGCTCACCGGCGCCGAGCTGCCGCTGGGCGGGCCGGGTGTGCAGGTCACGCTGGGCGGGCCGGCGGTGAGTCCGGCGGCCGCGCGGGCGGAAGCGGCGGGCCTGGTGCACTTCGCCGACCTGCCCGACGAAGGCTTCGTGATCACATCGGCGATGCTGGACGGTGTGCCGCACCTCTTTCTCGGCGGCAACGACGCGCGCGCCACCATGTATGCGGTCTACGAGTTCCTCGAACGCTGCGGCATCGTGTTCCACCTCACCGGCGATATCATCCCCGCGACGACCGCCGATCTCCCGCTGGAATTCGACGTGCGGCAGGCGCCGGCAATCCGCCGCCGCGGGCTGCATATGCGTCATTTCGTCATGCCATGGATGGGGCTGGCCGACTTCCGCGCGATGATCGACCAGATGGCGAAGATGAAGATGAATTACCTGGAGTTCTACTGGTACGTCGGCGCGCCGTGGATCGATTTCAGGTACCAGGGCGTGCCGGTTGAGATCGGCGACGTCTATCACCGCGAGTCCGGCTACACCGCCTGGCGCATCGAGACGTACCACTTCGGCTACGACGACGTGGCGATCGGGCGCGAGCTGTTCAGCGGGGTGAAGCCGTGCGCGGCGGAGTTCCAGGGGTGCGAGACGCCGGCGGACGCCTGCCGCGTGGCGGAGGAGTTGCTGCACGCGATGATCGCCTACGCACACGAGCGGCAGATCGAGGTGTGGCTGGGCACCGGCGATTGCCCCAGCGTGCCGCCGAACCTGGGAGCATTGTGTAGGCCGGCCGAGCACGCCTTCCTCGGCTGCCCGGTGGTGCCGCCCGGCGATCCCGACGGCCTGGGCATCTGGCAGGCGATGCTCGACAGCATGGCGACCACCTACCCGGAAGCGGACGGCTACTGGGTGTGGCTGGCGGAGCTGTATTTCCACGCCGACGACGCGGAGACGCGGCGCGTGCTGGCGCGCTACGACTCCCTGCGCCCGCTCATCCCGTCGAAGGCGCAGATCATGGCGATGGGCTACGACGCCTACGTCGAGGGCCTGGACCAGCGCATGCTGGTCGAGGGCGACCTGGGGCTGGTGCACTACGGGACGACGCTGGCGGAGCATTTCGCCGCGCGCCACCCGGGGAAACGCCTGGGGCTGTCCGTGCTCGGGCGGGCGTATCTCTTCCCCGCGCTGCACGCCGCGCTGCCCCCGGACGTGGCGCTGCAAAGCATGGAGGCATGCATCTGCTGGAACCGCACGTCGCGCGTGCCGATGGCATGCTTCGGCGGGCTGGACGGGCGCGAGACCTTCCTGGTGCCGCGGCTGGACGACGACACCAACGAGTTCGCCATGCAGTTCAACGTCGGCATCTACCACCACGACCGCGTGCTGGCCGGGGCGCGCGAGTTCGGCCTGGCCGGCGTGGCGCCGCAGGTCGGCCGCACGCGCGGCCTGGAGCACAACGCGCGCTACCTGGCCGACGGCGGCTGGGACACCGCGCTGACGCCGGAACGCTTTTACGACCGCTACCTGGGCGCGCTCTACGGGCCGGACTCGCCGGCGCGCCGCGCCTACGCCGAGCTCGAAGAGAACGAGTGGGCGCTGAGCAGCATGGGGCTCGACCCGCGACGAAGCGGCGGCGTCTTCGAGGGATTCAACAACTTCTGCAATTACGCGGACAGCATGGACGCCCACCTGTTGCGGCAGTGCGCGACGCCGGACGGCCCGGCGTGGGACGACGCTGTCCTCGACATGCTGCAATACCGCGACGAAGCCTTCCAGGCCGCGGAGGCGCGGCTGCAGGCGGCGCTGGACGCTCTGCGCCGAGCGGCGCCGCCCGCCGGGGCGCACGCCGAATTGGCCTACGTGATCGGGAAGACGGACGCCTATGCGCGGCACCTGCAGGCGCTCCGCGCGCTGATGGCGGGACTGCGCGCCTTCCACGCGTCGCGCCGCACGGAACGCGGCGCCCTGGTGGACGCGTCGGCGCACCTCAACCGGGCCATCGCGCTGATGGAGGAGACCGCCGCGCTGGCCGCCGCCTGTGCCGATCACCCCACCGAGCGATATATCCTCTTCCGCTACAACGTGCGCCTGCTGCTGCCCGCGCGCGCCGTCGCCGCGCTGGTCCGCAACCTGCTGCGCCGCGCGGACGGCCTGCCGGACACGGAGACGGTGGATTGGCGTGCGATCAATCCATAAGGCGCGCCTGAAGAATGCGCGCGAATGATGATGAGCGCCGTGACGGCCGTACCGCCGCCGGGTATTCCGGAGCCCTGCGGAACATGCGCCGCGCCTCCACCGCCTTCTCGATGGCGATTGGCACGAGAAGGATTCCGCCGCCGTAGATGCCGACGATGGGCCAGATCAGCGCCTTGTTGGCCTCCTTGCCCTCGTATGGCATGTCTGCACATAGCGCGGCGTACCAGGGAAAGACGACCATCCGGTAGGACTTTGCCCCGACGATGGCGTATGGTATAAGAACACACTGGAGTGCTTCCGTCCTCCACGACCCGACCGCGCGCCGTGGGACGGCGTACGGAGCGCAGCGTCATGCCCGAGAAACAACTGACATTCGCACTACCGGCGCATCAAAATCGCCAACTGTTTTCCGATCACTATCTGAACGAAATCCTGCCCACCCAGGCAGGATGGCGGGCGCTCGCGCAGCCGGCGGCGCCGGTGCTGGCGGAGATCGCTGGTATCGTCGAGCGGTTCACGCCCAGCGAGAACGAGGCGCAGCTCGAAGACACGCTGGTACGGCCCATCCTGCGTGCGCTCGGGCATACCTTCGAGGTGCAAGCCCCGCTGAAAACCCCCGATGGCACCAAGGTGCCGGATTACGTTTTCTACCGCGATGAGACGGCGCTGGCGGCGCATAAGGACCAGGTGCTCACCGAAGCGGTGGGCGGCGAAGGCGCCTTCGCCGTGGGCGATGCCAAGTATTGGAACCGCCCGCTGGACATCGCCGTCCGCACCCGAGGCGCCGATGCGCTCTCCAACAAGAACCCGTCCTTCCAGATCTACTTCTACCTGCTGCACAGCGGCGTCGAGTGGGGCCTCCTCACCAACGGCAAGCGCTGGCGCCTCTATCACCGCGACACGGCGCACAAGCTGGAAGTCTATTACGAGGTGGACCTGGAGGACCTGGTTCGCGCCGGCGATGCCGAGCGTTTCCTCTACTTCTACGCTTTCTTCCGCCGCGCGGCCTTTGATCCCGGTCCGTTGTGCCTGGCCGATCTCCTGCGCGCCAGCGTGGAGTATGCCCACGGTGTCGGCACGACACTGAAAGGGCAGGTCTACGATGCCCTGCGCCACCTGGCCCAGGGATTCCTCGATTATCCCGGTAATGGGCTGCAGTCCACGCCGGAAGCGCTGAAGGAGATTTACGACAACAGCCTCATTCTCCTCTACCGGCTTATCTTCATCCTCTACGCGGAAGCGCGCGAGCTGCTGCCGGTGCGCGAGAGCGAGCTCTACCGCGACACTTACAGCCTGCTGGCCATCAAGCGCGCCGTGGCGCGCGACCTGGGGCGGGGGACACGCCTGCTGCCCACCAGCGCCCGCCTGTGGCCGCAACTGCAGGAGCTCTTCCAGGCCATCAACCTGGGCAGCCCCCCGCTCCACGTCGCCACCTTCAACGGTGGGCTGTTCGATCCCGCAAAGCATCCGTTCCTGGAGCGCTACACGGTCGGCGATGCTCATCTGCAACAGGCCATCGACATGCTGGCGCGGGTGGACGGGGAATTCGTTGATTACCGCGACCTCTCCGTGCGCCACATGGGGACGATCTACGAAGGACTGCTGGAATTTACGCTGGTGCCCTGCGCGCCGGCGGGCGGCTGGTCCGTCGATCTGGTCAACGACAAGGGTGAGCGGAAAGCCACCGGCTCGTATTACACGCCGGACTACATCGTCAAATTCATCGTCGAGCAGACGGTCGGCCCGGTACTGTGGGAGGCGGTGAGCGGCAAGACGACCGACGCCGAGATCGCGCACGCGGTGCTCGCCGTCAACGTGCTCGACCCGGCCATGGGCAGCGGGCATTTCCTGGTGGAGGCCACCGAATATATCGCTCGCTTCCTGGTCGATTATGGCATCCTGCCCGACGGGAAGACGCCGGAGGAGGCCGACCTCGCGTATTGGAAGCGCCGGGTCGTGCAGTCGTGCATCTACGGGGTCGATCTCAACCCGCTGGCGGTGGAGCTGGCGAAACTCTCGCTGTGGCTGGTCACCGTGGCGAAGGACCGCCCGCTCTCCTTTCTCGACCACCACCTGCGTCCCGGCAACTCGCTGGTCGGCGCGCGCCTGTCCGCGCTGCAGCAGCACAGCACCGCCACGGCGAAGGCGGCGCGCCGGAAAAAGGCCGCGCCGGTGAATACGGCGCAAGGGTCGCTGTTCAACGAGGCGGAATTCGCCGCGCGCATGGCGGTGGCGGTCAACGACATGTGGCGCATCGAAACGAGCGAGGCGGCCAGCGTCGAGCAGGTGAAGGAGCAGGAAGCCCTGTATGCCGACTTGCGCCGGCAACTGGTAGACAAATACGGCAAACTGGCCCACCTCCTCACCGCCCAGCATTTCGGCGTCGCCGTGCCGTCCGACCTGTGGACCGCATTGGTCGATGTGGTGATGGGCCGCGCCTTGGTGCCGCTGCCCGCCTTGCAAGCCATCCTGACACAGGTTGACGAGATCGCTGCCCGCGAGCGCTTCTTCCACTGGGAGCTGGAGTTCCCCGAGCTCTACTTCGACCGGTTCGGCCGCCCATTGGGCGAGGACGGGGGATTCGAAGCGGTGATCGGCAATCCGCCCTACGTGCGCCAGGAGGGATTGGCACCGTATAAGCCATATTTCCAGCAGGATTACGCCGAGGTCTATCACGGCGTGGCCGACCTCTTCGTCTACTTCTTCGCCCAGGGTCTGCGGCAGGCGCGCCAGGGTGGACGGCTGTCCTACATCAGCAGCAATAGCTGGTTGCGCGCGAATTATGCCACGCCATTGCGGAAGCACCTGCGCGAAGAAACGACGATGGATCTGCTGGTTGACATGGGAAACAACCTTGTCTTTAAAGAGGCACCGGATGTCTATCCGGCAATCCATCTGGTACGAAAAGCATTACCATCAGAGAGCCATGTGGCACAAGCGGCTGTGTTTAGTCGCGGTGAGGGCATTCTACCGTTTGAGGTAAGGGTTAACAGCAAGCTTATCTCTATCTCGATTCACGATCAGGATGATAGCGGCTGGCAGTTGACCTGTGATAAGGAGCGGCAACTCTTCACAAAGCTCACTACGACCGGCAAACCGCTGGGGGATGTTGTTGATGGGAAAATGTTTCGTGGTGTGCTTACAGGGCTGAATGAAGCCTTCATCATTGACCAAACGACTCACGACCGGCTGGTAGCCGAAGATCCTGAGTGCGCACCGCTGCTAAAAAAAATGCTGCGTGGTGAAGATTTACGCCCCTGGTACCAGGAGGATGAAGGTCGCGCACTGATAGCGATGCCATCTGGATGGACTCGGAAAGCATTCGGGGAGAATCTATCCGAGGAAGAGGCGTGGAGTATGCTATCGGCGCGTTACCCCTCAATTGTTATGCATCTGGCACCTTTCGCCGAGGCTGCACGGAAGCGTTGGGATAAGGGGGAATACTGGTGGGAATTACGCTCGTGCGATTATTATGGAGAGTTCGGGCAGCAGAAGATCTTCTGGCCTGACTTCGCACGCTACCCCCGTTTCTCCTGGGATACAACTGGGGCATTCACGAATAACACCGGCTTCTTTCTCGTGTCGCCAGATCAATATACGCTGGCAATCCTTCAGTCACGCACGATCTGGCACGTTATTGGAACGATCTGTCTCACCCGTGGTGATCGCGCTGGAACAAGGTTTTACAGGCTTTTCACACAGCAGCTATCACTGCTTCCCATTCCTGATGCTCCGCCAGACGACCGCGTCGCCCTCGGCGCCCTCGCCATGGAAATCACCGATCTCGCCCGCGCCCGCTACGACTTGCACGAGTCGGTCCGCCATCGCCTGCGCATCGACCTTGGGGGTGGCGCGGCAGCCCTCAACCAGAAACTGACCGCCTGGTGGGAACTGGACTTCCCCGCCCTGCGCCGCGAGCTGCAGAAGGTGTTCAAGCGCGACATCCCCGTCGCCGAGCGTACCGACTGGGAAGCCTTCCTCGCCGCCCAGCGCGCCGATCACGCCCGCCTCACCGCCGAGATCGTCGCCCGCGAAACCGACCTGAACGCCCGCGTCTATGCGCTGTTCGACCTGACGGATGACGAAATCGCCTTGATTGAGGAGAGCACGAAGTACCGGTATGGAGAGGTATGAGAGAACGATGCGCTGCCCTGCCATGCCCGCTTGCACATACACGCCTCTTCCGCGCCGCATCTCGCCTTTGCACCATACTACTGATTCGCAGATCAGAAAACCGCCAGAATCGATCGTATCCTGCTCATGGTATGGCACAACGGTATTCTCCTTGTCCCAGTAAGGAATTGGCGGATGATACGAAACACGGCGATGTTATGCCGATGTAAGCGATTTACAACATGGCCGGAGTTCATGAACTCGAGCAGGAGATCGCCCACGAACCACGAACTTCGAAGATCAGGGACGTGAAGTGCGGGAAAGTTGCACGTCCGAATCTGTGAGGGCGGAAGCCGAATGGATGCGACAACCCGACCACCGCCTAAACACTATTCGACGACACATGATGGTGATGTGACCTTCTGGGAGAAATTAGCATGCCTACCTTTCGAATTGCGGCGCGAAGCATCGCCTTGTTGGCGCTTCAGCTGGGGCTCTCCGCCATGGTGCTCGGCGCGCCCCCGTACCACGCGTATCGCGACCTGGCCATCTACACCACCAGCGCGCCTGACCCGGCCCGTGCGGACCGGATCGTCGCTCGCACGCAGTTCGTGAACCGGGGGACGCTTGCGCTGCGGCTGTCCGCCCGCCTGCGGCCCGCGAAGGCGCTGGGCTTCAACGGCGCGCGGTATGCGGCGCACGTGCCGGCCGGCGAGACCGCGGTGTGGACGTGGAGCTTCACGGTCCCGGCCGGCTTTACGAGGGAGATCGTGTCCGGCGACGTCACGCTGGACGGCCGGCCGGAGCGCGACCTGCTGCTCTCCGTGGTCGGCGCCGACCCCCCGGATTTCGATAGCCGCTATGTCGACCCCATCACCGACCGCGCCAGCGTGGCCGCCACCTTCGCCCCGCGCAAGCGCCAGAGCGTGCAGGCGCAGCTTGCGCAGCTGGACGCCGCCCGTCCGCAGCCCGTGCTGACGCTGGCCGTGGCGGGGAAGACGGCGTATGCCGTGCGGGCCGACGCGCTGCCCTCCCCGCCCGAGGGGAAGGACGCGCTGGAATTCTGGCGGGAGGGCGCCGCGCTCACCCCTGCGCAGCGCGACCTGCTGCCGGCGCTGGAGGACCTGCGCCGCGCCATCCGCCTCAAAACGGGCACCGAGCTGCCCATTCGCGCGGTGACGGATGGGCCGGCGATCATCCTGCGCCTGGCGGACCCCGGCCCGGCGGCGGCAGGCTTGCAGGACGCCTATCGCCTGCGCACCGCCGCGGGCGGCGACGTCCTCATCGAAGCGAACACGCCTGATGGCTTGCGCAACGGGGTCTACGGCCTGCTGACCGACCACCTCGACTGCCACTGGTTCATGCCCGGCAAGCTCGGCGAAGAGATCGCCGTGACGAAAGATCGCGCGGCGCGCTTGCCGGCGCTGGACGAGGTGCGCGGCTCGAAATGGTTCGCCGGATCGGGCACCCCGCGCAACCGGGCTCACATCAACCGCGGGCAATTCAACTTCGGCCACGCCTGGTTCACCTACATCAACCGCCACGAATATCCCTACGACAAATTCCCGCACTATTACGCGAGGGACCGCGAGGGCAAGCTGCGCATCCTCGACAACGGGTGGACCTTCACGAATTTCTGCTCCACCGAGCCGGCGGTGATCGAGATCGTGGCCAAAAAGGTCAACGCCTACTTCGCCGCCAACCCGGACGCCATCGTCGCCTCGCTCGACCCCAACGACTACGCGCCGATGTGCCTGTGCGACCGCTGCCTGGCGCTGGACAAGCAATACGGCCAGACGAAGGAGGATGGCACCGAGGTGGCCGACCGCCTGCTGCACTTCTCGCGGGAGATCTACGACCGGCTGGAGCCGCGCTTCAAGGAGAAGTACCTTGGTATTCTCATCTACGGCTATCAGATGGCGCCGCCGGTCAGCGCGAAGGCGCATGCACACCACGTGGGACTGATTTGTGATATGTTCTGGACTTACGACCATAGCCGCCCGTGGACTGATCCGACCAGCCCGCGGAATCACACGTTCCGGAAGGAACTCCTGGCCTGGAGCAGTCAGATCAAACAGTTCGGCTATTACGAATACATCGGGAATGCCGAGTTCTACGGCCCCTGGGGGTTGGTGCACAAAATCCGCGAGGATTTGCCCGCCTTCCGCGCAATGGGCGGCACCTACCTGCAGCCGGAGGGGCAGGCCTTTTTCGCGACGCAGGGACTGACGTTTTACATTAACGAGCGGCTGACGTGGGACGTGGATGCCGACGTCGACCTGCTGATGGAGGAGTTCTTTACCCGTTTCTATGGGCCGGCCGCCACGCCCATGCGCGACTACTGGATGGCCATCGAGCGCCTTTACGCGCTGGAGCGACCGGGCAGCCGGTTGGAACGGCGCATCCTGCCCCGGCTTGAGGACTGGGCGGCGCTGGAGCGGCATCTGCAGGCCGCCCGGCGCATCACCCGCACGCTGCCGCCCGCACAGCGGCGCTTCGCCGACCGCGTACAATTCGCGCGCGACGGGCTGGAGTTCGGACGGCTGACCGCCACCTACCAGCGCCAGTTCGTTCACCAGCCGGCAGACCACCAGGCCGCCATCGACTACCTGACGCAATACGGCCCCCGGGTCACCGAGCTCTGGAAGGCGTATCACGACGGCAATACGTACTGGCCGCCGCTGGCGCCGGGATGGGTGGCCGGTGAAATCGATGTGCCGCGACTCCTGAACATGCACCGGCAGGCGTTGAACTCGGCGGCTCACTAGCCAATACAGTAAACATTCGAGGATGGGCATCGCTACCAACGCAAGTAGCGAACGCCATCAGCGCGAATAGTCACTCACCTCCACACGAACGCCCGGTAGGTCGGACGGCTCATGCGGAACTGGCTGGCGCTGCACGAGGCTGGCGGCTGACCGGTTGTGGTGGGGACACCATCTACTCCGCGGCGGGTCGTCAGCGGGTCGCACAAGCCAAGGAACGGCAGCGGTGGCAACGACGCGCGCGGAGCATGCACAGTGCGTGCCTACGGCACGACGGCGCGCGCTCTTCGGCGAGGACATCGAGATTGGTTTATCTGCCTTCACGCGTGATCGGCCTTCCAAATTGGTGAGGAGCGGCAGGCGTCGTGGACCCCACACGTTCCGCCTGCCAGGTCTGCACGCTGTGCCGAAGGTGCGCCGTGGTGATGACGACGGCGTCGGCCGGCACTCCCGCCTGCACGGCGTCCTGGACGCACCGCCGGGCGGCTGCGTGGCAGAGATAGGCGAGGTCGGCGCCGGACGCCCCGTCCGTCTGGGCGGCGCACTCGGCAATCAGGGCGTCACGGTCCACGGTCTCGGCCAGGCGCAGGGAGGCCAGATGATGGCGGAGGATGGCGGCGCGGCCGGTCGCATCGGGCGGGCGCATCCACACCACGCGGTCGAAGCGGCCGGGGCGGCGCAGCGCGGGATCGATGGCTTGCGGGCGATTGGTGGTGGCAAGCACGGCGATGCCGCGGCGGGCGTCCAGGCCATCGAGCAGGACGAGGAGTTGCGCGACCAGGCTCTGCTGGTGTTGGGCGTCGGCGCGACTGCGGGCAGGGGCGATACTGTCCAACTCATCGATGAGGATCAGACTCGGCGCCGCCTGCTGTGCGCGGGCAAACACCTCGCGCAGGGCTTGCTCACTGCCGCCCACCCACTGCGAGAGGATTTCCGGGCCGGCGATGCTTTCCAAATGCGCGCCGCATTCCGCCGCCACCGCGCGGGCGAGCAGCGTTTTGCCAGTGCCGGGCGGGCCGGCAAGCAGCACGCCGCCGGGCTGTGGGGGCGCGCCGAGGGCGGTGAAGTAGGCGGCGTGCTGTAAGGGGAGTTCGATCACTTCCCGCACAGCGGCGATGGCGGCATCCTGCCCGCAGACGTCCGTATAGCGCGCGAGCGGGAGGGACCGTCGGGTCGCCTGCGCGGGTACCTGCTCGCGTCCCAACGTGATGCCGTGGTCGCGCGCCCGGTCCGGCGCACTCGCCGCCGTCAGCACCCCCCGCTCCGTCAGCCGGGGCGGGAGCGGCGTCGCTACCGGCCACACCCAGGCCGGCTGCCCATCGTCACGATGGAAGACCAGCTGCCATGGCGACTCGTCCGGGGTGAGCACCGCCGGCAGCGCGGCGATGGCCGTCTCCACCGCTCGCCGGTCAAAATGCGGGCAACAGGCCACCAGCCGGTTGCAGCGGCGGTCCACCTGCGCCTGTAACTGGGCTTTGTCTACCAACACCTGTCGACCATCGAAGTGCCCTACCGTATACCAGTCCGGCTCGCGGGTTGCCGCTGCCTGCAGATAGCGTTGCGACGGCACCAGCAGTAACTGGTCGCAGCCGAGGGTGCAAGAGTGCCGGCATCCAGCCGCCCCGCGCCCCTGTCGCCGTTGCCAGCAGCGGCGAATCTCCTCCAGCCGGTTGAGCACGTCGTCCACCGCATACTTATCCAGCG
>Ga0172370_10006319_pt1 | contig 14906 bp, 11 predicted proteins | sample LakKiv5m_FD_114538 | JGI IMG/M metagenome (GOLD analysis project Ga0172370, IMG submission 114538) | Freshwater microbial communities from Kabuno Bay, South-Kivu, Congo - kab_022012_11.5m | ecosystem: Environmental > Aquatic > Freshwater > Lake | place: Democratic Republic of the Congo...
GATTTATTTTTCGATAGAGTGCGGCGTTTCCAGCGTCAATAGAAGGTAAGACTGCGTCAGCCTTTTCCAGTTCCTGCCTTACTTCTAGTTGATACAGCAAAGATCCATTCGTGATCACCGCAATAGGCTTCTGGGTGCGCTTTCTTAACTGATCAATCATCAACCCAATATTTGCGGCAAGCGTCGTTTCTCCAGAACCAACAAAAGTGATCCAATCAATTTCATCCGGATCATGAGAATCCAACGATTCAATAACTTGAGCGATGATCTCTTCTGCTGGAAAGTAATCCTTGCGCAGATTGATCAAAGGACGCGAGCGCCCCAGTTGACAATACACACAGTTCCAATTGCATGTCTTTAAAGGAACAGGGTCAATTCCTAATGATTGTCCCAGGCGACGGGATGGAACTGGTCCAAATACTTGTTTCATCATAACCTTTCCATTTAAATTCACGATTTCATCTAACTTCACCAAGCTGATTACCAATCTTCATGATAATCGTTTTTTATTCAAACGGTTTATTCTCGCACCATTTGCGTACCGCATTTCGGACAAGTCTGATCCATACAGCGCTTTGCAACTTGATGAGAGAGTTTATAACCACACTTTGGGCAGACACAATCTCCCGAAGGTCCAGCACCGGGTTTATTCCCACCACCAGCGCCGCGACCTTGACCACCCGCTCGTCCACCTCCCATTCCACGACCTCTAAATAATCTGTTTAACATAATCTACCTCCTGATATATTCATAAAACTTGCTTTACCAATAAATCGAATCCTTGAAACCCATTTCCCAAGAGAAATAAGGAATCCTTTCACCATCTCCTTCTAAAGGAGCCACGAGATTTTCTACAGCGCTGTTTTCTATGATGCCTGATCGAATTCAACCCTTGGATATTATCAGAATTTCTAGAATAATTTCGCATGGGTACTGTTAACCAGCGCTGAGAAAAGATGTCCATCCAATTCGCGATTCTAGGTAAAATGACCTGTCCGAGCATGAGAGCTATCACACCACCCGCGCTAAGTTGATCAGTTTGCCTTTCTTGTATTGAAATAGAAGGCGAGAATTCCGGTTGTTCTTCTTTCGCAATCTGTAAAGTCGAATTCTCAGACTGATGAGATCGCAAGGCGCCGGTTGGGCACACTTCGATGCATTGTAAGCACTCTGTACACAATGTCTGATCAATGAACGCTTTTCCGTTATATAAATGGATGGCATTCTGTCTACAGATTTCTTCACAAACCCCACATCCTTGACATAAATTTGAATCTACATAAACAGACACAAAACAAAAATCCTCTCAGAAATATTGCTTATTATGAATAATTCATCGCTATCGCCTTAATAATAATATACCATATATTAATTCATTTTTATTAATTATCAAATATTTAATTGAAATGCGCTTAATAATATGGAGAATATCGGCAAAAAGAGAAATGTTTTGTATTACAGGAAATCAAATCCTAGGGGCAGCAAACATTTTAAACAATAAAACAAAAAAACAATATTCAATTTGAGAACTCTGCTCTCTAATTCCACAGAACTACATAGCGTTTTTCTATCTCAACCACTCGCACTGGCGTTTGGTAACAATTAGAAAGATCCTGATCCGTGATCACATCCGCGATCATACCTGCCTTAAGGATCTTCCCATCCCGCATAAGTACCGCCTGTTTAGCGATCGCAGCCGCTACATCTGGCTCATGGGTACTGAATAAGATCGTCACACCTTCCAAAGATAACTGTCGCAAAAGTTTGACCATACGCCCTTTGTTATTGATATCCAAATGGGAAGTCGGTTCATCCAGGAGTAAAATACGAGGTTGTTGCGCTAAAGCTCTGGCAATTAGAACCATTTGTCGTTCACCACCACTTAAGTTCGTAACCGAGTGATCCGCCAGGTGCACTAATCCGACGCGCTTAAGCGCTTGTTGCGCGATCTCGAAATCCTTTTCAGAAGGCATTTCCAATGGCCGTAAATAAGGCGTCCGTCCGAAAAGAATATAATCCAACACTGAATAATCGAAAGGTATATGTTCGATCTGAGGCACCAATCCGATCCACTGCCCAATTTCCCGACGAGAGTAAGTCGAAAGAGGTCGTCCATCTAGATGCACCTGTCCCGAACCAGGTTTGAGCCAACCTAAAGCGATATGCAATAATGTCGTCTTCCCGGCGCCATTCGGACCTAGAATGGTCATGATACCCCCATTCGGGACTCCTAAATTGAGGTCGCTCAATACTTCTCTTTCTCCAGAAGGGTAAGAAAAAATGATAGAGTGAAATTCCAAGACCATTTCGCTCATCGTTTCACCTTAAGACGATTGGTCGTCATTAAAACAATAAAGATCGTCGCGCCAATCAAAGAGGTTAATATTCCCAGCGGTATTTCACCCGCTAAGATTGTGCGCGCCAGATCATCACAAACAACGGTAAACCAACCGCCAATGATCATCGAGCCCGGTAAGGCAAAGCGCGAGTCAGCTCCAAACACACGACGCGCTAAATGAGGCACGATCAATCCAACCCATCCAACCATCCCCGAAACCGAGACCACCGCCGCTGTAATGGCAGTCGCCGATATCAGCAAAATGATCCGTTCCCGAGTAGGAGCAATGCCCAGAGAAAACGCAGTTTCATCTGACAGGGAAAGCATATTTAATCGCCAACGCATGCGATAAATAATATACAAACCAATCAAACAAGCGGGGAGGATCGATAAGAAGCCTCTCCATGTTAGGCTCCACAAACCTCCCAGCATCCAAAAAGTGATTTCAGGCAATTCTCTGAGTGGATCAGCGACGTATTTCAGGACGCCTAATCCAGCCGAGAATAAAGCGGAAACAGCAATACCCGATAAAACCAATCTTAAAACCCAGCCCCCATATTGAGCCTTTCGAGCAAGACTATAGGAAAAAACCAATCCCAAAAAAGAAAAGAAAATCGCTGTTCCTTGAACAAACCAAGCAATATTCCCCAAGAAAATAATGCTAAAGGCAGCCCCAAAGGCTGCCCCTTGCGATACGCCCAAGAAACCGGGTTCTACTAATGGATTGCCAAAGATCATCTGGAATACCGTTCCAGCGGCAGAGAGCGACATACCCAATAATAAAGCCGTCAATAAACGCGGTAAACGTAAATTCAAGAGCAGACGTTGTGCCAATATATCTTGACTGAGGTTTTCAGGCGATAGAATTACGAGACCAGGGTAACGTCCTACCAGTAAAGACAGAGCCAGCGTGATCACCAGTAGCAAGATCAACCAGAATAATACCCGGTTGCTTGCAGAATATTTCCAATGGTTTGTTTCTGAACGAACCTGGTCTCGATCAAATGTTTTTGTGGTCAGGGCAGATCTCCATACATGATCGGTTTAACCGATTTCATGAAATCTTCCGTGGACATGTTATACATCTCTTCATAAAAGTTTTGCGTTACCTCAAATATGTCCATTTCAGGGAAAGCCTCAGGATGGATTTTACCGGCTAACCAAGTGAGACCTAAAATCCAGCGAGGATCAGGCTGATCCCAATTGAGAAAATCTCCAGGAAATGCATATAGCTCGCCATTTTGCGTCGCCCGTAAGGCTTGCCATTGCGGATCATCTTTTAACCCATTCACCACATCACCTACAGGTGTAAAATAGGAAATGATGAAGATCTTATCGGCATCCCAAGCCGCGATCTGCTCTAGACTGACTTTCGTCCAACCGTTTCCTAGATTGGCATCCTTCCAAACTGGATTTCCGCCAGCCGTTTCTGTTATGATGGTTTGTATCCATCCCATAGGTGGCGCATTAAAGGCTACCTCGCCATCCTTATCATTATAGTAAAGCAACAAGACGTTTGGCTTGTCTTCGTTCGGGATGCTGCTTACTACATCGGTTACCCTTTTTTCATGATCCTGGTAAAACTGAATGATTTCGTTAGCACGCGCTTCATCTTGAAAAAGCTGTCCTAAAGTTTTCAGATCACGGTAGTATTGCTCTGGTGTTTCCAGGTCAACATAAACAACTGGAATGCCTAAAGTTTCGATCGGTTTGCCTAACGATTCAACCAGATAACTTTTTAGCACAACCGCGTCTGGATTCTCAGCCGCTACCTGCTCAGGACCAACTTCCATCGTGAACTTGACTTTTTCGGCATACTTTGGATCAATCGTTTCTAGGAAATTAACCGAACCTTGTTTCTGTGAACTTAAAACACCAACACAATCCAACGCTTCAGGGAACAAATACAGAGAGTCAGCTATGAGAAGGTTGGCTTTCCCAGCTAATGCAATCCTCTGTGGTGGCGTTTCAAAGCTTACTTCTCGCCCAAGCGCATCCGTGAGCGTAAATCCCCCATCTATTGAGCTTTGCGATTGAAATAATTGAGTATTTGATTGACAACCGCTCAATAACATTCCAACAAAAATGATTAGACTGAGTATTTTTATTTTCATGATTTCTCCTTGTTATTAAGTTTTGAATCGATTTCATTTTGATCATGGGTTTTGATATTAGATTGAATACTCTTAAGCCAGTCATTAGTTGCCTGAATCTGTCCCAGACGAAATTGATGAATTTGACGATTATACAAATCATTAGCTGTGGTGGAGAGCAAGAGATTCTGATTATCCAGCCATCGTTGACAGACAACGAGTTGGTTTTCAACCAACGTCAGAACAGTCTGCGCATCTTCTCGCATCGCACAGTATAGTTTTGCCATGAAGCTTTGGCGAATTTGACGCGGTGTGCTTACTGGAGCGATCATCCAGCGTAAAAAAGCTTCTTCACCAGATTTTGTGAGGTGATAGATAAGGCGGTTAGGGCGAACTTGCTGCACTTCCAAGCTGCCTATTATATATCCCTCTTCCTCAAGTTTATTTAATATTGAATATAAATTAGCTTGTTTTACATGCCAAACCTGACCAAGACCATCAGACTCTAAAACACGCAGATGGATCTGATAACCGTGCAACGAACCTTGGCGTAAATAGCATAGCAACGCCAATTCAATATTCAAGGGACGTGAATTCAATGGAGACATCTATTATCCTTACTCATTCAATGAGTATACACCAAATGAGCAACGTTTTGGGTCATATTTTAATGTTTTAATTGTCATATTACAATTGTATCAATATTGTTATCGTGCTATAATTTTTTAGGGCTAACTTCCTTTTTTTATACTTTTTATCAGTACTTAAACTGTATATGTTTGGAATGGTTGCCGCTCTAAAAATCAATCCCATTATTTTCAGATCCCAAATAGGAGGTCTCAATGCAAAGAAAAAATTTAAAAGTAAATGGTGTCGACTATAACCTAGTCGTCGAACCCGAAACCAGTTTGCTTGATGTTATCCGCAAGCAGATTGGGTTAACGGGAACAAAATCTTCTTGTGGAGATGGACATTGTGGCGCTTGCTCAGTCATTATGGATGGGCGCATCGTACGAAGCTGCGTCACCAAAATGAAAGATGTCCAAGATGAAGCACAAATCACAACTATTGAAGGGATCGGACAACCCGGTAACCTTCACCCCATTCAAGAAGCATTCATTGCTCACGGCGCTGCACAATGTGGATATTGTATTCCTGGCTTCGTCATCTCCAGCAAAGCCCTTCTCGATAAAGAACCAGATCCAAGTCGCGATCGTATTCGACGTTGGTTCCAGGCTAATCGCAATGTCTGCCGCTGTAATGGTTACAAGCCGATGGTAGATGCAGTTGTTGATGCAGCCAAGGTATTACGCGGTGAAATGAGCATCGAAGATCTGCGCTTCAAGATACCAGAGGATGGACGCATCTGGGGCACCACCTATCCACGCCCATCAGCAGTCGCCAAGGTAACCGGTACACTAGATTATGGCGATGACCTTGGTTTGAAGATGCCTCCCGATACGCTTCATTTAGCGCTAGCTCAAGCGAAAGTATCGCATGCCAATATCCTTTCTATCGATACCAGTGAAGCCGAGAAGATGCCGGGTGTCTATCAAGTCCTTACCCACAAAGACGTCAAGGGGAAAAACCGCATTACCGGTCTGATCACCTTCCCCACCAACAAAGGCGATGGTTGGGATCGACCAATCCTTTGCGACGAAAAAGTATTCCAATTCGGAGATGCGATTGCGATCGTCGCGGCTGATACAGTCGAACACGCCAAAGCCGCTGCGGATAAAGTCAAAGTCGAGCTCGAAGAGTTGCCTGCTTATATGAACGCCCTCGATGCAATGGCGGATGATGCCATCGAAATTCACCCTGGAACTCCTAATGTCTATTTTGAACAGAAAATTGCCAAGGGCGAAGATACCAAAGAGATCATGGAGAAAGCGCCTTTCGTTGTAGAAGGCGATTTCTATCTCCAAAGACAACCTCACCTGTCAATTGAGCCAGATGTTGGTTTTGCATACTTCGACGAAGAAGAACGTTTGACGATCCATTCCAAGAGTATTGGTATTCACTTGCATCACGCTATGATCGCCCCTGGATTAGGCATCGATCCGGAAAAACTACGCCTAGTTCAAAATCCTGCTGGCGGTACCTTTGGTTATAAATTCAGCCCCACTATGGAAGCGTTATTAGGCGTTGCATGTATGGCAACCGGAAGACCGGTTCACCTAGCTTACGATTACTTCCAACATATCACTTACACCGGCAAACGCTCGCCATTCTTTATGAAAATGAAGATGGCTGCTGATGAAAAAGGCAAGCTCCTCGCAATGGAAACCGACTGGATTGTCGACCATGGTCCATATTCAGAGTTTGGCGATCTGCTCACTTTGCGTGGCGCACAATACATGGGCGCTGGTTACAATATCCCTAGCATTCGCGGACGCGGTCAAACTGTAGCAACAAACCACGCCTGGGGTTCAGCCTTCCGCGCTTATGGATCTCCGCAAGCTTTCCTAGCCAGCGAGAGCATGATGGATATGTTAGCCGAGAAAATCGGTATGGATCCCCTCGAGATTCGATTCGTTAATGCTTATCGACACGGCGATACAACCCCAACCGGACAAGTGCCAGATTCCTTCAGCTTGACAGAAATGCTGGAACAAGCGCGACCATTATATAAAGAACTTAAAGAGAAAGCCAAGCAGAATTCCACCGAAACCGTTAAACGCGGTGTTGGGGTCTCACTCGGTATTTATGGCTGCGGTCTGGATGGTCCCGATGGTTCTGAGGCTTGGATAGAATTGACCAAAGACGGCGTTACCGTCTATGCAGCATGGGAAGACCATGGTCAAGGCGCTGATATGGGTATGCTTGGTACCGCCCATGAATCCTTGCTCCCACTGGGAATTAAACCTGAACAGATCAAACTCGTCATGAACGACACTGCCACCACCCCCGCTTCTGGTCCTTCCGGGGGTAGCCGTCAGCAAGTTATGACCGGAAACGCGATCAAAGATGCATGTGAGCAATTACTCGACAATATGCGCAAACCCGATGGTGGCTTTATGAACTTTGATGAAATGGTCGCAAAGGAAATCCCCACCAAATATATCGGAAAATGGGCTGCATCAATGAACACTGCCTGTGATGAAAACGCACAAGGGAAGCCATTTGCCGTCTATATGTACGGAGTATTCCTGGCTGAAGTCGCCGTGGACACCGAGACCGGTAAAGCAAATGTTGAAGGAATGACCGTATTTGCGGATGTAGGCAGTATCAATAACAAATTGGTGGTTGATGGTCAGATTTACGGTGGCGTCGCCCAAGGTATTGGACTTGCCTTGACTGAAGATTTCGAAGACCTTGAAAAACATACCACCATGCAAGCATGCGGAATACCCTACCCAACTGATATTCCAGATAAAATCGATATCATCTACATAAATAACCCACGTGAACACGGACCATTTGGCGCTGCTGGTGTTGGCGAACTCCCATTGACCTCACCGCATGTCGCAGTCGTAAATGGCATCAATGACGCAACTGGTGTCCGCATCACACATCTCCCAGCATTACCGGAAAAAATACTAGCCGGATTAGAAGCATTGTAGTAAAATTTCTTTCAACCTGTTAGTAATTTACAGTCAGGTAACATAAAAAATCAAATGATGTGAGCGGTAAAGAATTCCGCTCACTTCTAAAATTAAAAATCAAAAAACAAGGAGAATGCATTACGATCATGTTTACTGTTGAAATAGATATTGAGAAATGTGCCGGTTGTGGAGATTGTGTTGATTTTTGTCCAAGTCAGTCTCTTGAGTTGGTAACTGATAATGGCAAAGAACACGCTGTTTTCGTTGGCGAAGAAGGCGATTGTATCGGTTGTATGTCTTGTCAAGAAGTCTGTCCAGAAAATGCGATTACTGTATTAGAAGTATAAAAAGGGAATCGTGCAATATATATTTAACGTTCTTAACATAATTGAATTAGTCTCGATGGAATGCTGTCTCGCAAAATTCCAGGTGAGAATCACACCTTGCAAGGAATCAATCGAGTACGATATTCAATAGGTAAACTCATCATCAGTGATATAAATAACCACGGTGAGCTAGATAACACCAATTCGCGGATGACGGACTATATCAGTTTACTTTGAAGTGCTGTAGATCTGCTAGTAAAAGGTCTACAGCACTTGGGAACAACACCAATCCTCCAACAGCCCATATATATATGTTCCTGACCATAGGTGATAAGTGATCCAAGATAAGAGAGCTACTGAATTTTCGCGCTCAAAAAAAAACATAGACAAATTATTAAGCCAGCAATCTTAGTCAAATATTCCCTCAGATGTGCCCAAACCGAACAAAACTAAGCTTGGGGGTTTAGCAAAGCGAGTCTTATATGATCAACAGAGAAATTAATATGCAAGAGATTTGGAATGATATCGAAAAATGGCAGCAGTCCGGATTAACCAGCACATTAGCAACGGTCGTAAAAGTGCAAGGATCATCTTTACGACCGGCTGGCTCAAAGATGGCGATCAGCTCACAAGGGCATATTTCGGGCTCGGTTACGGGTGGTTGTGTTGAAGGAGCTGTTTTTGAAGAAGCGCAGATCGTGCGTGAAAGCGGCGCGCCTCGTTTGGTCAGTTATGGCGTCTCGGATGAAAGCGCCTGGGAGGTTGGGCTTTCTTGCGGCGGTTCGATTGAGGTTTTTATTGAGTCGATGGATACCCCGGCTTGGCATGTAATATACCCCGCCATCCAAGATTGTTTGAAGCACAAAAAGAGCGCTTGCTTGGCGACTGTGATCAATGGACAAAACATTGGCAAGAAAAGGATCATCCATGAGGACAATCAAGATTATGGCGATCTAGGCACACCGATGATCAATCAACAGCTATCATCGTTTGTATCCAATCAACAAAATCCGGCAGATCCCACAATCCTAAATATCAACACAGAAGAAGGGGAGATTCGCCTTTTCGTCGAGTATTTATTGCCGCCGCCACGTTTGCTCATCGTAGGAGCAGTGCATATCGCCATTCCCTTGGTATCGATGGCGAACACAATGGGGCTCGAAACGATCGTCATCGATGCGCGTTCAGCTTTTGCTACTCAGGATCGTTTCCCTCATGCTGATCAACTGATCGTTGAATGGCCAGCCCATGCGCTTGAAAAACTAGAGCTTGATGCCGCTTCTTATGTTGTATGCCTTAGCCACGATGAAAAATTAGATAATCCCGCTCTACAAGTCGCTCTCGATAGCCCGGCTGCTTATATTGGCGTGCTCGGCTCCAGGAAAACCCATGCCAAGCGGCGCGAAGCATTGCTCGGGATGGGGGTTTTAGAAAGTCAATTGAAGAAAATTCACGCCCCAATCGGGTTAGACATCGGCGCGCTGACGCCACAAGAAATCGCCCTCGCGATACTGGCAGAAATCATCGCCAATAAGCATTCTGTATTTTCTTAAAACACTTTGAATAAAAGCTTAATTGATCCATCGGAGAATACCGGTTTCTGAAGTATCATAGCCACCCAATTCTTGGATAGCATTTTTTACTTTCGGTATCTTGAGCCACTCAGCCATCGATTGAAAGAAAGGCATTTCCCATTTTTCGCCTGGAATGACCAAATCGTAACGTTCGGTTGTCAGAAAGACGAAATCTAATCCAAATGAAATCGCAGCCGTCTGCACCCCTAAACCGGTATCCGCGAGATTCGTCGCCACAGCTAAAGCAACTTCAAAATGAGTCTTTTTCTCATCTTGGTACCCTAGAATCGATTCCGGTGTGATTCCAATCCGTTTCAAGTTCACATCCAACCAGACACGCGTACCAGAACCCGTTTGACGATTGACATATCGTAAACCGGGTCGTACCAGATCCGTTATATTATTAATACCCATTGGATTGCCAAGTGGAACGATTAAGCCAACCCGTCGATGAGCTAAGGTCAGGACTGCCATTTTCTTACCCGGGAATAACCGTCTAATGAAGGGGTCGTTATATGTATCTCTTTGCTCATCCCATAAATGGCAACCCGCCATATCTGCGTCCTTTTCAGCTAATGCAATCAAGCCTCCTAAACTGCCGGTAAATAAGACCTTTATCTCCAGTCCTGGGTGTATATCGCGTGCCTGAGCAGCGATCAATGTTATCGCCGGATCATGACTACCAACAAAGCGTAGAATATCGGTCTTCGTCTCCTGCGATTGTTCACTGAACGTACGCCAACGATCCAAAGCCATGCGCGTGGCTTGCTCGACTTCATCAGGTGTATATCCAGATGACATAACCTCAAAAAGATTGGTTTCAATTCGATTTAGGAGCATGGCTCGCCGCAGTGGGATTTGCTCTTGTGGTAAATTTCCTGCAGCAACCGAGGTGCCTTGTCCAACATGACTGACCACCAAACCTTGACTTGCCAATTCCTTATAGGCGCGTTGGATCGTAGCGTTCGTACAACCCCAATCCGAAGTCGCATCGCGAATGGCAGCCAGTCGTTCTCCTGGTTTTAATTTGCCTGCAAGGATATCCTGACGAATTGCGTCTGCTATTTGTTGATAGAGATATTGATCATCCATATTGTTTTAAAATTATTCGACTAATTTCTAATCTTCCATTTCGATTAAATTGTACATTAGATTGATCCTGTTTGCAAAGTGAAAAAAAACAAACCGGCGCGTTACCAGAAAATTTATACCCGACTATCCAATTTTTTAACGATGAACCTTACTCTTTTGTAAGTTTATAAGCGAATTTTACACAAATTTGCTCATTTAAGAGTATGATTAAGATTGATTATTTCTGCTCACAAGGGAGATAAAGATCCAGAAAGCATCCGTAGATCGGATTGCGTTAATAGGAAATCAAATGAAGAAGAAATCCATGAGAGCGTTATTATGAAAAGCAGGCTGGGAGAAGCAAAAATAAAAAAGCTCATAGATAAATTTTTGCCAGAACTCAATCAAGTAGACAGACAACTTGCACTGACATTAATCATTATTGGCCTTATATTTACCATATCTGGATTCTTTTTTTTCCTGTTTCAGATATTTATTTATCTTCTACCAAATCACATACCCGATCCAAGATCTGATTTCATCACTGATTTATTTATCATAAGCTTAGGTATCCTCACTCTTTTACTCGTCAAATCAAGACATATTAAGCAAGCCACACGGTTGGTTCTGGCATGTTTCTTGTGCTTCGCGGCTGTACAGACTTACTTATCCGGCAACCCATCTGCCAACCCAAGCGGAGCTTTGGCGATGCTGACCTTTATCGTGATGGCAACTGTCTTGCTTGATAAGAAAACTGCGTTCTGGTTATTCATCGTTGGCACAGTTACCTTTATGGGTCTTCATGTCCTATGGTTGATTGGAGCAATTCCACCCGCAATTGAACGAGAACCGATCAATGATGCTTTATATTCAATTATCATCTGGTTTATCATCAGCTTGATCATCTCTGGGGGTATATCCAATACGATGGAGACGCTCCGTGACAAAGTTAAGGATTTGAATCAGAATAATATTGATTTAAAGCAAGTTGAAAAGATCTTGCATATGACTCAAGACAAACTGCGCGAAACGAACGATCGACTGATCTCCCTTTTCAATGCACCCGTGGATACCATCGCACAGGTTGATCGAGATGGTAGATTATTAAATATCAATGAAACTGGCGCAAAACAGCTTGGTAAAACAGCAGAAGAATTGATCGGTGTCAACATGATTAGATTCCTCGACGAGAATGATTTTGGTTTTAGAGAGAGAGTTAAAATTATTAAAAAAGTATTCCGGGAAGGTGAGCCAGTCGCATTTGAAGATACCCTTGAAGGAAGGACCTATCAAAATAAAATCTATCCGATCTTCGACTCTAAAACAAGGGAAATCAGCAGTGTGGCAATCTTTTCAAGGGATATCAGCGTAGAGAAAAAGAATGAGGATCGGTTAACTCGAAATCTCCTCGAACAGGGTATTCTTCACGAGATCTCTTCGTATGCCTTGCAAGCAGATAATGAAGATGATTTAATCGCGTATGTCACCCATATCTTGTACCAGAATCTCTATCCAGATCATTTAGGGGCGCTATTGCTTGATGAAAAAGGGCAGCAGATTAATGTTCATTCGTCCTATGAAGGTATTCGGGATCAAGATAAGAAAATGACCTTTAACCTTGGTCAAGGAATCGTCGGGCGTGTGGCTGAAACACAAGAATCAATGTTGATCGCGAATATAAAAAGTGTTCCTTACTATCAATCAATAGAAAGTCAACAGATATTATCTGAGCTCTGTGTCCCGATCCAATCGGCTGGCAGAATTATTGGCGTATTGAACGCAGAGAGCAGCCATTTGGCTTTTTTTAGCAATGCCGATGAACAGTTCCTTTATACAGTTGCAAACCAATTAGGGATCGGTATCGAACGCATCCGGTTATTTAACGAAGAGCATAGATTGAGGATTGAGGCTGAAATCCAACATGATATCAGCAAATCCTTGACGCAATCTTGGCAATTCGAGGATGTCCTTAGTCACTTCCTGATCAGTTTACAAAAGTATTTGGAGAATGACAGCGCATCAATCTTTTTAATCGAAAATGGATTAATCAAAATGGTCGCTTCACATGGTCTCCGTGATCCCGAGTCGCTGATAGGGCTTACTTTTTCGGAAGAGGATGACCTATTCCAAGAAATCTTAACCAGTAAATCTCCACTTATCCTTGAAAATGCAGAGAAAGACTCTCGGTTTACATCCTATGCGAATCAGGATCGAATACTTGGCTGGATGGGAATCCCGTTGATCAATGAGGATACTGTCTTTGGGCTTATCTGCTTTGACAGTCAAGTGGAAGCTAAATTCACCCCTGATATGGCGAGATTGGCAGAAACGCTTGTCAATCAAGCCTCCGCAGCGATCACCAAAGCGCGTCTCTATAAACAAACCTCCACTCGCTTGAACCGTCTGCAAGCCTTGCACAATATTCACCAGATCTTTTCCAACAGCATTGATATGAAGCTATCTCTAAATCAATATCTCTTGGTCATCACCAATCAACTGGCGATCGACGCAGCCGCCGTTTTGATCTATGATCAGCAAAACCAAACCTTGAATTACGCCCATTCGATTGGGTTTTCCACCCAAGCTTTACAATATACTCATTTAAAGATCGGCGAGGGTTATGCCGGTCAAGCAGTTTTAGAACTCAGGATCATCCATATAGCTGATTTACAGGAAGATGATATTCATCTATCTCGCTCATCGCTATTCGCAGAAGAAGGCTTCAAAGTCTATTATGGCATCCCCTTGATCATCAAAGGACAGATCAAGGGAGTATTGGAATTATTCCATCGCAGTCAGATCCATCCCGATCCAGAATGGGAGGATTTTCTGACCTCATTATCTACCCAAGCAGCCATTGCGATTGAGAATATGCAATTGCTCAGTGAAGTTCAGAGATCGAATATCGAACTCAATCTGGCTTATGATTCAACCTTGGAAGGTTTAGCAAAGGCTTTAGATTTACGCGATCATCAAACCGCAGGACATTCAGAAAGAGTTGCCGAGATGACCTTGCGATTAGCGAGAAAGATGAATATCTCTGAAAATCAGTTGATCCATATATGGCGCGGCGCGCTGCTACATGATATTGGAAAATTAGCGATCCCGGATTATATCCTGCAAAAACCAGGCACCCTCACATTAGATGAATGGAAGATCATGAAACAACACCCCGAAATGGCGCGCGAATATCTCGGGGGAATCTCTTTTTTGAAGAAAGCGCTTGACATCCCCTATTGTCACCATGAAAAATGGGACGGCAGCGGTTATCCTAGAGGGTTGAAGGGCAATGAAATCCCCTTAGCAGCCAGGCTTTTCTCGATCGTGGATGCGTATGACGCTTTATCATCACGACGCGCATACCGCGAGGCCTGGTCTAATGAAAAGATTACAGAATATCTCCTTTCACAATCCGGAAAACAATTCGACCCAGCAATCGTCACAACCTTCTTAGATTTGATCAAAAGCGAACAATCGCGCAAGAATACCGAAGAGGTATCAAAACCTGTCTCGCGATAATCGCAAGGTTTCTAAAATGCTCTCTGCGTTTTATTCTGTGATATTAACCATCTCTAGAATAGCTTGCACGCTCCAAGGGCGATCAGCCATTCGATCCGGTAAAAAGACAGGCATATGATCAGCATCATAAGTGGCATTCACAGGATTGCCTTGGGGGGGTAAATTTACACGCACCCAAGGCACACCACCATTCACGGCTGCATTGACCATATCAGTCGCATGTTTATTGTGCCACCAAGCTGGCGCGCCATCTGTCCATCCATCCGGGCGATAAAATCTGGCAATCTGCGATTCGTTATCTGGCGGTTGAGCATGGTCCCAGGTAGCTTGTAAACGTAAATAAGCGCCACGAAAAGCGCTAATCCATTGAACTGCTTCGCGTTCCGCCCACCAATCTAGATTCTCTTGGGAGCGATCCTGCCAGGTCGCTAAATGAGGGA
>Ga0172370_10006323_pt1 | contig 14900 bp, 14 predicted proteins | sample LakKiv5m_FD_114538 | JGI IMG/M metagenome (GOLD analysis project Ga0172370, IMG submission 114538) | Freshwater microbial communities from Kabuno Bay, South-Kivu, Congo - kab_022012_11.5m | ecosystem: Environmental > Aquatic > Freshwater > Lake | place: Democratic Republic of the Congo...
TGCACCCCGCCACAATATGTCTGGGGCAAAGGAGGCGGGGTGATGGACTCGCCCGCGCGGAGGAGGGGTCTGGGGAGGAATCCGCGCGGGCTTCGGCTTTCTTTTTTGGCGAAATTTTTGCGGGCTACCAAATGCATAAATACATAATATACCAAACTGGTATATTCCACAATAGGTTATATTATGTTATTATACTTATGGCGAAAACAAATTCACAAAAAAACAACCATTTGCTTGAGAAACTTCGTTCTGCTCGCCTAGAAGCGGGATTGACGCAAGTAGAGGCAAGTAAGAAGTTAAAGAAACCTCAATCATATTTGTCGAAAATTGAACGAGGCGAGCGCAAAATCGAAGCTATCGAATTAGGAGATTTTGCGAAGATTTATAATAAAGATATTAACTATTTTATAAAATAATTTTATGTATATACCAATTTGGATAATTATCATCGGAATCGCTATATATTTTTTCTGGTTCAGAAAAAATAAGAAAGAAAATCACATTGAGGAAAAAACTAATAATAAATTTGTTGGTAGGCACCAACAAGCTTGTGCTGTTAAAAAAATATTGGGGCAAAATATTCCTCAAATGGAAATACAAATTGCTTCCAATAAGGATTTTCAGGAACGAAAAAAGTTGGATGAAAGTTTAAAAGAACTTGAGCAATATGTCTCCTCTCACTTATTTGGAAGTATGGAACAATTTGCAAAAACAGATATGCAGGTTTCTTTAGATTCTGTCACGAAAATTGTCGAGGTTGGTTATGATACATGTGTTTTACAAAATGATAGAAAACTGGAAGAGCGTGTTTTGAAAATCTTTGTAGATTTATCTGAGTATATAGATAAGGTAATTTCTGAAAATTCAGGTAAGGAGTTTAATACGACCGAAGATATGCTAAACTCTTCTGTAGTTATCGGAACAATGAAATTTATAAGCTTAGGTGGTTTATTAAAAACTGATGAGGAAAAAAATGCTTGGATTATTCTTTCCAGCTTAGAAAATCCCGAGAGACATTTTGGGCATTTCAATAAAAGTAATCTTATAAAAATTTCATTAACTACCATTAAGAAAGAGGGAGTAAATGATGTTGCAAATAAATTAAAAGAAATAACAAAAGTTTTGTTAAAGAGTAATGCGGTAAATACAAACGAGGAAAGCAAAATCAATAAAATGATTGAATTGGGACTAGAGGAAAGTGAAAAACTCCACAAAGCTCACCCTACTTCATTTTAAAATATGACGACAGTTGATGATAAGAAAATTTCAACAAGAAAAGCCTTTGATGATGTTTTTGGCACAGAAGATAAATATTTTGGTGAATGGTTTATAAAATCCGACGAATCGTTAACTACATTTTTAGATAACCTAAATTCTAAAGATATATTTTTCAGACAACTACGCTACTTATTTTTATACTTTGAATCATTAGAAATACTCAAAAAACAAGCTGTTGATAAAAACTGGTCAATAGCAAATGTATTGAGCAAGGACACTTGGTATTGCTCCGTCCTACTTCTTTTAATTGGTTTAATTGATCAGCACACAAAACAAGAAAAAAATTCTGACAACAAAACAAGGAGTCAGAAAGAGCGTTTTCAAATAGTCATGAATAGTTTGCTTGATGATGAGAAAAAACACATGTTGAACCATTATCATGGTAATAAATATAAAGAATTTGATGAGGCAACTTCACATCTATACGGAACTAGGAATTTTTTTGCTCATGAAATAATACTACCAGACGGAGCAATTCCCCAAGACGGATTTTTAGGATTTAGCGACAAAGAAAAAGATAAAATCGTAATGTTCCCCAACATGCCTCATGGTAGAATTTTTTTGTCGATAATAATTGCTTTAGTGAGATATTTTGGTTTTAGTGGAAAAATGGAAATTTCGTCAACAAAAAAATTTGATAGTATTTCTGATATGTTGAGGCATTCCTAATTATTAGCCCGCAAAAATTTCGCCAAAAAAGAAAACCGAAGCCCGCGCGGATTCCTCCCCAGACCCCTCCTCCGCGCGGGCGAGTCCATCACCCCGCCTCCTTTGCCCCAGACATATTGTGGCGGGGTGCATCATTCCTTTTTCTCCAAAAGAATTCGCGCAAATGATACAATTACATCACCTAAAGAGAGATTCTGGAAATTAGAACAAATAAAAAAATTCCACCAACATTAAGTTAGTGGAATTTAAATATTTAAAATAAAATTTACTTCCTATTAAACATTACTAATTAGTCCAGGATTAATTAAACAAAATTATTTTAAAGTACTATAAGAATCTTTCTTTATCATAAACCAACAAGCACGTAATAATAAAAATACGCCAATTAAACCAAAAAATGGTACAAATACATAAACATAATTTTTTGATATTTCATTACAAAGTGCAATAGCAATTAAAAAGAAAATAATTCCCAAAATAAAATTAGAAGTAATTATTTTGTCTTTTTTATCTAAACTAATATAAGTTTTTGTTTTCATATTATTAAATTTTTAAAAGTTTTTACACTAAACAAATTTAATATAACTATACTACATAAAAAATAAAAAGTAAATATGTTTAACATATAACATTGAAAATATATATTTTATCAACTATAATCAAAAAACATGCTAAAAGATAAAAAAATAAAAATCGTTATATTAGCTGCTGGAAAAGGAAAAAGAATGCAAAGTGATTTACCAAAAGTTTTGTCCCCTCTTAAAGGCAAACACATGATCAAACATGTCATAGAATCTATAAAAGAAATTCATAACGAAAAGCCTTATGTGATAATCGGACACATGGCAGAACTTGTCAAAAAAGAACTTGGTGATCTTTGTTTTTATGTATTACAAAAAGATCAACTTGGGACAGGTCATGCAGTTTCTTGCGCTAAAGGAGATTGCCAAGGAGCAGAAGACATAGTGGTACTTTCTGGAGACCAACCTTTCATAAAAGCTGAAACTATAAAAAATTTAATTGAAAAACATTTAAATTCTGAAGCTAAAATAACTTTTACAACGACAATACTCCCCGACTTTTCTGATTGGCGAAAAGCATTTATCGCTTTTGGAAGAATCTTAAGAAAAGATGGAGAAGTTATTGGAATCCGTGAATACAAAGATGCTACTGAAGAAGAAAGACAAATAAAAGAAGTAAATGCTGGATGTTATATTTTCAATGCAGAATGGCTTTGGAAAAATTTAGAAAAAATAAAAAATGAAAATATTCAAAAAGAATATTATTTAACAGATCTATTTCATATAGCTTCGGAAAATAATGAAAAAATAGAAACCATAACGATAGAGCCTCATGAAGCATTGGGGGCAAATACAAAAGAAGAATTAGAAATATTAGAAAACTTTCCTATAAAAAGTAAATTTTGCTAAAATTTTATCTTCAGAATATAATGTAGACCTTAATAATTTAATTTCCCGCTTCTCGCGAGAAGAATTTTAAAAATATGCAAAACCCATTTCAAAATGCGATGTCTCAGTTAGACAAAGTAGCAAAGATTAAAAATTTCGGTGATGAATTTATAACTCGCCTACGCCAACCAGACCGTGATATAAGAATCTCTATTCCCGTAAAGATGGATAATGGCGCAACAAAAATATTCGAAGGATATAGAGTTGAATACAACAACGCTCTCGGACCCTACAAAGGTGGAATCAGATATCATCAAGAAACAGAAATAAACGAAGTTAAGGCTCTTGCGTTTTTAATGGCTCTTAAATGCGCTGTCGCTGGTATTCCAATGGGTGGAGGAAAAGGTGGAATCACAGTTAACCCAAAAGAATTATCCAAAGGAGAACTCGAAAGACTTTCACGTGGATGGGTTCAAAAACTTTCAGATATTTTAGGACCAAAGAAAGACGTCCCAGCACCAGACGTAAACACTACTCCAGAAATAATGGCTTGGATGAATGATGAATATCAAAAAATTACAGGAGATACAACTGGAGCAATGATCACAGGTAAGCCTCTTGATAAAGGTGGTTCAGAAGGACGAGGCACAGCTACAGCTCAAGGTGGATTCTTTGTTTTTGAAGCACTTAAAAAAGAATTAAATTTACCTGAAAAATGTAATGTTGCAATTCAAGGTTTCGGAAATGCTGGAAGTTATGCTGCACTTATTTGGAGTAAAGCTGGGCATAAAATAATAGCTATCTCAGATTCAAAAGGTGGAATTTGTAATGCTAATGGTCTTGATGTAGAAAAATTGATGGAATACAAAAAAACTACTGGTTCCCTTTCAGGATTTCCATATTCTAAAGACATAACAAATGAAGAGCTTTTAGAGACAGAATGCGACCTTCTAATCCCTGCTGCATTTGAAAATCAAATAACTAGTGCAAATGCCGACAAAGTCAAAGCTAAAGCGATTTTAGAGCTTGCTAATGGCCCAATAGCACCTGAAGCAGACGAAATATTATTCGCAAAAAATATTCCAATAGTGCCAGATATTTTGGCAAATTCTGGAGGAGTTACAGTATCATATTTTGAGTGGGACCAAAATCTTAAAGGTGAACATTGGAGCGAAAAAGAAGTGTTTGATAAGCTACAACCAATGCTTGATGATTCTGCTAAAAAAATATTAGCGAAAGCAAAAGAATCAAATACTGACCTCCGCCGTGGCGCATTCATCCTCGCACTCGAAAGAATTCAAGAAAAAACTCTGACACAACCTTAATTGGTCGGAGCACCGACAAAATAGTCGGCTTGTAATGTTATGTTTTTCGCAAAGACGGTCCTTACGAAAATGGACTTGATTTCCGCACGCAAGAGGTCTGTGGAGAAATGTGCACTGGGCTTTTTTAAGCGAGAGCTATGAAGAAAATTACTAGCATTTCTATTTTAGAAATGCTAAACTATATCTACAAATGAGAACACCTGAATTTACGCCAAATAACTCCAACGAAAATGGAAAAGATAAGTCAGTGGAATTTAAGTCATTTTTACAAACACTTACAGACATAAACGATCTAGATATGCTTGTTGAGAAATTGAATGATAATTTCAAGATAAAAGAAGAACTAAAAGATTTTAGAGATTATCTATGGAGCATCAGAAGTAAAAACAAAAAATTATGTGACAAAGTAGATAGTGCAATATCTTATATTGCACTAAAAGAAAGTTACAAAACACTGGGAGCAGAATACGCGGAAAAAGCTAAATATATTTTCACACCAGAATATGTTGAAAAATCCAGAAAAAGAATGAAGATAATTAGAAATACATATATCGCAGTTCTAGGCTCTTTAGCTCTTAGTATTGGTGTGATGAAATATCAGCATGACAAAGATTGGGCACAAAAAGAAAAAACAGCAAAAGAATGGCAAAAAAATAAATTACCACTTCCTTTTACTGAAATAGAAGCTCAAGTTGATACAATTTTTCAAAGCCTACAAGACAGTCCATTTTTATATGAAGAATATGATACTTTACAAAAAGTTGCTGATAATGCCTTTGAATTAAATTCAGATAGTTTAAGAAACGAATATCGAGAAAAGATACTAAATTATTTTGACACATTAAAACAAAACTCTCCCACGCAATATCAAAGTCTATTAACTGAGTTTTGGAAAAATAAAAATGGCATGGAAAATAATTATTACAATATAGCTTACTATCCTAATAATATTGATAAGCCAGTCCAAGATATAAAAAATGAGTATGGAGTTGAAAAAAAGTCTTTGGAAAAGGACAAGCAAAATTTCTTAATAAGATTGAAACAGGCTTATTACAAAGCTGGTGGAAACACAATTACATGGGACGAAGCTGTAAAAATGTCTAAGCCAGAAAATGTCACTCAAAAACAGAACAGCGTTGAGGAGAATAAATATTTTACTAAATTTTATAATCATGTAAATAGTTTAACTAAAGCTGATTATGAAGAATATATGAAAGTACTATTGAGCGACTCTGCTGTACAGGAAATAAGAATTGAACTAATTTCTCTAACTGAGAAATTAAATAACGAAGAAAATTCTGTAAAAGAAAAAATTACAAACGAGAAAAACCAAAAGATACAAGATTTAAAAACAAAAGAACAATCTTCCCTCAGTTCGATTTTTGAAAAATACAATAAAAATCCAGAAATGGTAGAATATTTTAAAGAATTTTATCTGGTCAATGAAATTTTTGACAAGTATGATGCTCTTCAAGACACAACCTTAGAAAATAATTTAAAAGAACTTGAATCTAAACCTGTAATCGCAGAAATGTTAGAAGAGTTTTCAACTGATAACAAAATATTTGAAGCTAAATTTAAAAATGATCTTTTTATAATCACACTTGAATATCAGAATAAAGAACAAGAAACAAAAAAAGACTTTGATTCTCAAAGAGAGCAAATTTTGGGACCAATTAAAGAAAGATTGCGTGTTGCAACTGACGAATATAATAAAAAAGTTACTACTGCAAGAGATGTGTATAAGAAAAAATTTAAAAAAGTTTGGGAGGAAGAACTAAAAAATAAAAGATTTGACCAGAGTAAGATTGGAGACATAAATCCTGATAATCTTCATTAATTTAATAATAGGGAGTAAAAATCATGCGCCACAGGTGAACAAAACATATGTGTATACTCGCACACACGCTATAGGTAAACATGTTTTCATAAGGACTGTCCTTGTGAAAACAAGAAAAAATGTAATCATAAACAAAAAAAGACCAAACTTGTAAGTTTGGTCTTTTTTTGTTTGTTTTTATTAAATTTTCTTGTATATTTAATTTACTATATGAAAATATTATCAATCGAGACAAGTTGCGACGAGACTGGAATAAGTGTTTTAGAAATAAAAAGTGGGAAAAAACCCCGCCAAAGGAACGGGCAAGCAACTTTTGAAGTTCTTGCCAATAGTTTAAATTCACAAATAAAAATCCACGCACCTTTTGGAGGTGTTTTCCCTGCTCTTGCTAAACGAGAACATATAAAAAATTTACCAATACTTCTCGAAAGAACCCTTAAAAAGGCTAAATTAATTAAACCCGACTTAATAGCTGTGACTTCCGGACCAGGATTAGAACCAGCTCTTTGGACAGGTATAGTTTTCGCAAAAGAACTTTCTAAAAAATGGAACATCCCAATAATTCCTGTAAACCACATGGAAGGACACATCCTTTCTGTATTTGGGAAAAATAAAGGAAAATTCCAAATTCCTAAAATAAACTTCCCTATTCTTTCTCTTCTTGTTTCTGGAGGACACACAGAACTTGTATTATCTAAAGATTGGATGAAATATAAAATAATCGGAGAAACATTAGACGATGCAGCTGGAGAGGCTTTTGATAAAGTCGCAAGAATGCTTGAACTTCCATATCCAGGTGGACCAGAAATTTCTAAATTAGCAGAACAAGCTCGAAAGTCTAAAAAAGTCAGCCGTAGTGTTTTGAAAAGCATTGCGCAGGCCGACGGGCCGAGCATAGCAATTTGCCAGCAGGCAAATATGTGCGGTTTTCAAAATACTACGGCTGACTTCAAGCTCCCTCGCCCAATGATATATACTAAAAATTTTGATTTCTCTTTTTCTGGATTAAAAACGGCTGTACTTTATTTAATTAAAAAAATTGGAAAACTAAACGAAGAAACAAAAAAGGAAATTGCATGTGAATTTGAAAATGCAGTAGTTGAAACTTTAGTCCACAAAACAAAAAAAGCAATAGAAAAATATAATATTAAAACTGTAGTAGTAGCTGGTGGAGTATCTTCAAATAAACATTTAAGAAAAGAAATGAATAAAATGATTAATAAAAAACAAACTTTAATTTTCCCTGAAAAAAATCTTTCTACTGATAATTCAATAATGATAGGGATAGTTGGATATTTTAAATTTTTAGCAAAAAATGGGAAAATTTCTAAATATCAAAAAATAAAAGCAAATGGGAATCTACGATTTTAAGTAGAAAATACTTATATTATATGATATTATTCAAGTATGGAAATTAATGAAAAATTATTAAAACCATACGAACCACAAGAAACAGAAAAAAGAATTTATAAACTCTGGGAAGAAAGTGGTTTTTTTAATCCTGATGTTTGTATAGAAAAAGGCGTCACAAATAAAAACGCAGAAGTTTTCTCAATGGTTTTGCCTCCTCCTAATGTCACTGGTAATTTACACACAGGCCATGCTTTAATGCTCATAATAGAAGACATTATGGTTCGTCACGCTCGAATGAAAGGACTCAAAACATTATGGCTCCCAGGCACAGACCACGCTGCGATAGCCACACAATCAAAAGTTCAAAAGATTTTAGAAAAAGAAGGAATTAAAAAAAGTGACCTTGGACGTGAAGAATTTTTAAATCGTGTAAGAAAATTTGCGCAAGACTCTCATGATACGATCATAAATCAAGCAAAAAAAATGGGAGCATCTCTTGATTGGTCACGTGAAGCTTTCACCTTAGATGAAAAAAGAAATCTTGCAGTTAAAACAGCATTTAAAAAAATGTATGATGAAGGATTGATTTATCGTGGAAATAGAATCGTAAACTGGGATCCAAAAGGACAAACAGTTATATCTGACGATGAAATTGTTTACGAAGAAAGAAAAGCGAAATTTTACACTTTTAAATATTCAAAAGACTTCCCTATTTCTATTTCAACAAGTCGCCCTGAAACAAAAGTTGGTGATGTAGCTGTGGCTGTACATCCAGAAGATGTTCGCTATAAAGAATATATTGGAAAAATTTATACAATAGAAAACTTTTGTGGAATAAAATTAGAAATAAAAATAATTGCTGACAAAGAAGTAGATCCTGCTTTTGGTACTGGAGCACTTGGTGTAACACCAGCACACTCCATGATCGACTGGGAAATGGCTGATAGACACAACTTACCTCGCCCACAAGTTATAAATGAATTTGCAAAAATATCAGTAGGCGGAGAAAATTTACTTGGTAAAAAGACAACCGAAGCTAGAGAAATAATAGTCGAATGGCTAAAGTCTAACAATCTATTAGAAAAAGAAGAAGAAATAAACCAAAATGTTTCCACCGCTGAAAGAACTGGAGCTGTTATCGAACCATTACCAAAACTTCAATGGTTTATAGATGTAAATAAAAAAATACCTTCTCGTCAAAACAAAAGCTTAAAAGAGCTTATGCTTGAACCTGTCCAAAATAAAAACATAAAAATATTACCAAATCATTTTGAAAAAGTTTATTTTAATTGGATAGAAAATTTGCGTGATTGGTGTATTTCTAGACAAATATGGTACGGGCATCAAATCCCTGTATGGTATCGTGACAATGAAATATATTGCGATATAAAAGCACCTCAGGAAGATGGATGGAAACAAGATGAAGACACATTGGATACATGGTTTTCTTCTGGACTTTGGACTTTTTCAACTTTAGGTTGGCCAGAAGAAACAGAAGATTTAAAAAATTACCACCCAACGACAATGCTCGAAACTGGACACGATATACTTTTCTTTTGGATTGCTCGTATGATTTTAATGTCACAATATTTATTAGGAGAAATACCTTTTAAAAATGTATATTTGCATGGAATGATCCGTACGGCTGATGGCAAAAAAATGACTAAATCTCTAGGTGAAAAAGCTATCGACCCATTAGATATTATTTCTAAATATGGGAACGATGCTTTACGTTTAGCTATGATCATAGGAAATACGCCCGGTAATGATCTAAAATTAAATGAAAACGATATTCGTGGTTATGCAAAATTTTCAAATAAAATATGGAATGCTTCCAGATTTGTTTTAGAAAAAACAAATGATCTTGATATTAAAAACTTACCTTCTCTTGACGAAGAAGACAATATTTCACAAAAAGAATTAGAAAATTTATTTAAAGAAATATCAAAAGAAATGAATGAATTCAGATTCTCTCTTGTAGCCGAAAAACTTTATCATTATTTCTGGCATACTTTTGCAGACATAATCATCGAACGTTCAAAGAAAAAAATAATTGAAAATAATAATTCAGATTCAGCTAAAACTTTACTTTATCTACAATTAAAATCATTACTAAAATCATTACATCCATTCATCCCATTCATAACAGAAGAAGTTTGGTCTATGTTCCCAACTGAAAATAAACAATTATTAATGGTTGAGAAATGGCCAAATGACTAAAGATCCTAAAATTTTATTTATTGCACTTTTTGGTGGCATCATCCCTGCTTTATTTTGGCTTTGGTTTTGGTTAAAAGAAAATAAAGAAAAACCTGAACCAAAGGGACTTCTAACTATTTGTTTTATTATAGGAATGATTTCTGTAATTTTTGTATTACCTATTCAAAAGTTCATACAATCAAACATAGATTCACATCAATTACAAATAATAAGCTGGGCTAGTGTGGAAGAACTAATAAAATACCTTGCAGCTATGCTTATTTTATACAAAACAACCCACGTAAAAGAACCAATTGATTGGCCAATCTTACTAATAACAGTAGCTTTGGGATTTGCTGCATTAGAAAATTCAATGTTTTTAATAAAACCAATAACATTAAACCAAGCTACTGTTGGATTATTAACAGGACAATTAAGATTCCTTGGATCTACCCTATTACACGCTGTTTCAAGTGGTATTATAGGTATAACATTAGGACTTTCTTTTAATATGGATAGCATAAAAAGAAAATGGTATCTTTTAATCGGACTTATTCTAGCAATATCCTTGCATAGTATCTTTAATTTTTTTATAATGGAGAATAACGGAAGCAATTTTTTGAAAGTATTTGCTTTCTTGTGGGTCGTCACAATTATTATTATGTTACTTTTTGAAAAGATAAGAAGAATGAGTAAAAAAGTTAATATCGTTTACTAAAAAATATGATTATGCAAAATAAAAAAAGAAGTTTTTTTGAAAAACTAACAGGAAGTATTCGTGCCGAAGAAAATGAAGAAACAATAAAAAAAATAGCTGTAAAAGAAGATAAAGGTAATGATTGGATGGAAGAAGAAAATCAAGAGGCAGAACTAACTGTCGACGTTTATCAAACACCTACAGAAATAATAATACAAACAATGATCGCTGGAGTAAGACCAGAAGATATTGAACTTACAATTGCAAGAGATATGATAACTATCCGTGGAAAGCGTGAAGAAAGTAGAAAAATAGAAGAAGAAAATTATTTTAGCAAAGAACTTTATTGGGGGGCATTCTCTAGAACTATCCTTCTTCCACAAGAAATAGAACCAGAAGAATCTGAAGCGACTGAAAAGCATGGTCTTTTAACTATAAAACTTCAAAAAATAGACAAAGAAAAGAAAACTAGTGTAAAAATAAAATCTATTTAAAATCATAAAAAAAGCCATAAGTATAAATTTATTTAATACTTATGGCTTTTTGCTGTCTCTATGATAAGCGTAACCTGGACACAGTTGGGCATTTAGATACTACAAGTTTCATTATATCTTCGTAACCTTTAAAACCCTTACATTCTTCGATAATTTCTAAAAATTTTCCAATCTGCTTCATGAAAAGTTTCAACTCCTCATCATTGTAGGATCTTGCGCTAAAAATTTCAATCACTTCCAGTGCTGTCTCTAAATCACCTGTCCAGACAATTTGCTTTTTTAATCTGGAAATTTTAATGACTTGTTCCAATGGAGCAAAAGGAACTTTCGGTAAAATTTCAACAAGCTTGCTTGGGCAAAGAATGTAATATCTTGCCACAGGCAGAATTTCACTCCACAGTGATTGCTCTTTGCTGTTAATAGATTCAATCAACTTTTTTATCTGCTCCAGGCGTTCAGCTTTTATTTTCTCTTCTTCAGCTTTTCTCTTTTCTTCTCTTACTTTCTTTTCAGCTTCCATTCTAGCCTCTCTTTTAGCTTTCCTTCTATTTTCTTTTATTTTTTTGAGATTTGAAAAAATTATCTTAATTATCACAAATAGAACAAATAAGATAATTAATATCAAAGGTATTTCCTTTACTTTAAGGATCCTGAAGATAATTTCAGAATACCAAAATTCATACAAAACATTAATCAAAGTAAACACAGCTGAAGCAAATGCCGTAATAACTCTCACAAAAAAGTAACGGTAATAATGATGGTAAATCCTTCCTATTGCCGCAAAGAAAAATAAAAAACCTGTTACTATTAAGCTACCAATGAGCTCCATCCAGAATTCAGGCGCATAGATACACATAAACACTTCTTCTACAACTAATAGAATTGGGAAAAGACATAATCCCAAAAATCTAAAAAAACTTTTTAATTTCATAACTGTAAATTTTTTTGTTAAAGAATTCAGGAGTATTCTTACACTTTTAATCATGTAAGGCCATTTAAAAAATGACTTTTATGTGGCACCTGTTAACCCCACAATCTGTCTAAAGATTAGCATATTTAAGTATATTTGTCAAGTTTTTTTATATTGTGCCGAGGCCCAGGATTGAACTGGGGACCTATCCCTCTTCAGGGGAGCGCTCTACCAACTGAGCTACCTCGGCATTATTTATTTTTTTAAAAAGGCAACTTATTCCCTAATGTTTTTATTTGATTTAAACTAGTCCCTGAATCCTTAATAAAAGTTTGTATATTCTCTACATAAGGCTGAAGGAAATAAAATGAACCCACACCGATACCAATAACAATTATCCAATACATAAAACGCAAAAAAGAAGTAACTTTTTGTGAACGTCTGATATGCCTAAGCATTTTATTATTTTGTTCAGCAAGTTCATATGTAACTTGCAATAATTGCTTTTCTTCAGGATTCATAGAAGCATTTTAGCATAGACAAATAAAAAAGCCAATTTAAAAAATTGGTTTTTTATGTTAAATTATTGGTACTGCCCCCATAGTTCAATGGATAGAACAGTTCCGTCCTAAGGAATAGATCCCCGTTCGATTCGGAGTGGGGGCACAAAATAAATTAAATTAACCCCAATTTTCTTGCAACTTCAGTTTTATTGAATCCTACAGCCCAATCCCCGTCTATCACTATCACAGGCACACCCATTTGTCCTGTTAAAGTAACCATTTCTTTTCTTTTTTCTAAATCACTTGCTACGTCATATTCTGTGTAAGATATTTTATTCTCATCAAAGAAATCTTTTGCCATATGACAAAAATGACATGTTGGTGTTGAGTATATTTTTACATCTTTCATATATTTATATATTATTATTTTTAATAAATTAATAATATCATATTTTTAAAAAATAAAAAAAATGATATTATCTAATGTAAGCGGGATTAGTTTAGTGGTAGAATGAATCCTTCCCAAGGATTAGACGCGAGTTCGATTCTCGCATCCCGCACCAATACAGAACGAATCGGCTTTTTCACAGCCAAGTGGTGGGACGCGCGAAGCGCGTCCCACTGATTTCCCCCTATTTTTCCAAACGAATTCGGAGCGTCGCCTTCGGCGACGCGCACTATTTTTTCGCCAAGAAGCAGGTTCGAGCCAAAGATTTCTTTGGCTTTGACCTTTTTTGCAAAAAGGTCAGTATCCTGTGCGATTCCATTCAGGTTTTGAGCGTCTTTCATCCATTCTTTCATCGGTTCGAGCCAATTATTCTGCTTGTGTGAAAGATTGTAAATTTCTTCTTCGAGCGACTTCTTTTGAGATAACAATTTTGCTTTTTCTACACGATATATTTCTTGCTCGATTACTTGGTCAAGATAGCCATTAAGAAGTCGCTCTAACTTTTGCGACAAAGAAGAAATTTTGTTTTGTTTCTCTCTCACACAAGCAGTCAAAGACTGGGCGGAATTTTTGAAATCTTTTTCTGCCATTTTTAGTAATTCCTCCGCCCAGTCTTTGGGCAAAGAAACTGATTTGATAAGTGATGATAACTGCTTGTCCAGTTCTTCTTGGCGAATACAAGGTTCGGGACATTTCGTGGTTTTAGATTTTTTTGTGCAGTGGTAATAAATGTAATTATGCACATTGCCATTTTTTTGTTTCTTCACCTTGTATTCGCCAGTTATCATCATTCCGCAGGAGGCGCAAGAAATTAAACCGCAAAATGGTTGAGGGTCATTTTTAGATTTTCGGTCAGGTACACCGCGAAGTTTCAAAATTTCTTGCGCCTTATCAAACAGTTTTTTTGACACGATTGGCTCGTACTTCCCTTCGTGGCGTTCACCACCATATTTGAATAGCCCGATGTAAAACGGATTTGAAAGAATAAAAGACGCTCGAGTTTTGGAGATTATCTTTCCACCTCTCGAAACGATTCCGTTTTTCGCCAAAAAGTTTGAGATGTCTTCTAACCGACTTTCACCTTTTGCATATTTTTCAAAAGCCAAGCGGATAACTTTAGATTTCTTTTTGTCTACGACGACAGATTTTGTTCGTGAGTCATTGATATATCCGACAGGAGCTTGGCTTGGATAATCTCCATTTCTAACTTTTTGACGAAGTCCTCGTTTTGTATTTTCGGAAAGAGAATCTACATAATATTTGCTTTGGACAAATGCCATAGACAAAGTGAATTTTCCTTGTGGTGTGTTTTCGAACCACACATTTGGAAATTTCAAGCTCGCAATTTTTCCGATGTCGAGGAAGTAAACTATTCGTCCTCCGTCCACAGAATTGCGCGCAAGGCGATCGGGATGCCAAGAAATGATGCTACTTGCTTCTCCACGCTCAATACGCCGTAGCATTTGCCCGAAAATAGGTCTGCCAGGGATTTTAGCCGACTGTTTCTCCACTAGCTCCTCCACAATCTCTAATCCTTGCTCTCGGGCAAATGAGCGCAATTCTGTGAGTTGTGCCTCAATACTTAAAACTTGCTTGTCCTCGACATCGGTGCTCTTGCGAGCATACAAAAAGAATTTTTCGTTCATATATTTTTTTCCTTAAAGCAGAAAGGGTTATACTAGGCGCACAATTTCAACGTAAATCAAAATTGTTCTAGTATAACCCTTTCTGCTGATTTACTAATAATAATTGTGCGCAAATATATTATAGCAAAA
>Ga0172370_10006326_pt1 | contig 14895 bp, 14 predicted proteins | sample LakKiv5m_FD_114538 | JGI IMG/M metagenome (GOLD analysis project Ga0172370, IMG submission 114538) | Freshwater microbial communities from Kabuno Bay, South-Kivu, Congo - kab_022012_11.5m | ecosystem: Environmental > Aquatic > Freshwater > Lake | place: Democratic Republic of the Congo...
GAATTCCTTGCTTCCGATGGCGTCCACCAGGATGCGGCAGGTCACGCCTCGCTTTGCTGCGTGGATCAAGGCCTCTGCCACATGATCCGCCATACCGCCCACCTGCCAGATGTAAAACTCCAGATGGCACGTCCGCCTGGCCTGATCGATGTCCGATATCATGGATGCGAAAACCGTCTGAAAATCATCCATCAGCCTGAGCCGGTTCCCCTCCATGGGGGGGAATCCCACCAGCGTCTGCGCATGGCGCTGGAGGGAGGCCGCCTTTGGATCGACGATCGGCCGGGTGTCCGACGCCCTTTTTTGAAGTTCCCGTTGCCACTCGCTGTAGACCCCGTGGATGGCCGCAGCCCGCTTCAGATACTTGCGGCTCAATCGGTTTTCCCCGATGAGCAGGTAGATCACGGCCCCTGCGAAGGGGATGCTGAAGATCACCGCAAGCCACGCCAGAGAAACACCAACCGGAAGACGTCTCATGATGACGCGAATGCAGACGGCGACAACAATCACCCAGTGGGCGACAAAGATCAGAGAGGTGGTCAATGTCAGATCGTGGATCAAGAGGTTTTCACTTCCTTTCGTCGAGAATCCCTGCGGTCACCCCCTCTTTTCACTCGAACCATACGATAGTGCGCCCGTTCGGGTCGAATTCCATGCCGAGAAACGATGCCTAACGCTTTCAGTGAGTTTGTACAACCTGGGGAGCATGTCCACATACGCATGCCTCCGTGGATAATTTTGCTCAGCATGCCGACCCCAATGGGCAATTTCTTAGTGAGGCGGTCTCCTCTGGTTCATATGCTTGAACAATCATGGCAACACCACGGGATACAGCCACTTTAGAGGGCTCTATCCCACGATATCGGGGACCAGGAGAAGCGTAGGGAAATATAGGTCATCAGAGGATGCACGCCGTCAATGTTATCTGAGATCATAGACAACCTTGAGATAATCCCGAATGGATCTTTCCCATCGGCATGGGTTCCCTCGTTCGTCCCGTGTCAAGACCGACTGGAGGGTGCGATAGAAGTCTTCATCCCCTTTTGTGAACAACATGGCGTTTTGAAGAAAATAGCGGACGATATTGAGACTCTCCCCGTAACGGGGGTCCTCCGTCTTTCCAGCCAGTACAATGAAGAAGGGAACGAAACGTTCTCTTCGGGAAGGTGCGTTGATATGGATGAGATGTTCAAGTCTCTGGAGGAACATCTTCTTCAATTCGTCCCTTGAACAGGTCCCAGTTTCCACGAAATCTCCCTTCATCGCCGATCCAGTAGGCCATGGCGGCAAAATAAAGGTCCTCCAAAACATCTATCTCCACGGCATCCATCAGCCCGGAATAGAGGATATCATCAATATCCTTTTCAGAGCCTCTTCCAAGTTTGGTGATTGCGTAGTCGTAAGCGCTGAGGGTGTAAACATCGAGGCAGGAGAAGACGGCGACCTTTTCCAGTCGCTTCTCGTAGTCGGGATGCAGGGTCAGGAGACTTTCGCTCACGATATGAAAACCATGGATTGCCATCAGGTTGCCAAGCGCCTGCAGCGAGCCTCTCACCCCGGAAATGGATTCCAGAACATCAATATCCCCTGTGGAACGTTTGAGACCGTATCTCAGAATGAGGCCTGCCCCTCCTATGAGAATCACATGGACCCTGGATTTGAGTTTCTCTCGGGTCTCATAGCTTTCAAGCTCGGCATTCAAGGCCCCAAGTTTTTGAAGAATGCCTTCCTTTTCGTGAAAATCCAAAACTCCTGTCTCCATTTCGCGCGTGTTTGTGGCTGGGGTCCATTATTATGGCAGCATCTTAGACACGCCCGATTCCAAAGTCAACCCAAGTCTATATGATCAGCAACTTAGATGCTCTTGTTCAGAAAAATCAGAGTTACATTCGAATTCAGTAGGTTATCACATTGTGGCCCCAACTTGGGGGGCTGAAATGGCGATCCGGGCCTTGCAAGGGCGCGGATGGTTGGGTAGCCGCTTGCCCAAGGAAAGAACGACCAAGACAACGGGGAGGCCCATGAAGACGGGAAAGAAAGACGCCTTTTTTGCGCTTGTGAAATCAACGGTGGTCACAGGGCCAATTTCATGATATAAATAAATTGTACGGATCCACAGGTTCCCGGTTCAACGTTTCCCGCTGCAAAGCGGGATTAGGGACAAGGGCAACCCGATGACAATGATCCGACGGCCACGGTTTCAGATACAGGTTCATGAAAAAAGTACGAGTTATCTATTACACCCAGACAGGGCAACTGAAACAGCTCCTCGATTCCCTCCTCGGCCCCTTGGCAGAGATGTCCGGTGTTTCGACCGAATACCGGGAAGTCAAACCGGCCGTGGCCTATCCGTTCCCCTGGACTCGGAAGGCGTTTCTGAATGTCTTTCCTGAAACGTTTCTGGAGGCGCCCATCAGCCTCCAAGAGCAGCCCGGGCACGATCAGGGCGGGTGCGATCTGGTCGTTCTCGCCTTTCAGCCCTGGTACCTGTCGCCGTCGCCGCCCATCTCTACCTTTCTGAAGACCCCCGAAGCCGGAAGAATGATCAACAGGTCCCCGGTCCTGACCGTGATTGGTTCGAGAAACATGTGGCAGCGCTCATACGAACGCGTGAAGGAGATGGTGGAATTCCAGGGTGGGCATTTGGTCGGGAACATTGCCTTCTTCGACAGGGCGCCAAACCTCGTCAGCGTCGTGACCCTCGCCTACTGGATGTTTACGGGCAAAAAAGACTGCTTCCTGGGCATGTTCCCTAAGCCCGGCGTCTCCGAAGCGGACATCGCCGGGGCCTCCCGGTTTGGTCAGGCCATCGGGGCCGCACTGACGGGGAATGGGCTGGATGCGCTTGAAGATACCTTGAGGAAACTTGGGGCCGCGGAGACAAATGATTCATTGGCGAGGCTGGAGAATCGTGCCAAGAGGATATTCAACCTCTGGGCCGAAGGGATCATCAAGCGACCCAATATCAGACAGTTCCTGTTAAATATATTCTATGTCGAGTTGATTGTCGGGCTCATCATCCTGTCTCCCCTGACCGCATTGTGGGGACGGCTAATGAAATTATTTAAAAAATTGTCAGGATAGTAATGGTCGACAAGGTCTATATCACCAATTTGGGGAAATTTCTTCCCAACGCACCGGTCACGAATGATGGCATGGAAGAGATCCTGGGCAAAATCAACGGCATACCGTCCCGTGGCCGCCGGATCGTTTTAAGGAACAACGGCATTCGGACCCGGTATTACGCCGTGGACGGCGATGGAGAGGTAACCCATTCCAATGCGGAAATGACGGCCAATGCTGTTCGGCAACTGCTGGGCCCATCCTTTTCTCTGGACGATCTGGAGCTTCTTTGCTGCGGCACCTCCATTCCGGACCAATTCCTCCCCTCTCATGCCTCGATGGTACAGGGCGCCCTGGGGGGCAAAAACATGGAAGTAACCTCGATGGCAGGCGTCTGCTGTTCCGGCATGCACGCCATGAAGTACGGCATGCTTTCCATCATGACCGGCAATACGTCCAATGCCGTTTGCACCGGATCGGAACTGGCGTCTCCGCTTCTTCTGGCCCGTCATTTTGAAACCGAAATGACCAGTCTCGGCAGGCTTAAAACACGCCCTGTCCTGGCCTTCGAAAAGGACTTCCTGCGCTGGATGCTGTCCGACGGCGCCGGGGCAGCCCTCCTCCAGGCGCAACCCAACAGCGATCACGCCCTTTCCCTGCGGATTGACTGGATCGACACCTATTCCTTCGCCGGCGAAGTGGCGACCTGCATGTACGCCGGCGCGGACCGGGATGATAAGGGAAACCTGGTCAGTTGGAAGACCCTTCCCTCCGAGGCGTGGCTGGAAAAATCCATATTTGCCATCAAACAGGATGTGGACCTGCGGGATCGTTATGTCATCAAGCTCGGCACGCAAGGACTCGCCGCATCCCTCCATCGGCACGGCATCCCATCCTCCCAGATCGATTACCTGCTGCCCCATCTCTCTTCAGAGTATTTCCGCGCCCCTCTGGACGAGGAAATGAAAGCCTTGGGCATTCCCATTCCCCAGGATAAATGGTACACGAACCTGTCCCGGGTAGGCAACGTTGGCAGTGCCTCGATTTACCTTATGCTGGAGGAGCTGTTCCATTTGGGAAGACTCGATCGAGGGATGACCATCCTGGCATTGGTGCCGGAGAGCGCCCGGTTTGCCTATGCCTATATGCTGCTGACGGTTTGTTGAGATGAGACTCGATCAGGTACCCCAGGATAATGATGATCTCATGGAAGGCCGAACCCGGGAGCTATGTTATGCCGTCGATGAAAAGGGCCGCTATGTCCGGGTCCTGAGCGCGGGGTGGGAACCCAAAAATGCCGCCTTGATCCAGGCCTGGGAACAGGTGTACGAACGGGTAAAAGCGACATATGACGACGTACTGGCAGGGAAAAAGAGCCCCCTGGCCTTTTTTATGGCGAAAAGGATGTTTGATGTGAAGCTCCTTTCCGCGTACACAAACATACCGAAAAGAAAGATCAAGTCTCATCTGGACCCTGACTGTTTCCGGCGCCTGGATACCGAGACGCTCAAGGTCTACGCGCACGCCCTTAATGTGACGGTAGATGGACTCCTGAATGGCCCTCGGCCGACAGATGTTCCTTTTAGGACAGAAAAAGCAGGGCGCTAAGGAGTGATCCTGCTCCTGACGGTGATACATGACCATCGACTTTAAACACAGTCAATCGGCCCATTGCGAAAACGGCGTGACCTCAAGCCTCCTTCGGCACCACGGCCTGGACATCAGCGAGGCCATGGCCTTCGGAATCGGCTCCGGTCTCTTTTTCGCCTACCTTCCCTTTGTGAAATATGAAGGGATCCCGACCACGTCCTTTCGTCCTTTGCCCGGTCGGATCTTCAAGCGGACGGCGGCGCGCCTCAGAATCAGAATGGTCAGAAAAAAATTCCGGAACAAGGAGGCGTCCATGAGGGCCCTTGATGAAACCCTCGGTCGGGGCATTCCCGTCGGTCTCCAGGTTGGCGTCTTTCATCTGACATATTTTCCCGCACCTTACCGCTTTCATTTCAATGCTCACAACCTCGTGGTTTACGGGAAGGAAAATGGACAGTACCTTATCAGTGATCCCGTCATGGAACAGCCCGAATCTCTAACCTATGACGAACTGATGCGCGTCCGCTTTGCCCGGGGCCTTTTCGAGCCTCGAGGCCATATGTACTATCTCCGCGATGCCCCAGGGCATATTGATGTCGCATCTGCCATCATCAAGGGGATCCGGAAGACCTGCCGCGACATGCTCACCATTCCCATTCCTCTATTCGGCGTCAAAGGAATTCGTTACATCTCGCGGAAGATGAGCAAGTGGCCGTCAAAACTAGGAGCCAAAAGGGCCGCTCTCTACCTGGGCCAGTTGATACGCATGCAGGAGGAAATCGGGACGGGAGGCGCCGGCTTCCGTTTTATTTACGCGGCGTTTCTCCAGGAGGCGGCGGAGGCGCTCAACAACGGCCGGTTGGAAGAACTCTCCCAGTCCATGACGGAATGCGGCGACCGGTGGCGCGATTTTGCGGCCATGGCTGGGAGGATCATCAAGAATCGCGCCAGTGAACAGGAGTCCTATCCTGCTTTGTCGGCCATTCTGTCTGAGATAGCCGACCGGGAATGCCGTATTTTTTCCGAATTGAAAGACGCCGTCCTATGATTCAATCTCCCATTATCACCGCCTTCGGACTGAAAAAAACCTATCGGGGTGCGAGCAAACCTGCGGTTGACGATCTGAGTTTTGATGTCCGTCAAAAGGAAATTTTCGGCCTCCTGGGGCCCAACGGCACCGGCAAATCAACCACGCTCATGATGCTCTGCGGACTGATCAAGATGGATGCCGGCAGCATGGAGGTCTTGGGTCTCGACGTCAGGCAAAAAGGGGCCGAGGTACGGAGACGAATCGGTGTGGCTCCCCAGGAGATTGCCCTGTTTCCAACGATGACGGCCTATGAGAATCTCGTCTATTTCAGCCGTATGTATGGTCTCCCCGGTACGGCGATTCGCGAGACCGTCCTCGAATACCTGAAGGTCTTTGGGCTGGCGGATAAATCAAGCCAGCGCGTGGCGACTTTCTCCGGGGGCATGAAAAGGCGCCTCAACCTGGTTGCGGCCCTCCTCCATCGTCCGCAACTCCTCATCCTTGATGAGCCGACATCCGGTGTGGATGTTCAATCGCGCCGAATGATCCTCGATTACATGCGTCGACTGCAGGCGGAGGGGGTCACGATTCTTTATTCATCTCATCTGCTGGATGAAGCCGAGAAGGTTTGCTCCCGGTTCGTCATCCTTGATGAAGGGCGGCGGATCGCAGCCGGAGCCCTGGCGGAAATCCTTGAGGCAAACGGCGGCAGCGACAACCTGGAACAGATGTTTTTACATCTCACCGGCCGGGGGGTCCGCGATTGAAGATCCTGGCCACCATCTGGAAGGAATCCATTCTCCTTGTGCGCGATCTGGGCGGCATGTCCCTGATCTTTCTCATGCCCCTCGCCCTGGTTATCGTCATGGCCCTGATCCAGGACAATTCCTTTGAGATCATGCAGGAGAGCCGCCTTGAGGTGTTGTTCGTCGATGAGGACGCGGATGCCCTGGGTCAACGCATCGCTCAGGCACTGCAGGCCTCGCCCAACATTCATCTAATCAAGAGCTTGAAAGGGCGACCCCTCACGGCGAAGACGGCGGAGAGGCTTGTACGGGCCGGGGACTATAAGGCCGCCCTGATCATACCGGAAAAGGCGAGCATCACCCTGCGCAAGAAGGTGGAAGAAACCGCTGGGGGGCTCTTCGCCCATTATGGTTTCGGCAGCGTTACATCGTCGGTAAAGGCCTCTCCCCCCATTGATTTGCAAATTCTCTTTGACCCGGCTATAAAGCCGAACTACCGGCAAGCCCTGACCGGGGCAGTGGAGAAGATGACAACCAGCGTACAGGCGACATGGCTCATGGATGACATACAGAGGCGACTCGGCGAGGCGACAGGGAGGGGAGGCAAAACTATCGATTTTTCAGAGATGATCCACGTCCGTCAAAACGATGCCTCCAGCGATGACGCCGGGGGCATGGCCCTCAATGCCGTGCAGCACAACGTCCCTGCCTGGTCCATGTTTGCCATGTTTTTTATCCTCTTTCCCCTGGCGGGAAACTTCATCAAGGAGCGTGAGGAGGGTAGTATGCTCCGTCTGCGCCTCATCTCGGGTTCGCAGTCTCCCGTGATTGCGGGGAAGTTTCTCTTCTATCTTGGGGTCTGCCTCCTCCAGCTCGTTTTGATGATCGGTGTCGGCCTCTATGTCATGCCGCTTTTCGGCTTGAGCAAACTGGCTCTGGGCGCCAATCATGTCGGCATTGTCCTTACCGGATTGGCGGTGGCCATGGCGGCTACAGGCTATGGGCTCCTTATCGCCGTTTATTTCATCACACCGCAGCAGGCCCTTTCCTTCGGGGCCATATCCGTGGTCATTCTGGCTGCCATCGGTGGCGTGTGGGTGCCGGTCTTTGCGATGCCGCCGATCATGCAGAAGCTCAGCCCCTTCTCCCCTCTGAACTGGGGCCTTTCGGCATTCAACCATCTGTTTCTGCGCAGTGCGTCAACGGCTGCCATTTTGCCTGATTTGGCAAAGCTTCTCTTCTTTTCCTGCGCCACCCTGGCAGCCAGTCTCTTGATCCATCGATCGAGAATCGTCCTTTAACCTTTTACGCGGAATGCGGATGTCCCCATGCAAACCCTGGAAGAACTCATTACCCTACTGAAAGCACAAATCATCGAACGCCTCAACATCGACGGCATGGATCCGGAAGAGCTGGATGAGGACATGCCCCTGTTCGGCGACATCACGGGCCTTGATTCCATCGATGCCCTGGAATTGGTCGTTCTGATCCATAAAAGGTACGGGATAAAAATTACCGATTCAAAAAAAGCGAGAAAGATTCTCTATAATGTCCGAACCATGGCTGAATATATTTCCGAGCACAGGACAGCATGAGCCGGCGCGTTTTCATTACCGGATACGGCGTTATCACTGCCATTGGGAATAATGCCGAAGAAAACTGCACGTCTCTGATCCACAGGCGCTGCGGGTTCGGAAAGCTCGATTTTTTGGAGACGGTCCACCGCGACAGGCTTTTTGCCTGCGAGGTCAAGCTCTCCGATGATGCGCTGTGCCGACTTGCAGGCGTATCGATTGGCGCAGGATATACGAGGACGACCCTACTGGGGCTTGTCGCAGCGAAAGAAGCCATCGCCGCGGCCGGCCTTTCCGACGCCGATGTACAACATGCCGGACTGATATCGGCAACGACAGCGGGCGGCATCCGCGAACTGGAGCGGCATTTTTATGATCTCCAAGACCCCGGGAAAAAGGGGGCATTCGTGGCGTATCTGGATACGGCCGATCCCGGTGAGCATACGGAACGTCTGGCAGAGTACTTCCATATCAAAAAATGCCTCGGTACAGTGAGCAACGCCTGCTCATCCGCGGCCAATGCCATTATCCTCGGCGAACGGCTGGTGGCCCATGGGGAAATCGACTGCGTTATCTGCGGAGGCGCCGAGGCCTTGAGCAAGGTGACGATCAACGGCTTTAACGCCCTCATGATTCTGGACCGGGAACATTGCAAACCCTTCGATGAGAACCGCAATGGGCTCAACCTGGGGGAAGGCGCCGCTTATATCGTTCTGGAATCGGAAGGGTCATTTCAGCGATCCGGCAGGAGGGCGATCGCCGAACTGGCCGGCTACGCCAACGTCAACGAGGCCTTTCATCAGACCGCTTCATCGCCCCAGGGGACAGGCGCCCTGGAGGCCATGAAAAGGACCCTGGCCAAGGCTGGTATGGACACCGCTGACATCGACTACATCAATGCCCACGGCACAGCCACGGAAAACAATGACCTGTCAGAAGGATTGGCCATCCAGAGGCTGTTCGGGGACCGGACACCGCCTTTCAGTTCCACCAAGCCCTATACTGGGCATACCACGTCGGCTGCCGGGAGCGTCGAGGCGGCCTTCTGCCTGATGGCGTTTCAGCAAGGCTGCCTCTTCCCCAATATCAATTTTCAACAGCCCATGAAAGAACTGGACATCCAACCGTTGACGGAGGTGACACATCCGGTGAGGCTCCGGAATATTCTTTCCAATTCCTTCGGTTTCGGCGGCAGCGCCGCATCCCTTCTCTTCGCAAAATGCTGACCAACCGACCCGATATGGCGTGTTATATTAACGGTGCGGGGATGATTTCCCCCCAGCGCACCTATGACAACGAGGCGTTTCTGACGGATATCGCCTCGTACGACCGGAATGTGCTGACCTGCCTCCTTCCGAACTTTAAAGATTACATCCATCCGTTCCAATTACGGCGACTGAGCCGCATGCTGTGCATGGGCCTGGCCGCCGCGACGATTTGCCTCCGCGAGGCCGGGATAGAGACGCCCGATGCCGTGATTGCCGCTACGGGCTACGGATTTCAGGAGGACATGGCCAAATTTCTGACCGAGATGCTCGAACAGGACGAACAGCAACTTACCCCCTCGTACTTCATGCAGAGCACATACAACGCACTGGCCGGGCTCATCGCGCTTTCCGTCAAGTGCCTGGGGTATAACACGACGTATGCGGGGAAGGGTTTTGCCTTTGAAACCGCTCTGCAGGACGCCATGATGCTTCTGCGAGAACAGGAGGCGCAGCATATCCTCGCCGGGTCTTTCGATGAGGCGTCGCCTGTGCAGTTCAGGGAATATGCCCGTCTGGGATATTTTAAAAAAGAGACCATAAGCAATCTGCAATTGTTCGATTGTCAAACGCCTGGAACCATCCAGGGCGAAGGCGTTGCCTTTTTCACCCTGTCCGCTGTATCCGCGCCCCATACCTGGTGTCGGCTCAAAGGCATCCGCACGATACACAAACCTGTTGATTACAGGGAACTTTCGGAGGCCCTAACGACATTTCTCGCCCGACATGGTCTGACTCCCGGCGCAATCGATGTCGTTGTCAATGGGGCAAGCGGCGACGTGATCCGGGATCGGTGGAATACGGCCCTTCTGCAAGATGCCTTTCCAAATGCGGCAGAGGTGCGGTTCAAACATCTATGCGGCGAATATGCCACGGCCACTTCCTTTGCCCTGTGGCTGGGCGCCATGATCCTAATGCGACAGGCGATACCCGATGCCGTTCAGGCGAGGCCCGTGCATCCCTGCCGGAAGGTGAAAACCGTCCTGATCTGCAACCACTTCTTAGGAAAACACTATGCGTTTCTATTGCTCGATAGAGAGGCCAATGGTTTTTCTTGTCCCTAAAAACGTCACAACCATCTGTTGTCGAATCCGCTGTACGTCTTCAGGGGTCGGGCGGAAGGGATAGTTGCGCATATCCGGTCCCGGCCTGGAATTGGCATAGGGGCGGTTGCAGGCCACCTCGCCGTCGTATCCCTCGCACCCGCTGGTTCGAAAGGGCTCGCCGGAATCGAGGATTTCATTCAAGGCCTTCTGATCGAGGCCATAGCCCAGAATCTTTCCTTCGGGGGTGTAAGAGAACCGCCCTGCGGTAGAGCTCCGACGATCGATCAGATGCCTGGCAACCTGAATGCGGCGGTACTGATCCATGGGCGGGGGAGGGACTTCGCCCATGGCCGAGTCCGGTTCCGGGAAGAATGAAAAGAGGTGGGTGCGTCCCCCCATGTCCCGCACCCGCTGAATAGCCCCGGCCATCTCCTCTTCTGTCTCGCCCATCCCCACCATAAAGTGGGCGCCCGCATTCCATTCGCCGAATATCTCGATGGCGTCGGCCAGGCACTGCCAGTAGCGGTCCCATCGATGGGGCCCGTTGACCCCCCTCCCTCGGTATCGGTCGAACAGTTCGGGCGTGGCCAGATCAATGGCCACGCCGATCATGCCTGCGCCTGCAACCTTGAAATCGATCAGGTCCTGCCGGTTGAGGACCGTGGGGGCAATGAGGAGGGAAACTGGAATATCCACAGCCGATCTGAGTCGTCGGCAGACCTCAATGGTATGGCCCACGGCACGCTTCCGGGTGACCATGGAGATGCAGACCCGCTTGACCCGGTCTTTTCTCTCCACGAGTCGGCCGACAATCTCCGCCAGGGGGTAGGTGGGCCAGGTGACCCGTATGAAGCTCTTTCCGTTGTAGGCGCCGGGACGTCTGCTCGAGAGCCCGCAGTAGGCGCACCGGGCAAGGCACCCATCGGGATAGGTCAGGAGCAGATTGATGCAGTAGAGCCTTGCATTTCGATAGAAGAGCCCTCTTTTGAATCCCAGCGTCATGGCCGCGGCCAGGCTCATCCGCAGATCGCCGGGGCTTTCCATGACCCGTTCTACGCCATCTGTCACGTTCCTCCTCCTTCACCAGCATGAATGAGAAAAATCGGCCCCCACTGAACAGCAGGTGCGCTGGTACCGGACATCCAGACCCAGTTCCCCGGCCCTTTGGATAACCGCATCCGACGGAAGGGCCATTCGGTTGACCCCGCCCTCGAGGGCCAGAAGCTCCATTTCTTCGTCTCCCCGCCGCCTGGCGCATCCGAGGCTCATGCGGACGTGAGGCATCAGGCGTCGTGCCTCAATGATCATCTCGGCCACCTCCATCGCATCGGGTGTGCGCACCCCTTCAAAGGGCGTACCTCGAATGGCCATGAGCGAAACAATCACCAGTTGCTCGATCCTGAAACGGGCAATCATCTCGAGGGCCTTGAGTTCGCTCTTCATCTCTCCCCGATACAGGCCGCAGATGACATGGGGGACCATGGGCAGATCCGCTCTGTTCAAGGCCTCGAGGGTGGAAACGATGCGGGAGATCCCAAAATCTACATGGCAGACCGACTGGTAGGTTTCATCATCGCCGACCACATCCAGGAGGGCCTGATCCACCCCCGCCTCTTTTAAGGCCATGGCCGTATCCGCATCCAGGAGCCCGCAATGGATGGAGATATAGAGGCCGGTCTGTTCCTTCACCTTCTGAATGGCCGGAATAAACCGCGGCCAGGGGAGGAGGCCTTTTCTGTCGCACCCGCCGCTGATCAAAACGCCCAGACAGCCCTTTTCCGCAAACCGCCTGCACGTGTCGAACAGCACATCCGGTGACATGGCCGCGGGCATGGGCACCAGGATTTTGGCCTGACAGTGATCGCACATGAGGGCGCAGTGGTCCCCGGTGATGGAGATCCCGGGATAGGCTCCCTTGAGCCCGTTGTAGGAGATCATCCCCGGCAGGTAGAAAGTGATCTGTTTTCCGTGGTGGGCCGAAGAAAGCTCCCGGGTCATTCGGAGTTTTTGCTCGATTTCTGTCATCGCAGTTGCCCTGGCCCTCCCTTTTTCATGTTGAAGCGGCCTGGGATCTCCTGGAAGTACTCCCGAAAACCGATCCAGCAGTAGGGGAGTACCTCAGATAATCGATCCCAGTGTGTTTCGAGCAGCCGTCGGCGGTGGTCTCCGTGTGTCAAGGTCTCCCCCAGTTCCTCCCTCAGTTCCTCCTCATATCCCTGAAGCACCGACAGATCCCCTTTTCGGACGGCCTCCACAGCCCATTTTCCGGCCAGCCGGCCGGCCAGGATGGCGTTGCTGATCCCGGCCCCGGTGATGGGATGGGCATGTCCTGCCGCGTCTCCCGCAAGCATCATATTTCCTCGAACAACCCGGTCAAGGGGCGCGGCCGGGATCCACCCAAATATGGGTTTTCGAGTCGCAGACTGGACGTTTCCCTCACGAGCCATTCGACCCAGAAACCCGTCGAGCACGGCCCTTAGTGCCCCGTGAGTGAAATCGCCTCCGGCCAAAGCGATTCCCACATTGGCCTCATCCCCCCTCGGAAAGACCCATCCATAGGCCCCAAAGATCTTGGAATGGAAAGCCACCTCGGTATGCTCCATCGATCGGGTCAAAGGCACGCGGACCTGGAACCCCGGGATCAAACGACGCACCCTCGAACCCATCCATTTTCCTACCGTGGAGTGGGGTCCATCCGCGCCGATGATGACCGCGGGCCTCATTCGAATCATGCCCCCCCGTGTCGGTCTCAGAACGACCTCCCCCCTTTCATAGGCGACCACCCTCACTTCGGTACGGATCTCCACACCTTCTGCCCGGGCGCACTCGGCCAGACGCTGGTCAAAGAGGTCGCGCTGAATAATGACTCCGGGGGCCTTGGTTTCCCTGATGCCCCCGTCCGGCAGGATGGTCCGCATGGCTTTTACCGATTGGACCACGAATGCCCGATCCCTGAAGGGAAGCTCCCCTAAGAGGGCCCGTGGAATATACTCCGCGCACCGGACAGGGACCCCGATCACCTCCCGACGCTCTGCCGCCAGGACCCTGGCCCCCAATCCGGCAGCGGTCATCGCTGCGGCGCTCCCCGCGGGCCCGGCCCCCACCACCAGAATGTCGTAGTTCGTGCGTTGCATAACGTCAAGCTAAGTGCCTAAAGTGTGGAGTGTGGAGTGTGGAGTTGGGCACTTCAAACTCGTCACTTCAAACTTCAAGTATCCAATATCAACCATCCAGCTCCACATTCAACACCATATTGAGCAGATCCAGGTTCACATGGGTCTGACTCGCAAACTCGCCGTCATAGGCCTCCTTTGCCTGATCCAGTTCATAGCAGGTGGTATTGTCGATATCGAGAAGGATGCCCGGGAGTCCCGCCCGCTCAAAGTCGTCCACATGCTTGGTAAAAAAAGGTTGGCAGCAGCACCCGATAAAGGCCGACACCCCTCTCGCCTTCAGGCGTCCCAGTTCGTGGATCAGGTCCTCGAAACTGACAATGCAGATCCGCTTCATGTGCCTCATCCTGCCGAGGGTCCAGGCCGCGCCGATGGAGCACTTGCCGCAGGCTTTGCACCCCTTTTTGTGTCTCAGGTTGCAGCTCAGCTCCTTGGAGCAATAGGGGAGGAGGAGGACCGACGGGTTCCGTCTCAAAACATCCTCAAAGGAACCGTTGGTGACGGAGATCAGATTGCAGTATTCCAGGGGAATGCCGTATCTGGCGATGGCGATCTTCTGAAGCACCTGGTCTACCGGCTTCAGGAAGTCGTCACAGGACATCCCGGGGACCCGAATCCGCCCCTCTTGAAAGAACCCGCGAATGATGCCGTCAAGCTCGTCTTTCTTCAGCCTCGCCCCCCGCAACCGGGACTCCATGTCAAAGAGCGCCCGGGTGGGAAACGAAAGAAAGTCCCCTGTAATCAGAATGTCTTTGACGCGGTTTCTTTGAAGATCCGCCGCAAAGGTGAACCGGACCAGACCATCGTCGTTCTTGTAGGCCGACTGGACCACCTCATGGCGGGCCGTCGGTGTTTGCACCTGGTCAATCCATTGCTTGGACTTAAACTGGGGCAGTTTTTTTTTAAAAAGCCGGTCTTCCTCTTCGGTCAGCCCCCCCGGTTTCAGCCGGATTCCCAGGTGCTCTGAAAAGCCGGTCTGAATGGCCTCTTTGATCGCGGACAACGCCGGGACGTACCCCAGTTCCCATTTGAGACACGTTACCCGCTCCTTCACCGAATCGATCTCCTTTGCCTTCAGCTTTTCCACAGGGATCCGCAGGCTCTTGAGCATGGTGTCCACGTCAAAGTCGGTGAGCATGGTCCCCTGAAAAAGAAAGGCGTCATCGGATTCGGTTCCGCCCGTGCCGGATATTTTTCTCCCGCTGATCTCGATATCATTGCGGGGCCTGAACGACGATTCGAGGCCCAGGTGCTTCAAGGCGATGACCACGGGTTCGCACAGCCGCCTGAACAGGCGATCGTTGGGCATTTTCACACCAAAAAAGGCCTTGTCGCAGATCACCTCCCAGCCGAGCTGACTCTCATCGAAGAATATGGCGCCCCCGCCCGTCACCCGCCGGTTGATGTC
>Ga0172370_10006328_pt1 | contig 14894 bp, 7 predicted proteins | sample LakKiv5m_FD_114538 | JGI IMG/M metagenome (GOLD analysis project Ga0172370, IMG submission 114538) | Freshwater microbial communities from Kabuno Bay, South-Kivu, Congo - kab_022012_11.5m | ecosystem: Environmental > Aquatic > Freshwater > Lake | place: Democratic Republic of the Congo...
TAATGATTCTATGGCTCGAGATTCTTTCAGAACACTTGCTTTTGCTTATAAAAAAGTAGATTCGTTTTCTAAAGATCATTTTGAAGAAGATTTAATTTTTGTTGGATTGGTTGGGATGGAAGACCCTCCACGAGAGGAGGTTAAAGAATCTATTAGACAATGCATAAGTGCAGGAATAACTGTGAAGATGATCACTGGAGATAATAAAGAAACTGCTTTATCTATTGCTAAACAAATTGGGTTAAAAGGAAAAGTCTTACTTGGACAGGAATTGGATAATATAACTGATGAAGAACTTCCAAGAATAATAAATTCAATTTCTATATTCGCAAGAGTAAAGCCAGAACATAAGTTAAGGATTATCAAAGCTTTAAAATCTAATGGGGAGATTGTTACGATGACAGGAGACGGAGTAAATGACGCTCCAGCACTGAAAGAGGCGCACATAGGCGTTGCAATGGGCAAAAATGGAACAGATGTATCCCGATCTGTTGCAGATTTGACACTAAAAGACGACCATTTTAGTACAATAGTCTTGGCGGTCAGCGAAGGGAGAACTATATTTAAGAATATTCGAAAATTTGTGACTTATCAGCTTTCATGCAATTTTGCAGAGCTTTCTATACTATTTTTAGGGGTATTGCTTTCACCTTTACTCGGCTGGCAAGTTCCGATATTATTGGCTTTACAAATACTTTTCATGAACTTAGTGACAGATAATCTTCCTGCAATAACTCTTGCAATTAACCCTTCTTCTAAAGATGTTATGTCTGATAAACCTCGAAAAAATTCAGAGATACTGGATAAAAAACTAATAGGACTATTGATATTTAATGGAGCTCTAATGATGAGTTTTGTTCTTTTAAGTTATTTTTTGAGCTTTAATATCCTTGGCAAAAGCGCAGAATACTCGAGAACAGTTGCACTGATGACTTTAATTTTCTTAGAAATAACATCTGCTTTTAGCTTTAGGTCGTTTAGAAAGGGCGTTTTGAATAGGGGTTTGCTTGTTAATCCTTACTTATTTTATGCTTCAGCAATAAGTTTGATAGCTACTTTTGTAATCATATATACACCATTAAATAGATTATTTGAAACTGTTCCGATTTCAATTGAAGGATTCATGATAGGGATATCCCTATCCTTTTTGTTAATTATCATTTTTGATGCATTGAAGTATATTAATAATAAAAAGAAATTAATTGATTTTGAACATTAAATTAACTGACTGCCCCCATCTCAAAACTCTTCTTTTAAGAAAAGAAGCAAAAAACCGCGCGCGTGCCCCCAAACGAAAAATATACTGCCGACAACTTTGATTTTTTGCCTTCGGCATCGTTGCACTAAAAATCAAGTCCTCCAAGTATTCAGACGAATAGAACAGCGATTTAACGGTTCCGAAACCTTGCAGGTTTCTCCACCCATATTTTTTCTCAGCTCTGAAATGCTCGCCAGCTCTGCTTCGCGAGGGCTCGCATTTCGAGGAGAAAAAACATCGTTAAATCGCGATGTTATATGAAATATGCTTTTCTTTTTACGGCTAACGCCTAACACTTTTCTATAATGAACAAATTTTATTTTTATTTTTTAAGAGGGGGGTATATGGTGTTTCATCCGCTACGCTACGGAAACGATTTATTTATAATAAAAAAAAGTTTATAATCCAAAATGATAATCAGAGATAATTATGCCAAATTTTATAACAAATAACGAAACAAGAGACCTGAAAAAACGCTTAATTGAGCTTATTGGAAAAAGCGAAGAACTAAAATTCTTGGTAGGATTTTTTTATTTTTCCGGAATTAGAGAGCTTTATGAAGGATTAAAAGCTAACCCAAACACAATTACTAAAGTGCTGGTTGGATTAAATGTTGATCGATCAAATTTTGGTTTAATTGAATTTTCTGAGAATGAGCAATTATCAGATGAAGAAAAAACATATAAATTTTTTGAATCAATCAAAAAATCATTAAACAACGAAAATTTCGATACAAAAGAATTTTATGAGCAAGTGCGATTTTTCGTCGAGTTAATCCAAAAAGATAAACTGATTATTAGAAAAACATATAAACCAAATCATGCGAAGTTGTATCTTTTTAAACTTGATCAAAGTCAGGTTGGTAAAAAGAATTTATTTATTACCGGTTCGAGCAATCTTACCAAGGCGGGACTTTCTACTCAGAATGAATTTAATGTGGAAATTGGAGATTATGGCTTTGAAGATGCGGATCAATATTTTGATGAACTCTGGCAGGAAGCGGTAAAAATCACTGAATTTGATGACGTAAAAAAGAAGCTTATTCAAGTGATTGAAACAGAAACCTTGGTCAAAGATATTTCTCCATTTGAAGCTTTTTGTTTGGTTTTAAAAACATATCTTGATTCATTTGAACAAAAAGAAATCGGCGATTCTTTAATTAAGACCCTGGAAGAAAACAACTATAAACCCTATCAATACCAATTAGACGCGGTTAAACAAGCATTGGCGATCATGGAAAATAATAACGGGGTTATAGTGGCCGATGTGGTAGGTTTGGGTAAAACCATTATTGCTTGCGCCATTGCTAAGCAATTAAAAAAACGTGGAGTGATAATATGTCCGCCCGGTCTTGTTGGCGATAGAAATAAAAATTCCGGCTGGAAAAAATACACGGAAGAGTTTGGACTTTACGACTACGAGGTTCGTTCTTTGGGCGACCTTGAAAATACATTGGAATTTGTTAATAAAGCCAAAGATATTGAAGTCGTAATAATTGATGAAGCGCACCGCTTTAGAAACCAAGACACGAAAGACTATGAGCTGTTAAAGAATATCTGTCGGGAAAAGCAAGTTATTTTATTAACCGCAACGCCTTTTAACAACCGTCCGGGTGATATTTTAGCTCTTTTAAAACTCTTTATAACACCTAAAAAATCTTCGATTACACTTGAAAACAATTTGGTTGACCAATTTAAGGGTTTCAAAGGAATGTTTGACAGGCTCGGATATATTAAAAAATATTGGAACTCACCTGATAATGCCAAACGAAATAAAGCTACAAATTATTACAAAGCATTATTCGAAGAAGACGTTGTTGATCTAAAGAAAGTTGCCGCAAGAGCCCGCTATTTAGCCAAGCAGATTAGAAATGTTATCGAGCCGGTGACTATCAGGCGTAATCGACTTGATTTGCAAAACAATCCTTATTACAAGAATGAAGTTAAAGAGCTTTCCAAAGTCGCTAATCCCAAAGAATGGTTTTTTGAACTAAACAAAGAACAATCTGATTTTTATACCACAATTATTGAAAGTTATTTTGGCGAGCCGGAAGAAGGAGGACGATTTAAAGGAGCAATTTATAGGCCGTTTGAGTATGAAAAAGGCGTTAAAGAAGAAATGAGCGAAGATGATAATCGCCAATTTATCCAACAAAGAAACTTATTTGATTTCATGAGGCGTTTGTTGGTCAAACGTTTTGAAAGTTCTTTTGGATCATTTGAACAAAGCATTAAAAACTTCAAGAAAATTACAGAAAATAGCCAAAAATTTATTCAGAAAACCGGTGAGTATATTCTAGACCGAGCGCTTTTAGAAAAAATCTATGAATTGGATGCAGATGAAATTGAAAAATATCTTCTTGAATATGAGGAAAAAATCAAACAAGGAGAATATCCCAAAAATCACAAACGATATAAATTAAATGCATTCAAACATAAAGATGATTTTCTTCGGGACATTGAATCCGATTTAAAATTATTTGACGAAATATTAGCAGAACTTGAAAAACTAGATCTTGTCAAAAACGATCCCAAGACAGATTGTTTGTTAGAACACCTCAAAGAAGAACTTGCTAAAAAACCAAAAAAAGGTGAGCCAAAAAGAAAACTCATAATTTTTTCAGAATATGTTGATACTGTGAAATATCTCGAAAAAGCGCTGGAAAAAATTTATAAAGATAGGGTTTTGGTAGTGGCCGGTGATTTGTCAGCAACAAAAATCAATCAAATCAATAAAAATTTTGATGCATCCCACGAAGATCAGGAAAACGAATTTGATATTTTACTATCATCTGACAAAATTTCTGAAGGTTTTAATTTAAATAGAGGCGGAATGGTTATCAACTATGATATTCCATGGAATCCGGTTCGGGTAATTCAGAGGCTTGGTCGTATCAATCGTATTAGTAAGAAAGTATTTGATGAGCTTTATATTGTAAACTTCTTCCCAACTGAACAAGGCGCCGAGTTAGTACAATCGCGTCAAATTGCCGCCAATAAAATGTTTCTTATCCACAACACATTGGGCGAGGATTCAAAGATTTTTGATATTGACGAAGAACCGACACCGGCCGGACTATTCAACCGAATTCAACAAAACCCTGAGACCCAAGAAGAAGAGAGCTTTTATACTAAAGCGTTAAAACACTATTTGAAAATAAAAAAAGATAATCCTGAATTGATTGCCAACCTAAAAAACTATCCGCCACGAATTAAGGTAGCAAAAAGCCATACCGACAATGAATTATTAGTATTTTTCAAAAAAGGCAGACTCTATGTCAGCGGAGCAAAAACTGATACAGAAAAAATCGAAGCGTTCCAAACTAATTTTGAAGATGTCTTTGAAAAGATTGCCTGTGAACCGGATGAAAAGTCGCAAAATTGGAACACCGACCAGTTTTGGCTGGCATACGATGCAATTCAGGCTTATAAAGATTTTCGTTTGGGTCCGGTTAGCGAACAAAGTTTAGAACAAAAAGCTCTTAATAATCTTGATTTTCTGATCGCAAACAAAGAAGAAACACTTATGCCTCACAAAGATTTCTTGCGGATGTTAAAAGAAGATATTTTGTCATATGGTACTTTGGCGGATTATACCTTGCGTCGGATAGCCGGCTTTAAAGAGAATTTTGTTAAAGATATTCAGGGCTTAAAAAGTGAACTGGGCGAAGATTATTTAATCAAAGAAAAAAACCGCCAAAAAGAACAGAAAAAAGAAATTATTATTGCCATTGAGAATAAAATACTATGAGCGAAACCAAGCAAATATTGGATTCAATAATCAATGATTTTTCAACTGAAAAATTTAATCTTTTTTTTCGCAGAAAAACGCAAGGTAAATTCCGTGAAATAAATCAAAGCTATCAGCACTATGATGATAGTGATTTTAAAAACGGCTCAAAATTAGGTGAAGCTGAATTCGGTGATGGAAAATTGCTGGTTTGCTCCTTTGAAGTGCAAAAAAGCCTTTCGGAAAGAAGTGGGAAAAAAGCCCAATACGAAAAGGCGAAAAGCATTTTAAAGTCAGCGGATAATCAAATCTATTCTGCTGGGATTTTTGTTTTTTATGATCAAAATGGTAATTTTCGCTTTTCTCTTGTTTATCCCGAAAGCATAGGGACAAAAAGACAGTGGAGTCACTTTAAGCGATTTACTTATTTTGTCAGCCAAGAATTTACTAATAAAACATTTCTACAACGAATTGGTGATGGCGATTTTTCCACTATTGCCAAGATTAAAGAAGCGTTTTCGGTTGAGCCAGTTAATAATTTATTTTTTAATGGGTTTAGAGAATACTTTGAAAAAACTAAGAAAGAGTTTGAAAAATCCAATAAAAATACCATTTGCCTTTGGTTGAAAGATAGATATTCGGATGAAGAATATAAAGAGCAAATAAACAGGTTTGCCTATACTTTTCTAGGAAGAATTATTTTTATATATTTTCTCCAACGCAAAGGTTGGATTGAAAATGAACCTAATTTTTTTAGAAAAAATATTGAAAACAATAAAAACAATTTGATTTATTCAAACTTTTTTGAGCCATTATTTTTTGAGGTTTTTTCCAAAAAAGAAGCGGAAAGGCCACCAAAAATAAAAAAGCAATATAGTGATACCCCATATTTAAACGGTGGACTTTTTGAACGCAGTGAATTGGAAAATCAATTGGCAGCAAAAAACTTTTTTATTTTATTTGACGATAAGTTTATACGCGATCTGATTTTAGATTTTTTTGAAAATTATAATTTTACAATTGACGAGAATTCACCAGATGATCAAGAAGTTTCAATTGATCCGGAAATGTTGGGTAAGGTTTTTGAAAATACTTTGGCGGAAGAGGAACGCGGTAATAAAGGAACTTTTTATACACCTAGAGAAGTGGTCCATTTTATGGTCAAGGACTCTTTGCTTCAGTATTTAACTAATGAAACAGGTTTTAATAAAAATAAATTACACCAATTTATTTTTTCTGAAAAACAACTGGATGAAGTCGGTTTTTCCAAGGAAGAAATTAGAATACTTGATGGCAAATTAGAAGAAATTAAAATTTTAGATCCGGCTGTTGGCTCGGCCGCATTTCCGGTTGAAATGATGCAAGTTTTAGTTAATCTGCGAAAACAGCTTAATGTTAGTGTTGGTAAAAATATCAACGAAGTCACTCTTAAAAAGAAATTTATCAAAGAAAATTTATATGGAGTAGATATTGATTCTGGAGCAATAGAAATTGCCAAACTCCGTCTATGGCTTGCGTTAATTGTAGATTATGAAAAGTCAGAAGCCGAGCCTTTACCCAACTTGGATTTCCAGTTCAGATTAGGGAATTCTTTACAAGAAAAAATAGATGATATTGATGTGTTTAGCGATGGAGTTATTACTCAACGAGGACTTTTTGCTAGCGAATCGGAATTTGAAAAAGTAAAAAGCAAAATGATTGGCATAAAAGATAAATTTTATATATCTACTAATGAATCAGAGAAAAGAAAACTAAAAAAACAATTTGATGATTCTGAACATCAACTAATTGAAAAAATATTAAATAAATATGAAAAAGAATTTGAAAGTCAATTAAAAAACCAACATTTTGCTAAAGTGGCCAAAAACATCAAAAACTCAATTTATAAAATAGAAAACTTAAAGCAAAAAATTAAAGATGGCACTTACAAGCTATTCAAACCCGATTTTCACTTTTCCGAAGTTTTTGATCGCAAAGACGAAAATGGCAAAAAAATTGGCGGATTTGACATTGTTATTGGTAATCCACCATATGGTGTCAAAATAGAAGATGACATTAAAAAATGGCACGAATTGGGTAGCAAAGATAGCTATGGCGTTTTTATTTCAAGTTCTCTAAAAAGATTTCTTAAACCTAAGGGGGTTCTGTCTTTCATTGTTTCTGATACTTGGTTGACTATCAAAACTCATAAACAACTTCGAGAGCAGGTATTGGAAAAAGATTTACACAAAATAGTCAGAGTTCATCAAGATTGTTTTGATGCTACTGTCAATGCTTGCATTATGCTTTTGTCTAACCAAAAGACAAATAACAACCAATTGTTGGTAGCAGATTTAACTAACATCTCTACTCGCAAAGAAGTAAAAGAATTTCGGGAAAAGCTTTACAATCTGAAAAAAAATGTAGGGTCATCAACCTCAATTTTTGCTGTTTATGAATATTCTCAAGAGCTAATTCACACTAATTCAAATTTACCAATCTTTATTGGTAGCACCAAGCTTTTTGCTTTAATGAACGACACAAACTGTCCACAAATTGAAAAAGAAATTGCTGGCAAAAAAGTTAAGGTGAGAAAAATACTACTCAATGGCAAGCTTATTGAATTGGTACGTTTTGGTGATATTGCGGATATTAAACAAGGTCTTGCAACGGGTGATAACAAATCCTACCTCTTCCAAAATCCCCAAGCGCGCGGAAGAAGCTATAGAAGCATTGAACAATATAAGGACTTTCTTTTGACCGAGAGAGATTTGAAGAAAATTTCCAACAACGACGAGCTACGCAGAAAAGTAATTACCAAGGGTTTTCATAAATCAAAAAACGAGAAAGATTTTGATGAGGATTTGTGGTTTGGCGGTAGGTACATCGCTCCGCATGATAAGGGAGGGGCGAGCGACAGTGAAAGCGGTTTCTTGCCAAATTATTGGCAACCCTTGGAGTACTATATAGATTGGAGTTTTGATGCAGTGAAAAAATTACACGACAGAAACAGTGGTGCGGTGATCAGAAACCCGAATACATACTTTTTGAGCGGTTTAACTTTGTCACATACTGGAATGTACGCCCCAACATTTAGGATAAATAATCCCGGCCCCTTTAATGTCGCTGGGTCATGTATTTTTTCTGATTTTGATATAGAACAAACCCTTGGAGAAATTTGCTCAAAATTAGTTAAATACTTATTCAAAATAGGCATAAATCACACTGTAAATGTTTCTGAAGACCCGATTAAAGAAATTCCGCTTGCTATTTCTGAAAATAAAAATCTTAGAGATTTAGTCGCTCAAATCATCGCCAAGCAAAAACAAAATCCCCGCTATGACTATATGTCCAACGAGCAAAAAGAGATTGATAGATTAGTTTATGTAATGTATGGATTAACTGAAGACGACATTCGGGAAGTAGAAACTTGGTACGCCCGCCGCTATCCCAAATTAGCAAGGTTTTGTGATCTTAAATAAAACCAACAACCTTTCATCACCCTCGTTGACCAAATCCTCGCCATCACCAAATCCGCCGATTACCTGCAAAATCCCGACAAGCAGGCGAAAGTGAAAGAACACGAAAAACAGATTGATGAGCTGGTGTATAAACTTTACAAGCTGACACCGGAGGAGATTGCGATTGTGAAAGGGAAAGAAAAATAAGGAGTCTTGGCTCAGGGCAATTCACCCCCAGCCCCTCTGCCCCTACGCCAAGACAAAAATAAAATTTGTTCTTATAATAGAAAAGTGCCGACGATCGTCGGAAAAAAGAAAAGCATACATCACATAACAGCGTGTATGCGGTTCGGGCTTTTTCAAAGCCCTCTCCCATATTTGCTACGCAAACATCGCATACACGCAAACGTTGTGCGACATACATTTTTCTTATTTCCTTAGTCCGTTTCCGTTTTTAACCACAGCGGAGGGGGCGAATTTAATAATTAAGGGTAAGAGGGGGATAACAATAATTATATGCCAACAAACTTAATATTTCTTCTATTAGGCATAATCATGGGCTTAATTGTAAAACATTTTTTACCATCTTATTTCAATCAAAAAGGAAGAAACCTTGCCACAAAAGAAGATATTGGAAAAATCACTAAGGAGATTGAAACGGTAAAAACTATATACAGGGAAAAATATGACCTCTCAAAAACCGAAAGGAAATTCTATAATGACATGATTACTCACATCCAAGGTTTTCTTGTTATTATAAAAAGATACGAATTAACTAACGGGTTGGCAAAAAATTCAGTAACTAAAAAAGTTGTTATGGAAACTCCCGAACTAAAAGACAAATATCTAAACTTTATTGATTCCGCAAATGAAACAATAGCTAGAGCATTTGTCTTCTTGGGCGAAAATAATTACAACTTACTACACAACGCCATACCAGAAAGTGACAACTTTGCTCAAATAAGGTATAATCTGCTAACCGCCATGAGAAGGTCAATCCACTCGGAAACAAAATTTTTAGCTGATAAAGATTCTCATGATTTTAAATACTAATACAATAGAAACAAAATCAGCTTTATGAAAAAAGCAACTACTATTCTATGCATAGCTCTATTTAGTATTTTTTTATCATCACGAGAGTTAGATGCTAGTAGCAATGCCCCAACTATCGAGTCGGTTTCTGCAGCTATCGGAAATATTATCTATCCGGGAGATCCCATCTCCATACATGGAAAAAACTACTTGAAAATAGTAACAATATCAAACACAACAACCGTCGATGATCTTATGGCTGACTCATGCTCAAATTGTAAAGTTTTTATCAATGACGTAGAAATACAAAATATACCATCATACAACTGGATGGGCATTAGTGGCTCTGATTCTGTTATTGTAACTATACCAAGCAATGCAACAACTGGTTATGTACAAGTCCAAAATCAACTTGGTCAATTAAGTAATAAATTTAGTATTACTATAACTCCAAAATGCACCGAAGATACTTGGTCATGTAGCAATTGGAATACCTGCTCTGTCAACGGCACACAAACTAGAATTTGCACAAAGACTTTTGACTGCCCGTCTGCCTATACTCCATCGCCATCGACCACGCAAAGTTGTGTTACGACGTGCACGGCAAACAGCTGGTCTTGCGGTAATTGGGGCGCTTGTTCGACGAATGTCGTAAAATCGCGCAGTTGTACTAAAAATGTGATATGTGATGGCGGTGTCGCGTCTCCAGAAACCACACAGGTTTGTACTTACGTTCCGGCATGTAGCGCCGATACATGGCAGTGCGACAACTGGGGCGTGTGTTCGACAAACGGAATCCAAACGAGAAGTTGTAATAGAATTTATGATTGTCCGTCCGCGGAAACAGCCGCCCCAACAACATCACGCTCCTGCACGCCCACCGAATCGACTAATAGCGGCGCAACAGCCACCATTGAAGAAAATATAAATCGCGACCAAATATTAAAAGCAACCGTGAAATTAAAATGTCCGATTGATAAACAATGGGTTTCTCAAGGATCAGGTACTGTTATTGATGAATTTGGTACAATTTTAACCAACAAACATGTTATCACTGGAACAATTGGCAGTTGTTATGTCGGTTTTATTTATAACGAGGACGATATTCCGTCGTACGATGAAATTGCTGATGTTAAAAAAGCGTCTAACGATTTAAGTGCTAATGGCGACATGGCAATTCTAAAGATAAGAAATGCTTCCGGAAAAAAATTTAATGCGGTGAATATACTTCAGGGAAATAGCAACAATCTGAAATCAGGCGACACAATAGTGCCCTTCGGCTATCCAAACGAAGACCTGTTTGGCACAACAATTACCTCAACGGAAGGTCCTTATGGCGGTAAAGGGACAACACTATCCGTCTGCAAAGGAAAATATAACGTAAGTGGCTTCTTTAAAACCACCGCGACAATTGATCATGGCAATTCTGGCGGCGGAGCGTATCAAAAGAAAACAGGGTATTTTATGGGTATCCCAACCCTTGGGACGAGTTGCTACCCCGAAATCCCAAGCAAAGTAAACTACATACTTTCTATCAACACAATAAAAACATGGCTTAATTCAATTGGCGGAAACTATGATATTACAAAAAATAATTATAGCAATTTAAACAACTACTACAAAGAGACAATCCCGATTGAAAGTATTAATCTATCATCTCTTAAAATAGTCGACCCCTCAAAAACGACCGCAGACAATAATCAAACGCAAGCAAGTGATAACACAGCGACTAAACTAAATGGCAAAATTTTACTTCAAGTCGAAGAGCACGGCGAGGCATGGTATGTAAATCCTAAAGACAACAAAAAGTATTACATGAAAGATGGTGCGGCCGCTTATACCTTGATGAGATATTTCAGCTTGGGGATCACCAACCAAAATCTTGATAAAATTCCAAAAGTCGTAGACACAACTGAAATGAAAAATAGCACCTCGGCTTGTTCTAAATATGCTCTCGCAAACCAACTTAAAGGCAAGATTTTACTTCAGGCCGAAGATCACGGCGAGGCGTGGTATATTGAGCCCACGAAGTGTCGAGCGATTTATTTGAAAGACGGAGCGGTGGCTTATGAGATAATGAGATTCTTGGGGTTGGGGATAACAAACAATGATCTTAGTAAAATTATGGAAGGAACCTTATAAAATGAAGGTAAAGGAGGCGGAAATTAAACAAACTATAACAAAAATAAACAATGCGGCAGATACACTCAGCCGTATTGATGTTTGGTTACCACGGTCAATTCACGAATCCATAGATCATGCACTCAACGGACATTATAATACGCTTGATCACGTGGATATTAAAAGATTAGGAAAAGAACGCGAAGAAAGAGAGAACAGACAAACTGAAATTAATAGCCTCAGGGATCAAGCCGACGAGGCTCGAAAACAAACAAAGGAAATTGCACGGCAAACAAAATACATTTTAATTACCGTGATAATTGCAGTTGCGGGTCTATTATTTAACGTTATCATGCAATTTGATAACAGTTTATCAAACGTCATTAAGAAAGCCTTTGGCTCGCGGCATTCACCCCTGCCCCTCTGCCGCGAAGAACTGATTCGCCCCCTCCTAGAGAAATGAAGAATGAAAGCCGCAACGGAAACAAGAAAAATGTACGTCGCACAACAGCGTGTGTGCGGCTCCACTCCCTCCGGTCGCTTCACCCATATCCCTTCGGGACATCGCACACACGCGAACGTTATATGAAATACATGTTTTCCTTTTTGGGCTGCCGCCCAAGCTTTTAAAAGAAAATGAATTTGATTTTTCTTTTTTATAGGGGGGTAATAAGGTGTTTTCTCCGCTCCCGCTGGTCACTCCGAAAACGTTTATTGATTGAACTTTGGCTTAATTTAAGCTATAATTAACAGATTAAACTTTAATTATGGATAACAAAGAACAAATAAACGAACAAACAACTCGCGCAGAAAATCTTGCCGTCGAACCTGCGGAAACCCCAAGTTTCTCGATTGAACAATTACAGCAACGTTTATCAAATGTGAGAGAAAAGCTCGAATCCCTTGGATGGACACCCAGATCGCCTGAAGAGTCTGAAGTCATTCAAAAAGAGAGTGAAAAAAGGTTTTTAGCGGAAATTGCCAATATAGAACAATCTCTGGGGAAGCCGTTAAGTGAAGAAACAAAGAGAGAACTGCGGAAAAAACATCAAGAAGATATAACGAGAGATCAAGAACAATATACAGCTAGATATAGCGACCTGTTACGTCAAGAAAGAGAACTAATAGACAGTATCGAAAATGAAAAGCCGGACATGCAACGCGCGGAAGAATATTGGGAGCGAACTCTTGAAGGCGAAAATAGGATTACTAAACCGATTGATCCAAATTGCGAGATTAGTATTGTTGTCCCTGCATACAATGAGTCTCCAGATCGTGTGATGAAACTGATAGAATCTCTCAAGAAACAAAAAGATACGGTGTTTGAAGTTATTTTTGTAGTCAATAATGATGTCCCTAATGACTCCGATCGCTCAAAAAAAGCCATCGCGACGAACGCCCAATTGATGGAATATTTACGAAAAGACCACGGTATACCTATTCATGTAATAGACAAAAGTTCGCCCGGAAATGAAATTCCCAAATGCAATGTTGGGAAAGCCAGAAACAGAGGAGTGGCGGAAAGTTCTCTGCGTTTCCGAGAAATTGGTCGAAACGGTATTATAATTCAAACCGATGCAGATACATGGATTGAAGATGAACATTTTTTATCAGAGGTAAAGTCAACGATGGCTTCCCCTGAAATAATCGGTGCGGCAGGAGGAATAAATCTAGAATGGGACCCAGAAACTAAGGACCCGCGAGAAAGGAAAGAACTACAAAGAAAAATTAACCCTTTATTTTTAAGGAAAATTGCAGAAAGATTTACTGAATTTCTTAGAGAACCAAATAAATACGGTCATTTCAGCACATCCTTTTTGGGAGCAAATATGATAACCAAGTCATTTGAATCAGCGGTAATTGGTGGAGTTCCAGAAATCAAGGGGGGAGAAGATGGAACATTTGGCTCTAACCTAGAAGCATATGGACAAAAGAAAGGGAAAAAGGTAATCGGGAAAAAACACGATCTCTTCATAACAACATCGTTCCGTGAATCTGATCGGACGGGCTCGTCATTAAAGAAAATTTTTGACTCAATCAATCCTGATAAACCAGAAATGGTGCAGAATTTTTTTGCAACTACGAATCCGGAAGAAACAAAAGAAATCGAATTGAATCAGGAATACATTGATCGATTAAAAGTGGCAATTAGAGAAAAAGAAGGTGGAAGTGAATATGTCGATGATTTTGAAAAATCTATGAGATATATTCGTCTAAAATCAGAATAAATATCATTATTTCCAAGTTCAGATACTACACCTATTTTGTTCATTAATACCTAAAAGGTATTTAGGCTCGGGGCAATTCACCCCCCAGCCCCTCTTGCCCCTCGCCCAAACGGAAAAAATCAAATCCATTTCTTTCTTTTAAAAGCAATTCGCTAAGGCGAATTAAAGGAAAACATGTACATCATATAACAGCGTGTATGCGGCTACGGCTTCCCTTCGGTGAGCCTTCGCCAATATTCGCTGGCTGTACCGCACTTCGTGCGATATTATACAGCCAGCAAACATCGCATACACGCAAACGTTATGTGATGTAGTCAGAAATTTCTTTTTCCTTAATGTATTTTTTGGCAATTTATTCTATCAGGCCCTCTTTTCTTTGTTCTTCTTCGGTCATGTGATTAGCCATTCTTGCGACTAAGTCTTCATGCTTACTATATGCTTCGCCAGAAAACCAGGATTTCACTTTTTCTCGAAAATAATCGGTATCTTGTTGTGCGTCTTTTGACCTTAGCCATTTATGATACTCCTTAAGTTGTTCAGAAATCGCTTCGGCCACTGCTGCTTCGGAATCATCAGAGATGTCTCTTTGAGACAGCTTTTCGCTTTTTGAATGAGCTGATACGAATCGTGCCATGGCTTGTAATTCCCTAATCCTTCCAGGGTCTAATTGCTGAGAAATTCGCTGAAACCACTCAGATACTTCACCTGCAGTCTTTTGTTTTTCTGCCAATATTTCTTCAGGCGTTTTTTCGGGCATTTTAGGGCCCTCAAATTGATTTTTCATAGTTTTTGTTGATTAAATTATTAAGTATTAAACTGACTAAATTATATCACAAGCTATGCTCGACCTGAAATAAATTGCCAAAAAAATCTAAATAATAATAAAGAAATTTCTGGCTATTTCATATAACTCGTTATTATACGAACCTTTATGCGTAAAAAATACACTAGATTGCGAATTACGCGAAATAATGATAGTATAATAAACATATTAAATATACCATTTTCAAGGAATTATGCAAACAGAACTTCAAAGAACAGAGCGAGAACTGAAAATCAAGAATTATAGCCCCAAAACTATAAAAA
>Ga0172370_10006330_pt1 | contig 14892 bp, 15 predicted proteins | sample LakKiv5m_FD_114538 | JGI IMG/M metagenome (GOLD analysis project Ga0172370, IMG submission 114538) | Freshwater microbial communities from Kabuno Bay, South-Kivu, Congo - kab_022012_11.5m | ecosystem: Environmental > Aquatic > Freshwater > Lake | place: Democratic Republic of the Congo...
ACGATCTCGCCTTTGGGTCGAAGGGTGTTTCCCCTGTCCGCGTCCTCGCACGAACTCGTTCCCATGATGAGGCATGAGAGGTCGCTCTCGGTGATGGAGGCGACATCGTAGGTGCCTATCGTTTTTCCGAGGCGCATGACGGTGACCCTGTCAGCGATGCGCATTATCTCGTTCAGCTTGTGGGTGACGAGGAGGATCGTGTGGCCCGCGCGGCGAATTTCCGAGAGCTTCTCGAAGAGCACGTGGGTTTCCTGCTCAGTCAGCGCCGAAGTGGGCTCGTCGAGGATGAGGATGCGCACATCGCGCGCGAGCTGACGCAGGATCTCGACCTGCTGCCGCCCGCTGATGCTCAGCTTTCCGACCGGGACGGCCGGGTCGAGGGTGAAGCCGTAGGCGCGGGCGAGTTTTTTCGCGCGATCCTCGAGGGTGGCGGAATCGACGACTCCCAGCTTATTGAGCGCCCATCTGCCCTTCAGCGGTTCGATGCCGAAGAAAACATTCTGCGCGGCGCTGAGCTCGTCGAACATGAGAAAGTGCTGGTGCACCATGCCGATGCCCAGCTTGAGCGCGTTCGCGGGCGATTCGATCGCCGCGGGGGCTCCATCAATCTCAATCGTGCCGGAGTCTGGAGCCTCGAGCCCCGCGAGGAGCTTCATCAGTGTCGTCTTGCCGGCCCCGTTCTCGCCCACAATCGCGTGAATGCTCCCTCGCGCTACCTCGAGCTCCGCGGCGTCGTTCGCCACCACGCCCGAAGAGGGATAACGCTTGGAGACAGCGCGCATTCTGACCGCGATCATGGGCCGCATTCTACAGCGAAGGGACCTGGAAGGTAAGCTTTCCCGTTTTGATCGACTGGATCACCGCGTCGACTTTTTTGCGGATGGAGGAGGGGACATTCTTGATGTAGGACGGATTCGTGTCGAGGAACTCGATGTAGCCCTCCTTCATGCCCACGACATCGGCCTTTCCGAAGGGAAGGGTTCCGTCGAGGGCAGCCTTGAGGCTGCGGTATGCGAGATCTTCCTGGTGGAGCACCGCGCAGCCGAGAATGTTGTCCGGCGCGCGCGAGAACTCATTGTCGTCGAAGAACACGAGGTATTTCCCGAGTTCCTGCGCGACTTTCACCGCGCCCTGGCTCGCCGAGCCGCAGATCGGGAGGATGATGTCGGCGCCTGACGCGTAGAGGCTTCGACTCAGATCGGCCGTCTTGGCGGCATCGAACCAGTTGCCGAGCACGCGGATATCGAGCTGGAAGGCTGGGTCGACCGCCTTCATGCCGGCGGTGAATCCTGGAATGATCATCTTATCCATGACGGGGTAGTTCTGGCCGATGATCATGCCGATCTTCTTGTCGGGGTTCGTGCCCTTCATGCCAGAAATCGAGACGAGGCCCGAGAGATAGCCGCTCACATAGCCCTGCTCGAGCTGATTGTAGAGCGCGCTGTAGACGCTGGGGTTGCCGGAGAGGTAGCCGTCGAGGCAGATGAACTTCTGGGTAGGGAAGCTCTTCGACACATCGTTCACGAGCTCTGGCATGGATGGGTTCGAAGTGATGACGACCGTGAATTTGCCCGCCGCGACAAAGGAAGTCAGTTTCTCTTCCCAGTCGGCCTGGTTGAAGCCCGCCTCAAAAATTTTCACACTCGCGCCGGGGATTTCGGAAGCGAGACGCTCGGCGCCTTTCGCCATGGTGTCGTAGATGGGGCTGCCTTCGCGTACGCCGGGAATGAAGACCCCGATGCGGGGGGCTTGTGCCCAGAGGGCTGTCGCCGCCAGAATGGCCAGCGCGGGAAATAGTAGGAATCGTCGCATAGGGTTCCTCCTCGGGGAGAGAGAGGCAGGCGAAGGTGGAAAGTTTACCTGCTTTTAAAGTTGACGTGAAGTTTTTTTTCACGTAAGATTCAGTATAGTGCTTTTTCACAATTGTTCAAGAGGTTCCTCCGTTGAATGAACGCCTACTGAAAATCGGCGAACTCGCGACGCTCTTCGGCGTGACATCGCGCACGATCCGCTACTACGAGGAGCTCGGTCTCATCGAGGCCTCGAACCGTACCGAGGGGCTTCACCGCCGTTACCCCTCCGACGCGGTCATCCGGCTCAAGCGCATCGACGAGCTCAAGCGGCTCGGCCTCACCCTTGGACAGATCAGGGATTTTTTCTCGCTCTTCTCGGAAGATCCCACGGGTGAAAAGTGCCGCCTCCTTCTCCTCGCAATTTACGATGATCAAAAGAAGGAAGAAGAACTCAAGATCCGCGAGGCGCGCGAACGAATCGCGCGTATCGACGAGAACATCCTCGCCGCGAAAGAGAAGAATAGTTTCTTCTCCTGCCCAGGCGAAGACTGCGAGGCCTGCGATTTTGCTTCCTTCTGCCTCGAACCGGTGTATAATCAACGCGAGGAATAAGCCCGAATGAGAGTCGCCACGCTTGTCGCCCCCTGGAATATCGCGATTGAGGAGAGGCCGACGCCCGCTCCCCGCGACACCGAAGTGCTCATCAAACTTGAGGCATGCGGCATCTGCACTCTCGAGCAGCGCCTCTATTCTGGACGCATGCACCTCCCGCTGCCCCTTGTCCCGGGCCACGAGGCCGCCGGCAGCATCGCCTCGATCGGCCGCCGCGTCGTGGAAGACCTCTCCCCTGGCCAGCGCGTGGCGCTGGACCTCGTCGAGCGCTGCGGCGAGTGTTACTACTGCCGCATCGGCAAGTCGAATCTCTGCCTCAACCGCTACAAGGACGCGACGAAGATGCTCGGCGGCTTCGCGGAGTACATCGCGGTCCGGCCCAATCAGGTGTTTCCGCTTCCAGATGCCGTGAGCTTCGAGGAAGCGAGCTTCGCCGAGCCGCTCGCCTGCTGCATCCACTCGCTGAAGCGCCTCAAGGTCGCGATGACCGAAGACCTCCTCGTGGTGGGAGGCGGGACTATGGGGCTCTTGCACCTCCTTGCCGCCCGCGCGATGGGACTCCGCGTCACGGTGAGCGAGCCGAGTCCCGTCCGCAGGGAAATGGCCGAGCGCCTCGGTGCCGATTTTGCGGTCGATCCTAGCTCGACGGACCTTGCTGATTTTGGAAAAGAGATCACCGGCGGAATCGGATTTTCGAGCTGTGTGGTGACGAGCCCCTCCCCAGCGGCGCTCGAACCCGCGATCCGCGCGATGGCCAAGGCCGCGCGCATCAATATCTACACCGCCTACGAAGATGTCATGCAGATTCCCCTCGATCTCAACACGATTCATCGCAACGAGCTCCTCATCACGGGCACGGAGGGGCGCGTGCAGGAAGATTTCTTCCAGGCGGTGCGGCTCCTCTCGTTCGGCAAAATCGATGTGAAGCCGCTCATCTCAGAGCGCGTGCCTTTCACGCGGCTCGATGAGGGGTTTCGCGCCGCGATTTCGGGCGGTGCCTACCGCGTGCTTCTCATGCACGGCATGGATGGTGAAGGGACACAACCTTGATTTTCGCGATCGATATCGGAACGACGCGCGTCAAAGCCGCGCTCTTCGACGACAACGGCACCTGCCTTGGCCTCGACGCTTCGGATCTGTCGATCTCAGAGCAGAACTCCTTTCGGGAAATTGACGCGCGGCTCTGGCTCGGCGCGCTGGCGGAGCTCGCGCGAAAGCTGGTAGTCGGTGCGGGGCGCGACGGCACGCGCGCCACGGAACCTCTGCGCGCCATCGTGGTGAGCGGCAATGGACCGACCATTCTTCCCATCGACGCGCGCGGCGAACCGCTCGCGCCCGCGATCACCTGGCTCGACCGGCGCGCGCAGCGTGAATCGGAGGAAGCCTCCGCAGCGCTGCGCTATCCGCTCGACGCCGCCTTCAATCTGCCGAAAATCCTCTGGCTGCGACGCAACATGCCGAGCCTCTACCGGCGCGCCGCGCGCTTCCTCTCCTGCCCTGAGTTCGTGATCGGGCGGCTCACGGGCGAGTGGACTACCTGTCTGCCGAATCAAGGCTACACGCGGATCGTGTGGGACATGGCGGCGATCGGCGCGCTCGGTCTCGACGCCGAGAAGTTTCCGCGTTTCGCGGGCATCGGCGCGATCGTAGGGCAGGTGAGCGCCTCGGCCTCGGCGGAGTTCGGACTCCCGGCGCGCGTGCCCGTGGTGATGGGAGGCCCTGACTTCTTTGCCTCGCTCCTTGGCACCGCGACCGTGGCGCCGGGGCGCACCTGCGACAAGGGCGGCACCTCGGAGGGCATCAATCTCTGCTCGGCGAAGGATACGGGAGATGTCGGCGCGCTCCTCGTGATGCCGCACCTCGTCGAGCCTTACTTCAATATTTCAGGGGTCATCTCGACGAGCGGCGCGGCGGTTTCCTGGTTCAAGGACGCATTTCTGCCGTCGAAGAGCTACGACGACTACTACGCGATGGCCGCGACCGCGGCGCCTGGAGCCTCAGGCCTCGTGTTCCTGCCCTATCTGGCGGGTGAGCGCTCGCCCCACTGGGATCCCGACGCGCGGGGTACCTTTCTAGGCCTCGGCCTCCACCACGATCTCGCCGCTTTGGGCCGGGCGGTGCTCGAGGGAACGGCCTTCGCGATGCGCGAGGTGCTCGATGTGATGGAGTCCGCGGGGGCGCGCGTCGAGGACATGCGCGCTACGGGGCTCCCTTCACGCTCGCCTGTGTGGAATCAGATAAAGGCCGACATCACGGGCAAGCGGGTGATGGTATCATCGTTTTCGGAGCCAGAGCTCGCGGGCTGTTTCGCGATTGCCAGCTGGGCTGTAGGCGACGCTCCGAACCTCGCGGCGGCCGCTGAGAGGGTCTTTGTGCCCGCGCGTGTCTACGAGCCGAATCCCGCGACCGCCGTACTTTACGACGAACTCTATTCGATCTATCTCGAGGGCTACCGAAAGCTCGCGTCGCTGTTTCCGGCGGTCGCGGGGCTGCAGCGAAGGCTCGGCCTGTCGCGCCCGAGCGCCGGGGAGGAAGAACCATGAACGAAGGCATGACGCTCCGACTGAGGAACATTTTCGCGGCCGATGGCCGGGCGGTCGTAGTCGCGGCCGACCACGGCGCGATCGCTGGTCCGCTGCCAGGCATCGAGTCGCCCGAGTCGCTCGCGGCGCTCTGCGCGCGCGGCGGGGCAGACGCGGTTTTGGCGCACCGGGGCTTCGTACGCGTGGCCCTTGGTGGCTGGGGACGGGGTCTTGGGCTCATTCTGAGGATGAGCGGCGGCTTCACCACGCTGGGGGGCAGGTTCGAGGAGGAGCCTCTGGGGGATGCGGAGGACGTGGTTTTCTGGGGCGCGGACGCCGCCGCCATCACGGTGAAATTCGGTCACGCCCGCGAGGGCGAGTTTATCCGCAACGCCGCGCGCCTCATCTCGGGCTGCGAGCGGCGCGGCATTCCCGCGATGATCGAGGCCATGGCTTTCAAGGGCGGCGCGCAATCGATCGACGCCGAGGCCCTCGCGGTCGCGATCCGTTCCGCGGAGGAGCTTGGCGCGACCTTCATCAAGGCGCCGCTCCCAGAGCGCCCGAGGGAGTTCGCGCGCGTCATCCGGGGTTCGCATGTTCCTGTGCTGATTCTGGGCGGCGAGAAGCTCGAATCGCTCGAGGCGCTCTTTGGGGCGATCGCGGGCGCGAGGGAATATGGCGCGGCGGGTGTGGCGATGGGACGCAACATCTGGGGGCAGGATGATGCTGATGGAGTGCTGGAGGCGACGGTGGGGCTGGTGCACGGAGGGTGGGGCGTCGACGCGGCACTCGCTCACCTCCGCTCCAGGACCTGATCCTTCGCCGCTGCGCTGGCGTGTATACTGCTGCGCCCGATGCGCTTGCGTGCGCGCACCGCATTCGCGGGAACCGCGCCGCGCGCAAGCTTTCTTCTTGCGATAAAATGGTTTCTGCGCTACTATGGACTCCTCCGCCGCGACGCGGCCGCGTTTCAACAACTATTTTGCGCATATCCATATCAGGAGGAGCTCATGCCCGAAACCAAAATGATCGTGAATCTCTCAAACCGCCATATCCATGTCTCGCGTGCGGACCTTGAAGCGCTCTTTGGCGCGGGGTACCAGCTCACCAAGACGAAGGATCTCATCCAGCCAGGCCAGTTTGCCTGCGCCGAGACGGTCACCATCGTCGGCCCCAAGGGCAAGTTCGAAGGTGTGCGCATCCTTGGACCTGAGCGCAAAGAGACGCAGTGCGAGATTCTCGCGAGCGACGTGTTCAAGCTCGGCGTCCCCGGCTGCCCGGTGCGCGAGTCCGGTCAGCTCGAGGGGAGCTTCCCCTTCGAGATCATCGGCCCCAAAGGATCGATCAAGAAGGAAAAGGGCCTCATCATCGCCATGCGCCACATCCACTTCGATCCGGAGGCCGCCGCCCGCTTCGAGGTGAAGGACAAGCAGCTCGTCGCGCTCAAAGTCGGCACCGGTCGCGGCGCCATCCTTCTCAACGTGGTGTGCCGCGTGCACCCCACCTACGCGCTCGAGTGCCATCTCGACTTCGACGAGGGCAACGCGCTCGGCATCGCGAGCGGCGTGATGGGTGAAATAGTCAAGCTTTGAGACAAAAACGCGCATATTCGGGCGGCCGCCAACGGCTGCCCTTTTTTTGGAGCAGCATATGAGCAAAATCATATTGAAGGCCGAAGATCTCGACGGTTACCTCAGCGCTCAGGACAATGAGTACCTCTCGCGTATGGATTCGCTCTACCGCCACACGATGGTCTCATTCAACATTCTCGCGACGAGCGGTTCAGCCGCGCAGCGGCGCCACGAGGAGCAGACCCTCATCGATCTCTACAATCAGATGGGCACGCTCATGCAGGAGATCTGCGCCTCAGAACCGAGGATTCAGGTGTACTCCTTTGTGTCGCCTCAGGAGACGCACGGCGAAGTGTCGCGGCTTATCGCGAAGCTGCGCGATGTGAACACGGGGCGCCAGGAATTCGTCTACTACATTCAGCGCGCCTTCGAACTGCTCTTCACGCTCGCGTACGGCAGCGCGGGCAAATCGAACAAGAATTACCTCATCGTCAAGACGCCGGTCAACATTCCCATGCAGAACTTCGCGGTCCACAAGATTCCGAATGTCGACGCGGCGGTGAACGACACGGTGATGTGCGTGATGCTGCGCGGAGCCCTTCTTCCATCGATGATTCTCTCAAAGGAGATTCAGGAGTACTCGTCGTCCGGCTACGTCACGCCCTTCGCGCTCTTCAAGATCAAGCGCGACGACTCGAAGCGCGAGACCACGATGGAGTATGTGCTCGATCTCGACCACTCGTACTTCGACCTGGCGCAGCTCGACGGGAAGCACCTTCTCTTCGCCGACCCGATGAACGCGACTGGCGGCTCCCTGGTTACTGTTGTGAAATATCTTCTGGAGCAGGGCGTGCGCCCGGCCTCGGTGAAATTCTTCAATGTGATAAGCGCCCTCAAGGGAAGCCTCCGCGTCGTGCGCGCCATCGAAAACATCACTACCTACACGCTGTGGATGGACCCGAGCCTCAACGAGCGGGCATATATCATGCCTGGCCTCGGCGACGCGGGCGACCGCATCAACGGCATGGATGAAGAAGGGCACCCGCGCGACATGCTCCGCCTCGTCGCCGATTACGGCACCAACATCACGGGGCTCTACCGCTCGCAGCTGCGCATCATCGAAGAGACTGTGCTGAGGCACCACGGATGAGCCTTCAGCCCGAACGCGCCGCGCTCTTCTGCGGACAGGATATTCTCCTTTTCGCGGAGATTGCCTCGCGCATCGCGGATGCTGAGGCTGAAACTGCCCAGGCCGCCGCCACCGATACGCCTTTCCTCAATCTCTCGGCGCGCGATATCACGTGGCCAGTCCCAGCCCTCGCTGAGGGCGCCGCGCGCTCGACGCTCGAGTTCAGAGGCGAGCTGTACGGCGCCGCGATGCTGGGGGAGGGCGACCACCGCCCCAAAGGCGCCGTGGCCCTGCCCGTGCGAACCCTCGCGCTGTCCTTCGTCTCCGACATCAGCCGCTTTGCGCTTCTCGCGAAGGCGCACGCCCAGTGGGCCTCGGTCTCGCGCTTCTGCGGCGCCTGCGGCGCACCCCTCGTCGACGCGAAAGGCCACCGCGAGGTGGAAGAGCCCCTCGATGACCACGCCCACGGCGCGCGCTTCTGTCCGCGCTGCAAGCGCCTCTATTTTCCCCGCATGTCGCCCGCGGTCATTGTCCTCGTGCGGAAGGGCGACGCGATTCTGCTCGGGCACAATGTGCGCTTTCCCGGCAAACGCCACAGTCTCCTCGCGGGCTTTGTCGAAATCGGCGAGACGATCGAAGAGACCGCCGCGCGAGAAATTCGCGAAGAGGCAGGCATCGAGATCAAGAATTTGCGGTATTTGAAGTCGCAGCCCTGGCCTTTCCCCGACTCCCTCATGCTGGGATTCACCGCGGAGTGGGCCTCGGGCGAAGCGCGCGCCGACGGCGAGGAGCTCGATCACCTGGGCTGGTACACCATCGACGATCTCCCCGAAATGCCGATGAAAGGCAGCATCGCGCGCTCCATCATCGACACCTTCATCGCAGGCGGTTTTTCGAACTCCTGACGCGCCGCAGAGCATTGAGACTCGGTATCTCAATCACTCTTCCCTCGATTTCGATGAGGCCATCGTCCTTCATGCGGGACAGCTCGCGCGAGAGGCTCGGCCTCGCGACGCCCATGAGGTCGGCCATCTTCTCGAAGGTCGGTTCCACCTTGACGCGGACAGCTCTCCGCCCCGGCCCCGTACTCGCGCCTATCCCTTGGCCCGCGCCGGTCGAGCGCCCCGCGGTTTCCGCACGAGCCAGCGCGTCTGCTCCAGGCACCCCCGCTTGGGCCTTGCGCAGCAGCCAGTCCGCGATTCTCTGCCTGAGCGTCGCGAAGCGCGTGAGCCTCAGGCGCTCGCTCAAGAATTGGATGCGGGAGCCGCTCTCTGAGAGGCAGGCTTCGAGAATCGATTTTTCGCTCATGCAGAGTTTGAGCAGCTCTGCTCTGGGGAACGAGATGACGCGGCACTCGGTCTGCGCACCCACGGTGACGGGAAGCACTGGTTTTGGGGCGAAGAGCACCGCGCTCGCGAGCGCCTCGACAGGCGCGAAGGTCTCCACGCGCATGCATCGGCCCTCGTCGTCCGACATCTCCGCGTAGGCTGCGCCCTCGATCAGAATGTAGAGGGAGGTGTACACGCAACCTTGCAGCAGGATGAGCGAATCTTTCGGATAGCGATGGTCCTGCCACCGGGCGGTTCGTATGAGCTCGGCGAAACGCTCTACGGGAATCGCGCGGAAAAGGCTGCATGTGGCGAGTTTTGCGATATCGCGAGTATCCATAATCAGGTCCCCGTTGCGCTGTTGCTGGAACAATTATACACTACGTGTCAAGGAGCAAGCTATGGACTTCAGCTGGAAAATTGTCATCGACGCGGGACTCATCTCGATCGCGCTCGTACTCGCGACGCTCTTGCGGTCAAAAATACCCTTCCTGCAAAAATATCTCGTGCCGAACGCGCTCACCGCAGGCTTCCTCCTTCTGCCCGTGTACAATTATCTCCTCCCCTCCATGGGCTATGCGACGAATCGTCTCGGCGACCTCGTTTATCACCTGCTGAACATCTCGTTCATCAGCATGTCCTTGCGATCGTCTCCTCCTAAGATCAAGGGCTCCAAGTCGAATGGCAGCGTGCTCGGCATGTCAGCCGTGATCCTCTTCGGGTACTCGTCCCAGGCGATTCTAGGGCTCCTGCTCACCCTGTTTTTCCTGCCGAACATTTTTCCCTCCTTCGGCCTCCACCTTCCTCTCGGATTCGCCCTGGGTCCGGGCCAGGCCTACGCCATCGGGAAGGGCTGGGAAGCGATGGGGTTTGTGGGCGGCGCCACTGTGGGGCTCACGTTCGCCGCGATAGGTTATCTCTGGGCGTGTTTTGGCGGCATTCTCCTCATCCACAAGGGCATCCGCAAAGGGTGGATGAAGGAGGAGCAGCTCACGTTGATGAACGATAAAGCCATGCTCACTGGCATAATTCCTCGCGGTACCCCAAAACCCAACGGAGGCAAACTGACCACAGACTCGGAGGCTATTGATTCCTTCAGTTTCCATGCGGGCATTGTGGTATTCGTGTACTTCTTGAGTTTCCTTTTCCTCAAGGTGCTGACATTCTTCCTCTCCTTCGCGGGTAAGACAGGCATTGAACTCGCGACGAATCTCTGGGGCATCAACTTCATTTTCTCGGCTATAATCGCCATTTTAGTGCGAAAGATCATCGATCTGCTCAATCTTGGCTATGTGATCGACGACGACTCGATGACGCGCATCTCCGGAATCTCCGTCGATTACATGGTGGCGGGCGCGCTCGCGGCGATTTCGCTCGTCTTTGTAGGGAAATACTGGTTTCCGATTCTTCTCATGTCGACGATCTGCGGTTTTATGGTGTACTACACGGTCCCATGGGTGAGTTCGAGAATGTTCCGCGACTTCCGCTTTGAACGCATGCTTATGCTCTATGGAGTATCGACAGGAACGCTCTCGACGGGGCTTGCGCTCCTGCGGGTTATGGACCCAGAGTTCAAAACGAAGGTGAGCTCCGATTACATGCTTTCGGCGGGACTCACCTTCGTGCTCGCCATACCTTTCATCCTGGCCATAAATCTGCCCGCGAAAGCTTACACGACGGGATCGATGCTGCCGTTCTGGATATTCCTCGGCATCGCGTTTGCCTATCAGATCATGGTTACGGTGATCTACTTCGTGCTCGCGAGAAAGCGGCGTTTCGCCCTGCCGGGAGAAAACTTCTACAATCCAGGAAAGTGATTCTTGTTGAGCTCGCGCAGCAATCCGATGGCGTCGGCGTACTTCTTGCCGGACGCCTTCGGGTCGCTGAATACGACGCGGTAGACGCTCATGCCCTGATAGAACTCGAAAAAATTCCACTTGAGCACACCCTCAGCCTCGACAGTGTCGAGAGCAAAGACGATAGGGGCTGCCGCGGTGCCGCGCGACGCGGTGAATTCCAGCCTGTCCGTATAGAGCGCGATTTTGCCGCGCACCACGGTCTTCATGGAATCGATGCGTTTTCCCCTTCGCAGGCGCACAAGCTCATCGGAGAAGATGAGTTCAGCGCTCTTCGTTCGGAGGGCCTCTTCGAGCGCGTTTTTAAGCATGTCGCTCTGAAGCGGCATCCACGCCGCCACTGTGTCGGGGAAGAGGGCCACGCTTGGGCCTCCTGCCGCGCCGGTTCCATCGAAGAGCTTCGGGTGCGCCGCCGTATCGCCTTGGCTCGCGATGGTCAATCTTGAATCGTCTCCATACTCAACCGAGAAACCGCAGCGGTCGCAGGTGAGGAGCCGCCCCTTGCTGTGGAGGCTCGCGTGCGCCCCGCAGTTCGGGCAGATGTAGATCGCGAGTTCGAGGCTCTCCGCCCCGCGCGCGCTCGCAAAGAGAATCCCTCGCTCCTTGCACCACGCGCTGTCGTCATAGGCAAGGGCGTCGTTGAGCCGCCGATCGATCTCATGCAGCGGCAGGCTCTTCAGCTGCTCGGGCGTGAAGAGCACCGAAAACTCGATTTCGGTGCGACCCCTTCTGCGCACATGCGTCCAGCGGGGTTTGGTGAGGTATCCGCCTCTCGTCTTGGTGAGCACCACGGGCGCGCGGAGAAGGCGCAGGAGCTTGGCGCTCGAGTAGAAGGCGGGGAAGGGCGTGCCCGTCCAGCTGCTCTGGCCTTCAGGATACATGCCGACGACGCCCCGCCTGTTCTTGATCAGGTCGACGATCCAGCTCACGGTCTCGATATCGGGAATCGCCTTCGACTTGGGGATGCTCCCCACGAGCTTGATGAGCAGGAACCGCATGATGGGATTGCGCATGTTGCCGTCGCTCGCCACCCAGTGGATGGGGTAGGGCACAAAAGAGTTCGTCATGAAGGGATCGAGGAGCGTGGTATGGTTGCCCACCAGGATGAAGGGGGGCTTCAAGGTCGAGAAAAGCTCGCGGTTGATGGGGCTGATCCTGTAGTTCCACCTGAGCCAGTATCCATACGTGTGCCTGACGAGCCACGTGAAAAATTTGAAATTGGTCGGATGGTATCGCCGCTTCAGTATCATATTCGCGTTCCTCGCGTGTCATGATAGTGGCGGGCCAGGGCGGCGGCAAGAAGGGGCATACAGCTGCAAAAAGATGAAATATATGGTATGTAATTCTGCTGATGGACTTTGGAGAGATCTACGAGCGCTGGCTCAGGGAGCACGGCGAGGGCGACAGCAGAGCATCCGTTGAACGGGCGTCGCGCGACAGCCGCGCCGCCCGCGCTTCGACGCGTCCATCCTCGCGCGCCGATTACAAGAAGCTTCTTCCCCAGGCAACGCTCGACCTCCACGGCATGCGCGAGGTAGAGGCCCGCGCCGCCGTACGCTCCTTTGTCGGCGCCTGCGCCGCGCGCGGGCTCGAGAAAGTGAGCATCATTCACGGGAAAGGCAATCACTCGCGCGATGAGCAAGTGCTCGCGGACGCTGTCCGCGATGAGCTGGAGAAAAATTCGTGCGCGGGAGAGTTTGGTTTCGCGGACAATCGGCACGGAGGAAGGGGTGCCACCTGGGTCCGCATTCGGCAGGCTATTTCTCGCGGTAAATGATTCGGCCTCGGTTCAAATCGTACGGCGACAGGCCAACCTTCACTTTATCGCCCGGTACAATACGGATGTAGTGTTTTCGCATTTTTCCCGACAGATGCGCCAGGATGACATGACCGTTCGCCAGCTCGACGCGAAACATCGTATTCGGCAGGGCTTCTTTGACGATGCCCTCAACCTCGATCGCTTCTTCTTTAGCCACACATACTCCTAAAGTAAAAAATCAGGGGAATTTGCCCTACTCGCCGCGCGGTATTCTTGCACCGCCGGCGCAGGTGAAATACTATGAGCCAATGCGCGGAATGTCAACATGATGGCAGGCCAGCCGTGGCACACATCTTGACATTTTTGACGATGTGATGCATTGTGCCCAACCATCGCAAGTGGGTACTTGCGCAGCACTTGATGAGGGGGAGAGAGATGGAGAATACCTTCATCGACCGGATGAAAGAACTGCTGCTTTCGCAGCGACAAGAGATATTGGACACCATCGCCGAGTCGAACGAGCAACTCAAGACGGTGCTCTCGGAAACGGATCCCAAGGATTCAGCGGATATCGCCTCCGACGACGTCGATCGCATCATGATCGAAGCTCTCAGCTCCCAGGACCTCAAGCGCTACCGCGCGATTGAATCAGCATTGCTGCGCATCAGCCAGGGGCGTTACGGACTCTGCGCGAAATGCGGCAAGAAAATTCCCCAGGAGCGCCTCGAGGCGATTCCCTACGCCGTGCTCTGCGTGGAGTGCCAGAAGAGCGATGAACGAAAAAACCGCTAATTAGTCAGCCTTTACTTGCCGCGCGCCGAGCGCGCTTTCAGCGGTCCGCGCGGCGCGTCTCAGCCCTTAGCTCATCGATTCCGATTTCTTTCCACACCTTCGGAGCATCCATATACCACAGCGATCGGTAGCCAGCCTCTTCCGCCGCGGCGAGCGCCGCGTGCTGATAGGTGCCGATGTGCGATGGCGCGTGGGCATCGTCGCCTATCGTGATCCGCACTCCCTTCTCGCGCATTCTCTTCAAAATCGTCAGAGAAGGGTAGGGCTCGTGGTGTTTGCCGCGCGCGACTCCGCCCGTGTTGATCTCGGCGATCGTTCCCCGCTCCGAGGCGAGGTCGACAGCCTGGAACGCGGCGTCGATGTAGGCACCGTCGCGCTCATCGAACCATCTGCCATCGGCGTTATTCTTTTTTACGAGATCGAAGTGCCCGATGATGTCGAATCCATCGCGCTCAATCATCTCGGCCATGTACTGCCAGTAGCGCTTCCAGATGCGGCTGTAATCTCCATCGCTGGCCCAGCGGAGCACTTTTGGAGTGAACTGCTCCTGCGGTTCATCGACGGTAAAAAATTCCTCGCCCCGCGCGGTGATGTAGTGCACCGAACCAATGCGGTAGTCGAGTCCGAAGGGCTCGTAGGCTGGAGTATCGGGCATAGTGATGCCTGGCGCGTAATCAGTCTCGAGGCCAAGAAAAATCTTCATACCCTGCGGCGCGTACGCTCGCTGAAGCTCGCGGATCGCCGCGACATAGGCCTCAGCGCGCTCCCAAGGCAGATTCCATCGGGTTTTGAAGGGTACAGGCGCGTGGGCCGAGAAGCCGAGGTGGCTGTAGCGGTGCTGAAAGGCGGTGGCGGCCATTGTCGCCGCGTCCGCTTTCCCGTCGCAGAAAGAAGTGTGGGTGTGGAAGCTGAAGGCCATGCGCGATTTTATCACTGCGGCCACTAGGAGCGCTACGGCCGGAGCCTCGTATTGACGCGCCTCCAGCCATTTCCTACTATGACCCCATGAGCGAAGCAACAGCGGCGCAGACACAGCTGCGCGCACTGCTCTCTTCTCTGCCCGACATCGTGTACATCCTCGATGAGCATGGCATTTTCCTTTTCCTCAATGAGTCGATTTCAATCTTGGGATACCAACCCGTTGAACTCATCGGGCAGCACTTCAGCCTCATCATTCATCCGGACGACAGACCCAACATTTCGCGCGACATCGTGGTCGAGAAAATTCGCCACACCGAAAAATTCCCCGAGATTCCTCCAAAACTCTTCGACGAGCGCCGGTCGGGAGACCGGAGGACGAGGGAGCTCGAAGTGCGGCTCCTGCACCGCGACGGCCACGTCGTGTACGCCACGGTGAACGCCTATGGAGAGCGCGCGCTCGACATTCCGCTCATCTCTGGCCTCGATGGGCTGGCGCCTCAAACTGTGGGAGTGATCCACGACGTGAGCGCGATGCATCTCTATCAAGAGAGCCTCGAGGAGTCGCTCGCGGTGAAAGAGCGATTGCTCCGCGAGATGCACCACCGGGTA
>Ga0172370_10006331_pt1 | contig 14890 bp, 15 predicted proteins | sample LakKiv5m_FD_114538 | JGI IMG/M metagenome (GOLD analysis project Ga0172370, IMG submission 114538) | Freshwater microbial communities from Kabuno Bay, South-Kivu, Congo - kab_022012_11.5m | ecosystem: Environmental > Aquatic > Freshwater > Lake | place: Democratic Republic of the Congo...
ACAGTCTTCTAGGGCGTGCAGGCGTTGTGTGAGCGTTTTCTGGCTCTTGCATATCTTCTTGAGGTCAGGAAAACCCATTTGTTTGCTTTGTAGGGCTTCCAAAATGGCAGGATAGTAAGGTTTTGCGATTTCTTGTAAAAAGTGCTACTTGTTGTTTCCAACCATACACTTCGGTTTATTTTTGGAGCTTGAATACTATTGCGCTACTAAAGGAAACCATGGTTTCCAATTGGAAACTTTAATTAAGGTAAGCAGGGTAATTGAAGCAACACAAAAGAGTTGTTGAAATGCCTGATTCGCTTATTGAGGAGCTTCCAAAAATCGTCGCCCAAGGAAAGAAAGAGGCGCAGCGCATATTGGACGGGCTTTCAAGGACAAACAGAATTACACTTCAGACAAACGAGCTTGTTTTGCCGACGAAAGCAAAAGGCGGCTATTTTGGGCAAACTCTGCGGAATGATGACAAGAAAGAATGGTTTAACAGAATGATTTACGGGGACAATCTGCTTGCTATGCAGGCTCTGCTTGCAGGGGACGCGCAAACTCCTTCAATGCGTGGTAAAATTGACTTGATTTATATTGATCCTCCTTTTGACAGCAAGGCTGATTATCGCACAAAAATAACTCTGCCTGGGACTGAAATTGAGCAGAAGCCTACTGTGATTGAGCAGTTTGCTTATTCGGACACGTGGAAGGATGGGACGGCGAGCTATTTGCGGATGATGGTTCCAAGACTTATTCTTATGAGAGAATTGTTAAGCGAACAGGGCAGCATTTATGTGCACATTGATTGGCATGTCGGGCATTATGTCAAGGTAATAATGGATGAAATTTTTGGGAAGGAAAATTTTAGAAGTGAGATAGTATGGAAAAAATTGACTGCATCAAAATCTCAGAGTAAATTCTTCAGTAATGTAAAGGACACAATATTGTTTTATACAAAATCTGAAAAATGTTATTTTAAAGGGCAATATTTGCCCGCCTATCAAGATGATCATAGTTATCCTTACCTAGAGGAAAAAACAGGAAGACGCTGGGGAAGTTTTGATTTTACTCAAACTGGTCAGGGGGCGGCAAGGAGATTTGGAGAAAAATTACTTGAGCCCCCAAATGGAAAACATTGGATATGGGGGCAAGAAAGAATTAATGAAGGGCTTCTAAATGGGCTGATAATTTTTACCAAAAATGGCGTCCCACGATTAAAAAAATATTTAGATGAGAAAAAAGGTGATTATTTAGGCGATTTGTGGGTTGATGAACGGATTTGGGCAGATGAAAACGCCGCCCCACTATCGGCTAATAGCAATGAAAGAGTAAATTATGATACGCAGAAGCCTTCTTCTTTATTATCAAAAATTGCTGATGCATCTTTACCAGAAAATGGTATAATTGCTGATTTCTTCGCTGGTTCCGGCACAACTGGCGCAGTTGCAGAAAAACTCGGCAGAAAATGGATTATGTGCGACTTGGGCAAGCCTGCCTGCATGATTGCGAGAAAACGCCTTATAGACCAAGATGCAAAACCATTTCTCTACCAGTCAATAGGAGACTATCAGAAGGAACAGTTTGAGCAGTCTGCTTTCAAAACAATTGGCGATTTGGCAGATGTTGTCGTTAATCTCTACGGAGCGCTTCCTTTCCCGCGTCAAGAAAATGTCCCAAATAACCTCGGCTACATAAAGCAGTCAAAAACGCTCGTTTTCGTTGATTCACCATCAAAAATGACGGGTTATGCCACGCTAAAGAAAGCACAGGAGCTGCGCGCCTCTTTTATGGGCGGCTGGGATAAGGTAGTTGTCCTCGGCTGGAACTTCGTTACCGACATAGGGCGCATAATTGACAATATGAATGATGAGAGAATGGAAGTATTGGTGATACCTCCTGACCTGCTTGACCGGCTAAAAACAAAGGCAAGCTACGAGCAGCTTATCAAAACTGGCAAAGTGAGGTTCTCCTCGTTGCAATACCTCACTATAAAACCGATAAAAAAGAGTGAATACAACGAAGAGAGCGATGAGCTTTCGGTTGAGCTGGACAATTACGTGCTTCTTTCTCCAGATGTAATGCCGCTGGACAAAGAGAATAAGGAAAAACTGGAGAAAGTGATTGCCGCCGACCCACTGAGCCTTATTGAATACTGGAGCATTGACCCTGATTATGACGGCGAAGTTTTCAGGAGCAAATGGCAGGATTACAGGGAAAACAATGATGATTACAAGACAAAGAAAGTTGCAAAACTTCTTCTGCCAAAAACAAAGGGAAAAAGAAAAGTCTGCGTCAAAGCGGTTGATGTATTCGGCTTTGAGAGCGTTGCAGTGCGCGAGGTATTGTAAATGGCCGGCGCAAAATCCCTTGGAACTGGCACAACGCCCCTAAAATTAGCGGACATAATTACAAAAATGGCTAACAAGGAATGGAAGGACGAGACATTCCTTGAGAAAGTTTCCCCAACAACGCGCGACTTGTTGCGTTTCTGGGACCCTGAAGGCGGCTTTTCTGATTTAAGGGAGTTCAATTTCCACGAGGGGCAATGGCAGGCTATCCTAAATGCCGTTTATGTGCATGAAATACTGAAAATCAAAAGTGTCCATAACATGTATATGGCGGTCAGACCTGAGCTGCTTAACGAGATGGATTTGCTTGACATAAAGAAAGACAAATACGAGCACCCGAAATACTGCATCAAAATGGCAACCGGCACAGGAAAAACTTGGGTCATGTCCGCGTTTCTGATTTGGCAATATCTCAATGCAAGGCACGAAGAAAGCCAAACTGGCAGATTCTCAAAGAATTTCCTGCTCATAGCGCCGGGAATAATAGTCTATGAGCGATTATTGGATGCCTACCTTGGAAAAAGAAAAGAGGATAGCACAAGGAACTTCGATGAGTCGGATTTTAGCAAATTTGAGAAACTTTTTGTGCCGCCCGCTTACAAGGACGAGATTTTCGGTTTTATACAGTCCTGCGTTGCACAGAAAGACGAGATAGGCAGAAAAGTTACTGGTGAGGGGCTAATTGCGATTACAAACTGGCACCTTTTGGCAGGGGAAGATGAGGAAAGCGACACTGGAAGCCCGCTGGACAGCCCTTCTGCAACAGTAAAGCGCCTGCTCCCAATAACTCCGGGAACTTCTGCTGGGCACTCCCTTGAAGAGCTTGACAATAGATACCTGCGTGGCAGGGAGATTGAATTCCTTGAAAATTTGCCTGATTTGGTGGTTTTCAACGATGAGGCGCACCACTTGGGCGAACTTAAAAAATCCGATGAAGTTCTTGAGAAGAAATGGCAGGAAGCGCTTACTGGAATATTAGAGAAAAAAGGCGCAAGTTTCATCCAAGTGGACTTCTCCGCAACTCCGTACACTATTACTGGCTCTGGGCAGAAAAGAACAAGGCACTTTTTTCCCCACACAATAGTGAATTTTGAGCTGGTAACTGCAATAAAGAACGGTCTTGTGAAAACGGTTGCAATTGATAAAAGAAAGGAGATAGCTGCCATTCCACTGGACTTCAAATCAGACAAGGACGGCAGAATAACCTCGCTTTCGGACGGGCAGCGCACAATGCTTAGGGCGGGACTTGCAAGGTTAAGGATTTTGGACGAGGGCTTTGCAAAAATTGACCCAAGCAGGCACCCGAAGATGCTCATTGTTTGTGAGGACACTTCAGTTGTTGAGCCGGTTTCCACTTTCCTGCGCCAAGAAGGATTGGGCGAAGAAGACATAATGGAAATCCACTCAAACAAGAAAGGAGACATAGGGCAGGAAGAATGGGAGAAGCTCAAGCAAAAGCTCTTTAGCATAGACAAGAGCGCAAGCCCGAAGGTAATAATTTCAGTTCTCATGCTGCGCGAAGGCTTTGACGTGAATAATATTTGCGTAATCGTGCCATTGCGCGCTACCTCTTCGTACATTCTCCTTGAGCAAACAATAGGCAGGGGCTTGCGGCTTATGTGGCGCGAGCCAAGATATGAGGACAGCAAACGGGAGAATAGGGAAAAACTGCTCATCAGGAAAGAAGAACCCGAAAATTACATGGACATTTTGAGCATAATTGAGCATCCCGCATTCATTCAATTCTATGAGACAGAGCTAAGCGGTGCGATTGGAGAAACAAAGGCGCTTCCCAAAAGAGACAGAGTTGTTGGCGACATAATATCCGTGCCGCTTAAGGAAAATTTCAAGGAATACGATTTCTTTTGGCCGCTTATTGTGCACGACAAGGAGGAGCATCTGACTTCAGAAGAGCTGTCAGTTGAAAAGCTTGAGCCATTTCCCATAAAACTAGAGGAGCTCAAACCACTAGTAAACAGGGAAGGAGATGTCTTTTACGGGGAAGAGCTTACGGTAAAAACAAAATTTGGCGAGTATTCGGTTACTGCCGACATTTTCACTGCAAAAAGTTACAACTCGTTTATACAGAAAATCGTGAATGCCGTTTCCTCCGTGCCAGTAAAAATAGGCAAAAGGACGCAGAAAACCTTTCCAATAATGCAGATTAACTCTGCTGTGATTGCCAAGCTTACAGATGACTACATAAGATACAGACTATTTGGCAGCGAATTTGACCCGCTCAAGGACAACAACTGGCGGATACTTGTGCTTACCCAAGAGAAAATAATACAGCACATAGTGCGGAACGTCAGCCAGTCAATTTATGACTTGCAAAACAGGCTGAAAGTGGTTGATGCAAAAATTATCAAAAGGAATTTCTCCGAAGTAACCGAAATAGAGATACGGGAAACCTATGCGATAAATGTTGCCAAGACAATTTACTCCAAACTTGCCTTCCCTTCCAACAAGGGCGGGTTTGAGAGGGCGTTCATGGAATTTGTTGACTCTGACTCAAAGGTAAAATCTTTCATAAAAATAGACCAGTATTATTATCCATTCGCAAATGTCCTTTATGTTCGGGAAGACGGGCAGCTTGCCCATTATGTTCCTGACTTCTTGGTGAGGATAGGAAATAGTATTTATCTTGTGGAAACAAAGGCAGAACGAGACATGAACAATATTAACGTGAAGCAGAAACGCCTCGCAACGCTTGATTGGATAAGCAAGGTGAATGAGCTTAAAGCTGAAGAAAGAATGGGTTGCACGTGGCATTATGTTCTGCTCGGAGAACGCACTTTCTACGAGTTCAGCGGCAAAGGAGCCACAACAGAAGAAATTTTGAAGTATACATTGCTGACAAAGGACAAAGTAGAAGGGAAACTTGCTGCTTTTGTGAATGAAACGCTCTAAATCTCGGTTTTTTCCGGATATCTATATATTTCGTAGGGAATACGTCCGTCTTCAAACAACCATCAGCAAAAGCGAAACAGGAATCGCCGGATGCGCCCCGCCTATCTGAAGATGGTTCTTGGTCGCAAGTATCCCGCGCGGGTGCTTGAGTATGTTCCGGAAGTCCTGCCCGTGTATGCTGTTCTGGTATTTCACTTCCACGGGAAGCATGCCGTCCGGCAGGCGCGCGAGAAAATCAACCGACTCGCCCTTGGCGTTGCGCGCGTAGAACACGGAATCGGACTGGTCAAACAAATCCGATGGAGCAAGGTTGTAGCAAAGCCGGCAGAGATGGTCTCCTACCACCTGCTCAACGGCAAGCCCCTTGTTTTCGCTTGAGGAAAGCCATTCCTGGGACGACTTGAAGTAATCGCAGGCAGGGTTCTCAAGGTAGGCGCGGAAAGCGTGGAAAAAAAACGGGTTTGGCAGCTGGATTTTCTTTTCCGAGCGGTGTTTGGGGCGGTTTTTGCCCTCGTCATAGGCAGCATAGGAATTCAGGACAAAAAGCGTCTGAAGCGCATCTGTATAGTCCATCACTGTAACGGAAGTCGGAATTCCCGCTTCTTTTGAGAGCTTTGCCCAGCCAACCGGTCCCCCGCGATGGCTGAGGATGGCAAGGAGCACTTTCTTGGCGGTTGCTTCGTTTCTGTTGAGCCGCGCAAGGTCGCCAAAAAATAGCTGGAGGTAATTTTCATATACGTGCGCGCCTATCTTCTGTCGTGTAACATACTGGTTGAGCGCGCTCATCACTCCGCCGGTAAGCAAATACTCGTCAAACAGGGCATCCGCCTCTCCTTTCAGCGGAAGAAGCGGGTCAAGCACGCTATTTGCATCGGATGAAAAAAGGCGGCTGAACGCGTCTTTTCTCTTTACAGTATCTGTCAAGCCAAGAGAGTCCATTTTTTGCCTGATGCTCTCAGAACGCAATGCGGCATATTCCGAGAATTTCATAGGCATCAATATCTTATGGCTCTGCCCGCGATAAGTTTCCCCCTTCCTGCCGCCGAGCCGTTCCGGTGCATGTTTCAAATCCCAGCACGAAGAGCCGGTGAAAATGAATGTCTTGTTCGCTAGCGAGCGTCGGTCAATCACTCCCTTGTATGCAATTTCCCATTCTTTCACGCGCGAGATTTCATCAAGAATTATCAGCTTGCGCCCTGCGCCCAGCCGTTCAGACCAGTCCAAATAAGTGTCAATGATTGCGGCAAGTTCAATGGGTGAATTCACCATGTCGCAGGCGTAATAGAAAACATCCTCTGGCTTGCGCGCCTTAAGCTCGTCGCGGATTATCATTTTCGCAAGCGTTGTCTTGCCAACCTGCCTCGGTCCGCGCACGCTGTAGAACGCATCAGCGGAAAGGTCAATGTATTTGAGCAGGCGCGGGGTCCACTTTATCTGCGCCCTCTCAAGCTCAGCTATCTTCGGGTCTTGGTTTATTGCGTTTCTGTCCGCCCACCAGGGGTTTTGTTTTGCGAGTGTTTCAATGTCCATTTCAAAACCTTTTGATATAGTCTGATATACTTAAAATGGTATTCTTGATATATTCTGATATATTAAAGATAGATATTTATATAAATGTTTTGGGGATAAGTAAAACTCAGTGTAAAAGCAGGGGCAGCTAATTTTTTCCATACCCAACGTGCGAATAATAGACCTCATGCATGTGCTCTCACGCTCCGGAAAACCAGCCGCTTCGCCTTCGCGGAATCCGCAAAGACCCAGCATATTTTACCGTCGCGCGTCAGGATTATTTTTTTCGAGTCCTGAAGATAAGACAGGATTATGCCGAACGTCTGATATTGCATCCTCTTCGGAAGCGACCTCCAGAGCGACATCCGAGTATGGTAGTTTTTGGAGGATTTTATCGCATCCTCTACCATCAGCACGGTATCAAGCCGGGGATAATGCAGCACGTTGGAGCTGTCCATAACACATTCCTGCCAATTATACATGTTTATACAACTCCATTTTAAGTGCTTTTCGCTTCAAAGCGCAGAAAAAAGAAGTTTTTCAGTATATAAACGTGAGCAGATCCCCGTGCCGGTCGAAAAAACAGCTAAAAAACAAACACGTCGTCTATCTTCGACTTCAGCGCAACAGCCACGTCATGCGCAAGCTGAAGCGACGGATTGTATTTCCCCTGCTCAAGAAAAACAATCGTTTCGCGGCGCACGCCCACCTTGCGCGCGAGCTCCTCCTGCGTGAGATTGTGGCGCGCGCGAAGCTCCTTTATTCGGGTTTTCATTCCAAGTCCTCCTTTCTCGATAGGTAGAACCTGAAGAATATGAGCGAGGCAATCATGGCGAAAAACACGAGCGACAGCGCGTTTTCCGCTTCAAACCGGATGCCCCCGAACTGGTTGGCGAGAAGCAAGATGGCGATTAGCACGTATGAGAACCACCACGAATAGCCAACAGCAACGCGCTGCACGAGCCGCGTCCTTTCATCCACGAGAACTTCTCCTCTATTCTCCTGCCATGCGCGCACAAGGGCAACCGCCACCATCGCAGTGGCAACTGCAACAAAGACGGAAACTGTCTTCCCGTCCGCGTCAGGTGCAAAAAAGCCAAGATACGCTGCAACGAGATAAACAAGCGCCGCGAAAAGCAGCAGGTAGATTGACCGTTGCGAAATTCCTTTCTTTCTCTTGCATTCATTATGTTTCATATTTCTCACCTTTTGTTAGGAAAACATCACTTTATGTTAGAAATATATAACTAAATGTATTTAAGCTTGCCTATTCTTTTATATTCACAATGTATAACATTAACCAATGCGCAGGCGATATTTTGTTCGACATGAAAACAACAGGAACGGGCGCGAAGACGGGCGCAAAAGACATTAAGCCAATTGTGCAAACTCCTTCAGAAGAGACGGTTCAAGTCAGTATCCTCGAACTCCAGAAGAAGTTCGCCAACACAAAAACTGCCCATGTTCTATCTGAGAGCGGCTCTGCAAAATCCGCGGTTGTAATCTACCCGAGCGGCAAGAAGATACCCAATGTGGTCATAATCGCCGAGGACATTCTTCTCTGAATTTCATTCATTTTTATTCCTTTCCTATAACATTTATTCCGTGCCATTAATGCATAGCTCACACCATGCCGGCGTGCAAGCAATCCGCACGCTCCCTGCTGCAACGCGCCCTGCGAAAAACTGCGATGGAAATTTCGCGCGGCGCATGCTTCAGGTCGCGCCAAAGCCAGTGGCCATGCTCCTTCTTTCGATTGCCCTGTCGCTCTCTCCTGCTCCGGCAAACTCGGGGTTGGTAAAACCTCCGTTCGTTTCCATGACAATTCTGCCAAGCATTCAAGCCGAAGCGCAGGAAGAGCGGGAGGATATGCGGGACGTGATGGCGCTTGCAAAGAAAATCTTCCACAAAGTAAATAGTGACCCGGACGTGCAGATGGCAAGGGATATCCGTTATGCTGCCGCACCATTCTTCCTCAATTCAGGCGAGCGCACTATCATCGCCCCCTATCCCGGAACTGCGAGAATAGGGCTGCCAGGTTTGGAATTTGACGTTTCTTCCGCATTACAATTTTTCGGTTTGGAGCGTTTTTCAGGAGACTTTAGCCGGGAAGACTTAGGGCAAGTCAGGATACATTCCCTCGGGCAAGAACAATCCTCTGCATCGTATGCCACCAAGGACAATGGGATGGCAGGCGTGCTGATTGTCAATATCTGCGAGGAGATTGGGAAAGGATTCAGATATTCCGCGATGCCTGTTTCCGTGAAGGGCATATCTCCTGACGAAGTGCTGGTCGTCGGAATTAACGTCGGAGATATTTCCGAAACAGAATGGAGGGCGGCGTTTCTCGGAAAAAACGGGCTTTTTGTCTGCAAAGGGGAGCTTTCACAAACAAGTGGCAAGGCAGCAGTATCTGTAATGGAACTACCAATTCCAAATGCGCTGAAAGCAGAAAAGGATTTTCCCAACGGCGCGGAAATGGTATATCTGGAATTCGAAGGAAGGGGTGCAGTCGTGATAACGGCGCAATCCGGAAAATTGTTCGTCATTCCTTTGGAATGAGGCGTTGCCCGCCCTTTAAATAGTTTAATCCCATATTCCTGCCAGCGCGCGACCGGCGGGAACTGCATGGACAACAAAAAAATCTACCTAGTATATGACTTCGAGGAGCTTTGCGGGGTGTTCTCCTCGCTTGCCGCGGCAAAGAGCGCGGTTGCCGAGCATCTTTCATTCATACGCAAATACACCGAGGACAAGTCAAGGCGGCTGGGCTTCGGGGACGTGGATTTCGAGGTGTTCGAGGACTCCGGCGAGCGCAGGTGGATTTACGCCATGCTTGCAAAGACAAAGCGCGACGGGGGCGACTTGCACAGGCGCAAGGTCGTAATCTACGAATACAAGCAGGACGTCTATTATTCTTCAATAAAGCGGCTGGTCGTGCAGAAGGACAACCTGCTCGGGGCTCCGAAGCAGCCTGCCTTGAAGTGATGGGATGACGGAAGAAAACAGCAAGGCGGCAACCGGCGGCAAAACGCCTCCTGCAAACAAACCGCCGCGGGCAGGCGAGTCCGACGGCAAATCGTCTTCGGCAGGCAAATCAACGCCGGAAAACGCGGCAGAGCCGGCTTCGCGCGCGGCACATGCCGAGGGCGAGTGGCGGCATCCGCAGCAGGATTTCCACGCGCAGCCGAACGGATTCGGACACCTTTGGTCGCTGCCATTCGGGCTGCTCGGCCCGCTTCTCGGCGCAGCGCTTTCGCTTCTTCTAGTCTTCATCCTCATGTGGGTTCTGAAGATAGTGAATGTGGTTTTCCAAAGCGCGCTCGTCTCGCTCATGTTCAATTCGGTGATGGCAAACCTGCAATGGTTCTTCGCCGCATTCCTCGCAATCGGCTACCTTGGCTATTTCTCGCGTTTTTCCCTTCGCGCCGCGCTCGTCCTCCAGCCGTTCTCAAGCGCGGTGGGCACGACGTTTTTCGCATGGATGGCTGCGTGGCTCCTGAGGGCGGTTGGAACAATGGCGGGAATAGGTTTTCTCTCGCAGGCGGGAAACGCGCTGGGGGGCAATCTCCCGACGATATTTTTCATCTTCCTCGCGCTCGGGTTTGTCGCGTCAGCCATGCGCGCCGAGCAATCGCGCGTGAAATTCTGATGCAGCAAATGCCAACTCAATACGGGTTCCCGCTGTCCTTTTGGAACTCAGACTGCAAGTCCTGCCACGTCTGCCCGGTGGATGCCTCGTCGCGCTTTTTCCTGCACCGCTCGGCATCGTCCTTCTTCCCCATTTTCTCAAATAGCGCGGCGGCTTTCCCAAAGTCGCTTCCCCGCTCATAATCCGCGGCAGCGCTCTGCTCGTCACCGAGCAGGAGATGGACTTCCGCCGCCTTGACGTAAAGAAGTTTCCCTTCGAGTCGTTTTGCTTTTGCAACCAGCAGTGCTTTTTCTTCAGCATCCATTTTTCCACCCGCGCTCGCGCGTTTCCCCTTTCTTGCGTCGGATTGTTATTAATCTTTTGCGCACCAACCCGTCCGATTTTTATGCAAAAAACAAGCTTCCTGTTCCTGCTGCTCCTGCTCGGCATCTCCCTGATTGGCGCATATCAGGCGCTGACCGGCGCGCCAGCAACTGCGGCAACCGCGCGCTTCCTCGCGCTTTCCGCATTCTTTCTTCTCTGCGTTTCGCTGATGATAGGCCCCCTCGCGGTCTTCCAACCGGAAAAGTTCGCGTCCTTAATCGAGCCGCGCAGGGCGGTGGGGCTTGCCGCGTTCTTCTTCGCCGCGCTGCACATAGTTGTCGTAATATCGCTTTACTTCGGCTGGGATTTTGCCAGCGTGCTTTCGTTCCCCCAACTCGTCATTGCAGTGCCTGCAGCAGCCATCCTCGCGCTTCTCGCGCTCACCTCCTGCGACTACGCGGTTGAAAAGATGGGCATGGCAAAATGGAAGACGCTGCAGTATCTCGTCTATCCCTCATTCATCCTTCTCTTCATCCACTTCATGCTCAAGTCGAACGGTCTGTTCGCAAAGCAGGGCGCGGCGTTGAGCTTGAACTTTTCCGAAGCCGCGCTTTTGCTTTTCGCGCTTGCCACAATCGCACTGCAGGTGGCGGGGTTCTACGTGAGGATGAAGAGAAAAAATGCAGCCGTTTTTTCTTCTGAAAAGGGAAAAGAAGAGGGATAGCCCCGACCAGATTCGAACTGGTGTATCCAGGTTCAAAGCCTGGTGTCCTTGGCCACTAGACGACGGGGCTGCTTAGACAGATTTATGACAGAGGAATTTTTATTGGGTGGCTTTCGAGCATTATTCTTCCTTGCAGCTGTCCCACATGAACTGGAAGAATTTTCTGTACCCGTCCGCAAGCTTCCTGCTTTTGAGCACGAATTGCAGCGGCTCTGCTGCAAGCTCCCCCGGCTTGGCTCCGACAAAAGTGACCACGTAATCCCCGAAGATATCCACGGCGGTGCTGCTGGAGTATCCCTTCGGCAGGAATCGGTATGGCTTGCCCACCAAATCCAGTATTTCGGGATTCTGCTCTCTTATTTCGTAATCAAAGAGGTGCATGAATTTTATTCCCGCTTTTTTTCTTTCGCGCTGGAAACGGGGAAGAAAATTCCTCAGGCGCGGGTCCAGCCAGAATGCCTTTGCGCCTATGAAGTAGACGGTTTCCCCTGTTTTTAGTATGTCTTGCAGGTATGCCTTGAATCCACCTATCCCCCGGTAAAAGTATGCCTCTTCCTTCTCTTCCTTTCGCTCATACTCCTTTTGCATCTGCGGAAGCGCATTGCACAGCTTCTCCTCCTTTTCCTTAAGAAGCTCGGAAAGCTTGGCGGGATTTGCCGCGACAAAGCGCTTCTCCCCTCCTGCAAAAAGTTCGGAGGCAAGCCCCTTCTCCGCAAGCTTGCTTAAGGAATCGTAAACGTTCCTGCGGTGCACTTTCGCGCGAAGGGAGATTGCCTGGACTGATGCCTCTCCTGTGTGCAGAAGCGCCTCGTAAACCCTCGCCTCGTTATGGCTCAAGCCCATCTCGCGCAGAATCTCCTCGTGCATAGTCAAATCTCTTCAGCCAAGGATTAAAACTGTTTCTATTTTGGTGGTGAATGCCACCACATATATATAAATACATCTATATTCACAAAGAAACACAGAAGAACACAAAGGGAGGTAGATAACGATGGTAATGAAACAAAAACAAATTGTGCCGGCAACTCCGCAGCAGATGCTCTTGGAAAAGGTGCGTCTTGATTCGCAAATACACGGTAAGATATATGGTGCCTTTGACTCCGTCGACAAGAAGACAAAATATCCTTCTAGTTATCCTGGGCTGACACCCGTTGAAATCAGAAAGCGGCTAACCATATTGGATTTATTCTGGGAAAAGCAACTGTCAAATGGGCGGCAGCTCCTTGTTCCGAATCGCGAATTGGGCGAATCATATCTCAATATACAATCATCGAACTACTCTGACAATCCCAATTCGAATAATGCGGTTAGCATTCCGATACACTCTGCCGATTTCCGTCTGTTAGTGTTGCTTTCAGATTCAGAAGCCCGGTTTCAAAACGTGTCCGGATTCCTTGTGCCCTATGTATTTGACAATGCAGTTGAGATGTCGGATAGTCCTAGGAACGAAATGGAGCAACACCGTGTCGACCTCGTGGATATGCTTGAAATAAAGCCCCTCACCCGACTTTTTGGCGCCCTGGATGGAAAACGACTCCTTGGATTCCTCTAGTCTGTTTCAGGCAAGCCGAAAACGTACGATAACTTGCTCAAGCGAATTCTGGACGTTCTGGACGAACAGATGATACATACTATAGCTGAATACTCGCTCATCCGTACGCTCAATAACTATTCTGATGGAATATCTTGGCTTGCCAGGGAACTTCGAGAAAAAATACTGGGGCCATACGACGAACTCAGGGCAAGTTTTTATGGCTCAAACCAGCAAAAATAGCCTCGTGTGGAACATTTACAATATCGGCTGCTGTGGGAGATAACCGCACCCTGCGCAGGTGCTGCCGCGTCAAAACCGGCTAATACTGCGATGCAACATACGCGACCGCGCATGCCTTCTTCCCGCAAACAATGCAGTTCCCGTGCGCGCGCTCCTCTTTTCCAAAGCGCGTTCCCCGCACATCTCCCGAGGTTTTCGCCTTCACTTCATCAGCGCAAGCCGCGCCTTCCTTGCCCATGGAGCAGAACGGCACGGCAACGAGCTTGCCCTTCTTCAATTCATCTGCAAGCTTCTCCATTGTCTCCGCCTTGGACATGCGCGCCTCGAACTCGGCAAGCGCTTTCTTTTTCATGTCGGAAATCTGCGCTTTCGCCTCCTTCTGTACAAACGCAGCAAGTTCTCCCTGTTTCACCTTGCTTTTCGCCTTGTTGTCGCGCCGCACCACTGTAAGTTCGCCCGACTCTGCCTCGCGCGCGCCGATTTCCACGCGGAAAGGCACGCCCTGCATTTCCCAGTGGTTGTACTTGAACCCTGGAGTATTCGAAGAAAAGTCCGCCTCTGCGCGGATTCCCGAGGAGGAAAGAAGCGCAACAATTTCCCGCGCCTTGGCATTCACTGTTTCTTCCGCCCCTTTTTTCGGAATTGGAACGACAATCGCCTGCACGGGCGCGAGTTCGTAAGGCAACACAAGCCCGGAATCGTCCCCGTGCACGGAAATTATTGCCGCGTAAATCCTCGAAATCGCGGGACCGTAGCACGTCTGGTAGCAGTATTCGCTCTCGCCTTTTTCGTTCAGGAATTTCACGTCGAACGGCTTTGCGAAATTCTGTCCTAGCAAATGCGTGGAGGGAAGCTGCAGCACCCTGCCGTCGGGCATCATGCAGTCCGCGGCATAAGTATTCACTGCGCCCGGGAACTTGTCCCACTGCGGGCGCTCGAAAAATACGAACGGCACACCGAACTGCTCGAATATCACGTTCGTGCTCATCTCCATGTCCTCGTGCACCTGCGCCTCCGCCTCGGCAAGCGAGGAAAACGCGTCGTGCGACTCAATCCAGTAGAACTCGCGGCTGCGGATGAACGGGCGCGTCGCCTTTGTCTCGTATCTCCAGACCTGCGACTGGTGGTATATCTTGAGGGGCAGGTCGGACTTGCCCTGTATCCACAGCGAATACATCTGATACATCGCCGTTTCCGAGGTCGGGCGCATGGCGAGCCGCTCCTCAAGCACGTTGTCGCCAGCTTTCTCCACCCAGAACACTTCTGGCGTGAAGCCCTCCACATGCCTGCTCTCCTTGTGGAAATTGCTCTCGGGGATGAGCGCGGGGAACCATGCGGGCTTGTGCCCCGTCCTCTCAAGCTCGCGCTCGTAAATCGCATACATCTTCTTCATGCTCGCAACCGACCACGGCATGAAAACCACGAAACCCTTCACGTTGTAGCGCAGGTCGCAGAGCTTCGCGTCCTTGGTTATTTCGGTGTACCATTCCGAGAAATTCGATTTTGCATTTTTCATGCCAAGGTAAGGGGTGAAAAGAATAAAAATTCGAGCAGCTTGGCTGATTCAGTAGATCCGAACATCTTTTAGCACAGAAAGTGTTTTGCTTTTTCTCCTCGTAGAAAGGACGCGACCAAAATCAGCCTGAAGCTTCAGACGTCATTTTTCGGCGCGGAATGTGATGTCT
>Ga0172370_10006332_pt1 | contig 14888 bp, 17 predicted proteins | sample LakKiv5m_FD_114538 | JGI IMG/M metagenome (GOLD analysis project Ga0172370, IMG submission 114538) | Freshwater microbial communities from Kabuno Bay, South-Kivu, Congo - kab_022012_11.5m | ecosystem: Environmental > Aquatic > Freshwater > Lake | place: Democratic Republic of the Congo...
TAAAAATGACCTCTGAAAAGAGGTCATTTTTAATGCTGCAAAAACTTTACTTTTCTGCTTATGAATAGTATTATTGTGGTAGTGAATTTTATCCAAAGGGGTTAATTATCTTTAAACTTAACACAGAAGGAGAATTATGGGCTGGCTTTTGGGAGTTTTAGTTGTCGCAGTTATATGGATCATTGCAATTTACAATCGTTTGGTTACTCTGAATGTTCGCACTGATGAAGCTTGGAGTGATATCTCTGTTCAGCTTAAACGCCGATATGATTTGATTCCAAATCTGGTCGAGACGGTCAAAGGATATGCAAAGCATGAAAAGGGTGTTTTCGAAAATGTGACTAAAGCTCGTGCAGAGGCCCTGGGCGCCAAGGGTGTTGAGGATAAGGCCAAAGCCGAAGCCGGTTTGGCACAGGCGCTAAAATCAGTCTTTGCTGTAGCTGAAGCCTATCCTGAATTAAAAGCCAATGAAAACTTTGGTAAATTGCAGGATGAGCTAACTGACACTGAGGATAAGATTCAAGCATCGAGACGTTTTTACAACAGCAATGTCCGTGATCTAAATATTGCAATTCGCGTTTTCCCGACAAACATTTTTGCTAACATGCTAGGATTTAAGAAGCGCGACCTGTTCGAGCTAGATGAAGAAGCGGCTAAAGAACCGGTCAAAGTAAATTTTTCAGAGTAAAATTTATTGAACCTCGAATGCTGAATCGCGAATTATGTATAGAGCAAATTCAGTATTTATCCATGATTCGTAATTCTTAACTCATAATTCAAGAAAGTTGATGATGACAGACACAAAGGGAAAAAAGAAAAGCAATATAAAATTACCAAAGCTCAAGGTGCCAAAAATAAACCTTAAGAAGGTTAAGGCGCCGAAAATGTCGAAGATCAATCTGCGCAAGGTTAATTGGATTACTATTTCAGGCATCTTGTGCTACCTTCACGCGCTGGTAATAATTCCACTTATCTTTAATCGCAAAAGCTCATTTGTCCAATATCATGCGAGACAGGGTGTCGCCCTTCTCTTCGTCTGGATCATCCTTGCAGAATTTTTTCATGCACCGCTTTTCCCGTGGTTTTTCATCATCTATCTAGTCGATGCAATCGTTCTCGGAATCATCAATGTCGTTCGCGGACGAGAGCGTCCGGTGCCACTGATCGGTAAGTGGGCATTGGCCAAGTAGAAGGTCGATAGAAGCGGATTGTTCTAACGCGGATTCCTTTACACGGATCAACTTGGATGACTTATGCCTAAGTATAAAGACAATAGTATGGAAGTATTTAGTTATAAAGTATATTTTATTTATTAAATACTTATAACTCTATACTCTATACTTGTGGTCTGTATACTGTAGTAACCAATCTGTGAATATCCGTGTGACAGGATCCGTGATCAAATAAACTTTATTTTAAACTATATGAATCTTTGGACCCAAGCAGATAGTAATAAACAGAGGAGTCTTTTTCTAATTTTTGGCTTCGTCGTTTTTGTTTTGGCGATTGGCTGGTTTATCGCTTATTATTATAATTCTCCCGGTATTTTCATAATCGCGGCTGTCATTGCCATCGTCCAATCACTTGTTGGCTATTATTCCGGCGACAAAATAGTTCTCTTGACCTCAGGAGCGCAGGAGATCAAGAAAAGTGACAATCCGATGCTGTGGAATGTCGTCGAGAATTTAGCGATTACTGCTGGCTTGCCGATGCCGAAGGTCTATATCATCCCCGATAACGCGCCAAATGCTTTTGCGACCGGTCGTGATCCCAAACATGCCTCGGTGGCGGTGACGACAGGACTACTTGAACGACTGAACAAAAGCGAACTGCAGGGGGTGATTGCTCACGAAATGTCCCATGTCGGCAACCGTGACATCCTAGTGATGACAGTTGTTGCGGTATTGGTCAGTGTGATTGCTCTTGTTTCTGATATTTTTATTCGAGCGCAATGGTTTGGTTTTGGTCGCAATCGAGATGAAAACAATGGTGGCGGAGGACTGATGGCAATTTTTGGTTTAATTGCGATTATTTTAGCGCCATTTGTCGGAATGTTGGTACAGTTAGCTATTTCACGCAAACGAGAATTCTTAGCTGATGCTGATGGAGCATTGCTGACTCGCTACCCTGACGGCCTAGCTGATGCGCTGGAAAAGATTTCGAGCTACAAGGCGCCGATGCGTCGAGTCAGTAGCGCGACTTCTCATTTGTTTATCTCCAGTCCGATGGGTGCCGCCGATAAGGATTCAACCGAGTCATCCGGCTTAGCCAAACTTTTCTCAACTCATCCACCGATCAAGGAGCGGATCAAGATCTTGCGAGGGATGAAAGTATAATCTTTGTGTTTTTTGTCCAACTTTAGCGAAATTGCATCAATTCTGTAAGCCTGCAAAATTCTACAATATTGGACGATCGTCCAATATTGTAGAATAAAACACATAAAACGCAATGAAAAAAGATTCAAAGAAGAAATTAAAAAATTTTACTGTTGAAGTACTTGATTTTCTTTTGAATATCCCCGATGCTTTGGCGTATGGTTTTAATCGCGGCGGCTTATATCGTTTAATGAGAGATTTTCCATATGAACAGACTCTAACATGTAGTAAAATATCCCGTATATTTTCGAACTTGAAAAATCGGGGCTATATTGAGGTCAAAAAACATAATAATCAAGAATCTGTTATTTTTACCAATAAAGCAAAATTGGCAATTGTTGACAAAATCGCGAAGAGAAGTGATATAGACGGCAAATATTATATTGTTTCGTTCGATATTCCTGAGAAAAAGAGAATTGATCGTAATAAATTCCGTCGTACAATTAAACGACTTGGTTTCAGGCAAATTCAAAAAAGTTTGTGGGTGGCAAACAGAGATTTTGGTGAATATGTGGAACTTGCCGCTTATGAGTATAAGGTTGAAAAATATGTTGTCTATTTTGTCACTGAAAACACCAATATCAGCGGTATTATTGATAAGATGCTCGAAAAGATTAGTTTATAATTTTTGAAATTATACAAAATGAGCTGTTCGTAAAAAACTGTAAGTGAATATGCTAATTCTACAATATTGGACGATCGTCCAATATTGTAGAATTAGTAATGTTGTATGTTTCACGGGTGTTGCAGATGATTTGAGATGTCAGCAGTAGAGTTACAGTGCTGTAAAACGAAAACACGCGGCAAGTCGAGTGACTGCCGCGTGCGGTAGTGCGATCGGGGATGATCGCGGGGTAATCTTCACGTGGAGTGAAGAGTGGACCGTTGCCGGTCGGAGCCGCCCCGACGTGGGGTCAGCTCCGACCGGTCGACGGTCGTTCTCTCGGGTCGGTGGTACAAACTTGGGAGTAGCGACCGCGAGGACCGGAGCCACCCCCGAGTGGGGGATGGTGGTAGCGGGGTGGCTCCGGCGGTGTCTCGCGGTGGGTCGCTCCATGCCGTTCTCAATAAGGATACCGGTCCCTCTGTCCCGCAGGGGGAAGATGCGAGACAGACTTCAGTATCCCCTCAGACACTACCTTCCTCTATCCCTCTCGTCATAGGGAATCCGGGTTGGACAGTGCCTGAACAAGTGCAACTAGAAGCAAGACTGTCACAGTCCGGCGTCGTCGATGCCCCAGTGGGCAAGGCGCCGCGCGGCAGCGGTCAGGTCGTGCCGTCGCCGTAGTTGTTGCCGCCGATGCACCTGTGGTTCGCGAGGGTCGTCACCGGACAAACCGTCCGGTCGGCGAACACCTCGCAGTCGTTGTTGCTCGTCGTGGTGTAGTTGCCCTGGACCGCCATGGCGATCGTCGCGTCGTCGGTGCTATAGTCGTTCGCGGGAGCGACGACCATCACCGTTCGGTTGTCGTACGCGATCACGTCGCCGGCCGACATCGCGGCGGTCGCGGCGGGGGGAGCAATGCACAAGGCGGAGGCCGCGATGGCGAGCCTCGCGGAGGTCGTCGTCGCGGGTACGGAGTTGGTGGTCGAGGGGGACGCCGCCACGGCCATCAACGCGATCAGAATGCACACGAGGGCCGTCAGGCCCCGGGGAGGCGGGTGAAGATTCACCTGACTCTCCTTTCTCAGGTTGTGGTTGTACAACCACAAGCCGTTTCCGCCGATGTTGGCGGTCTGGCTCGTGGACATGTGGACACAATAACAGAAAATATCCTTTTGTCAATAACTTTTGTGATAAATAGTTAATTTTTGGCTCTAGAATTGAATAAAAACAACATTTTTTGGCGATTTTTCTCCAAAATGTTGACTCTGGAATTGGATAGAGTCAGCCGGTAAGCCAGTAAGCTCATCAGCTTCTCAGCTTTTAAGTTGAGAAGCTATAAATGTCATTTTGACTCCTGAAGTCGGTGGAGAAATCTGACACAAAGTGTCACTCCCTCGGCAAGCTCGGGACAGACTCTGAGCTTATCAAATGGTCTCCGTGCAGTGGGATCCTTCACTGTCGTTCAGGATGACAAAAGTGTTATCTAGCAGTTCTCAATCCGCCATCCGCCAACTGGCGGAGGCGGACTCGAACAATACGTAACTATGCAGGCAAAGCCTGGGCTACAGCACAAGTGTCTTTTTGTAGATCAAACCTTAGTCTGGATTTCAAGCTAAAGTTTGAACTACAAAAAGATACTGCCCTGGTTTCAGCATGATGCTCAACACCCTAAAGGGTGATCTACAAAAAAACGCAGCTCAAGCTTTAGCTTGCACTGGCAGTATTAAATCTTTACAATCTAGATATGGACAAGATAGAAGCGAAAAAACGGATTGAAAAGCTGCGCAAATATATCGATGAGACGAGGTATCGTTATCATGTTCTTGATGACCCCAGCGTGACTGATGCCGACTATGATTCGCTGATGCGTGAGCTGGTCAAGCTGGAGTCGGAGTATCCCGAATTTGACGACCCCAATTCGCCATCGCGAAAGGTCGGCGGCAAACCACTCGACAAATTTAGCAAGGTGTCACACACCGTACCGATGATCTCGCTAAATGATGCCTTCGATGAGGCGGAGATGCGGGAATGGTATGAAAAAATCTTACGATTGGCAGCGAGCGAGGTCAGAAAGTCCGGTTTTTATTGTGAGATCAAGATGGACGGACTGGCTGTGGCACTAGTTTATGAAAAAGGAATACTAAAATATGGTGCGACACGAGGAGATGGTAAGGTTGGTGAGGATGTGACGAAAAACTTGAAGACGATTCGAAGCATCCCGCTAAAACTTCGAGAGAAATCAAAGCACTATGATTATGCTATGAGGCATAAAATTGAAATTCGCGGTGAGGTATTTCTTCCAAGTAAAAGTTTCGAGTCACTGAATATTGATCGAAAGAAAAGCGGAGAGGCGCTCTTTGCCAATCCGCGCAATGCGGCGGCTGGTAGTATCCGCCAGCTCGATCCGAAGATAGCCGCTAGTCGCAATCTCGATTTCATGGGCTATGACCTGATCGGCTTGGAGGTAAAAACTCATGAGGAAAAACACGCCATCATTAAAGATTTGGGTTTGCCGACAAATAAGCTCAATCATTTTTGTCACGATTTAGATTCGATTTTCAAATTACGCGAAAAGTGGGGCAAATTGCGGGCGAAGCTGCCTTATCAGATCGATGGTATGGTGGTCAATTTAAACAACGAGAAATTGTTTGCTAAGCTCGGCACTGTCGGTAAGTCACCACGTGGTGCTATTGCCTTCAAGTGGCCAGCTGAGGAGGTGACGACGACTGTTCTTGACATCGTCGTTCAGGTCGGCCGGACGGGGACACTAACGCCTGTGGCCCACCTAAAACCGGTCGAGGTTGCCGGATCGACAGTCTCGCGAGCAACGCTGCACAATGCTGACGAGATCGATAAGAAGGACGTTCGGATCGGCGATACCGTCGTCATTCGCAAGGCCGGCGACATCATCCCCGAGGTCGTTCGCGCGATCAAAGAATTGCGCGCTGGTCACGAGAAAAAATTTCGGATGCCAATCACCTGTCCGGTGTGCGGTGGTAAGGTCGAGAGGCGAGCCGGCGAAGTGGCTTATCGCTGTGCCAACAAGAAATGTTTCACGGTGCGTCGTCGTGAGCTCGAGCATTTCGTCAGTAAGGCCGCCTTCGAGATCGACGGCTTGGGGCCAAAGATCATCGAGCAACTCTTAAACGAGGGCATCATCCGTGATGCGGCTGACTTTTTCCGGATTAAGACCGGTGACCTGGAGTCGCTAGAGCGTTTCGCTGAGAAATCAGCGGCTAACATTGTCGAGAGTATCGAGTCGCACAAGCAGATCTCCCTGGATCGTTTTATCTATGCCCTAGGTATACCGCTGGTCGGGACTGAGACAGCTGTCGATATCGCCAAAAAGTTTCATTCGCTGGACAAATTACTGACTGGCAAAGTTGAGGATTTCAATTCTGTCTACGGCATTGGTAGCAAGGTTGCAGCGGCGATCGTCGAATATTTTGGCCATGCCGATAATCGTAAATTGATCTCCGAGCTTCGGGCTGAGGGGGTAAAGGTGACTGATTATCATACGCCGATCCAGTCAGACAAGCTAGACGGCAAGACGTTTGTGGTGACTGGCAGTCTGGAGACGATGACGCGCGATGACGCACACAAGAAGATCGTCGAGTATGGTGGCAAGACTAGCTCTGGTGTGACCAGTAAGACTGATTTTTTGGTCGTCGGTGAAGATCCCGGGTCAAAGTTAGACAAAGCGAGGAAATTTGGCACCAAGATTTTGGACGAGAAAGAATTTTTAGAGATGGTAAAATAACCATACATATGGACCATCAACAAAATATATCTAGTCATTCTGAGTGAAGCGAAGAATCTAGCGTAGCGATATGTATGTTTATATAATTACAAATCACATTAATTCAGTTTTATATATTGGAGTAACTAATAATCTTGGACGAAGAATTTATGAACATAAGACTGGTATAATTAATAATTCTTTTTCAAAAAGGTACCGGCTTTATAAATTAATTTGGTTTCAGGAATTTAATTCCCCATCTGAGGCAATTGCTGCAGAAAAGAAAATAAAGGGCTGGACGAGAGAGAAGAAAATAACATTAATCAAGAAAGAAAATCCTAACTTTACGGAAATAGCGATTTAAACGCTTCGCTAGATCCTTCACCACTTTGTGGTTCAGGATGACATTAAAAATGACTAAACAGACATTTCACAATCTTGAAAAGATGAAGCATCTCGGCAAGGCTGATCTTCACATCCACTCGATGCACTCTGATGGTCGACCGACTATTACAGAGATACTTGATTATGTCGAGAAAAAGACCAATCTCGATGTCATTGCCATCACCGACCACGATACGATGGACGGTGCATTTGAAGCGGCGGAGCTGATGAAAACGGGTAAATATCATTTCGACCTAATTCTCGGTGAGGAGGTTTCGAGCAAAGAAGGTCATATCCTGAGCCTGTTTTTAACCAAGCCGATCAAGCCGGGCATGAGTGCTCACGAGACTATTGCAGAGGTACATCGTCAGGGTGGGGTAGCGATCGCAGCGCATCCCTTCGAACACCTGCGTTATCGCCTGTCTAGCGGTCTGACGATGGATGGGGTCGGCCTCATCACCCTACTTCAGGAGAGATCGCACTGGAACGGTGTCGAGACTGTAAATGCGACGCCGACGCTTCATGATGAAAATATTCGGGCGGCCTTCATCAATAGGACGATGATGTTTAAGGCAGAGACGGGTTCCTCTGACGCCCACATCGTCGAGGTGATCGGCAAAGGTTACACTTTATTTGAAGGGGATACTGCCGCTGATTTTCGCCACGCGCTGGCTCATCACCAGACGCAAGCGATGAACGCAAAGTGGAATTTTCACGCTTTCGCTCGTTATGCCTTTTTCTTCATACCGGTCTGGATCCGACTGCTCTTTTTTACTCTTATTCATGGCAAGACTAGGAAAAAGGTGGATATCGTCAATGTGCCAGATGATTTCAGAGTTGAGGACAAGAACAAATATTAGGCCACCGAAACTATAAACCCCACCCCAGCCTCCCCTTGGTAAGGGGAGGAGCTAGTTGAACTTTGTGCTTGATAGTGCTACGATTTACTCGTTAAAAGTAATAATTTTTCTAGTTACAATGCCGAAATTAAGCAAAGAGGAAATTGCTCATATCGCTAAGCTCTCCAGGCTCAAACTAACCGACGAAGAGGTTGCTCGTTATAGTGACCAGTTGTCAGATGTTTTGGAATACGTTGGCCAGCTTGGTGAAGTCGAAACGGACAATGTCCCACCGCTAAACAATGTGACCGGTTTGTCCAACGTTTATGTCGAGGACAAGGTCGAGACTTCGGGAATTACTGCAGAGGATATCGCCAAAAACGCACCAGAGTTTAAGGACGGCACTTTTGTAGTACCAGGTGTTTTCGAATAGCCAAAAACACAGTTACCAGCTTTCAATTGCCAGTTAATTTTCAATTATCAATGGATTTACACGCATTAACAATTAAATCAGCCGCAGGGAAATTAAACAGTGGTGAAATCACCTCGGTCGAGCTGACCAAGAGTATTTTAGATCGCATCAAGAAAGTCGATCCTAGGGTCGGCGCTTACATCACTGTTTGCGAGAAGGAAGCACTGGAGATGGCCGAGGCATCGGACAAGCGACGCAAATCAGGTAAGACCTTATCCGAAATTGACGGGATACCTATCGCTGTCAAGGATCTCTATCTGACAAAGGGCATCCTGACGACGGCAGCCTCGAAGATTCTGGAAGATTTTATCCCGCCGTACGAATCGACGGTGACCCAGAAACTCTGGGAAGCTGGTGCGGTCCTGATCGGCAAGACAAATCTCGATCAGTTTGCAATGGGTTCGAGCACCGAGACTTCAGCTTACAAAACGGCGACGGAATTTGACTCGACGACGAGAAACCCCTGGGACCTCGAGCGAATCCCTGGCGGATCCAGCGGCGGCTCGGCAGCGGCAGTGGCAGCTGGCCTGTGTATCGCGGCGATCGGTACCGATACTGGTGGCTCGATCCGCCAGCCGGCTCATCTTTGCTCTATCACTGGGCTGAAACCGACCTATGGCCGAGTCTCCAGGTACGGCATCATGGCGATGGCCTCATCACTTGATCAGGCCGGGCCAATGACAAAGACGGTTGAGGATGCGGCGATTCTGCTCAAATATATGTCCGGTCATGATAAGCACGATTCGACAAGCTCGGAGAAAGAGGTACCGAAGTATAATAATGGACTAAAGACTAAGGTAGAAGGACTAAAGTTGGGCGTGCCGAAAGAATTCCTTGGTGCTGGACTTGATCCGGAGGTCAAGAAGATAGTCGAAGATGCTATCAAGGAGTACAAGAAAATGGGCGCAGAGATTGTCGATGTTTCTCTGCCGATGGCTAAGTATGCTTTAGCGGTTTATTATATCCTGATGCCGGTCGAGGTCAGCTCAAACCTGGCTAGGTATGACGGAATAAGATTTGGCCATTCGGCCATCAAAACAGGAATGGATGGCGAATTTCCGAATAGCGAATCGCGGATGTCGCTCGAGGATGTCTACTCGATCTCTCGAGCAGAGGGATTTGGAGCTGAGGCCAAGCGACGCATCATGCTCGGATCTTATGTCTCATCTGCTGGGTATGCCGATGCTTACTATAAGCAGGCCCTTAAGGTTAGAGCATTGATTAAGGAGGAATTTGACAAAGTATTTGAAGGAGTTGATTTATTGATAGCACCAGTCGCTCCATCGCCGGCATTTAAGTTCGGAGAAAAAACTGATGACCCACTGGCGATGTATCTAAGTGATGTCTTGACTGTGCCAGTTAATCCAGCTGGTTTACCGGCGATGAGTTTACCGGCAGGATTTACCAAGGACAATTTACCGGTAGGTCTGCAGTTGATCGGGCCGATGTGGGGGGAACAGGCGATTCTGGATGCCGGGCATGCCTTCCAGCAAGTGACAGAACACCATAAGGCCAAGCCAAAGTTATAAATTACCATTTACCATTTATCAATTTCCAGTTAATTTTCAATTACCAATGATCAATCAAGAAATGAAAACTGATAATTAATTGATAACTGGAAACTGGTTACTGAAAAATACGACCGAAGGGAGAATGTGGGCAAGAGAGCACAAGTAAAACGTGAAAAGAGGCGAGCGGAGGAGAAAGAGCGCAAGCAAGTCTTGCGACAGCTTGAGCGTGCCAGCAGTCCCTGGGAAACATTTTGGAGACGTCTTGATTTCTGGATTTATATTATTTGCTTTGTATTAATAGTCGCTTTCCCATTTATCAGGCCGACAGCCTTTGGTCCGGGAAAGGCAGTCCTACATACATCGATGGGCGATATAGAGATGTCTTTTTACAGCGACACAGCGCCAAAAACGATAGAAAATTTCAAGAAATTAGCCGAAGGAGGATATTATAATGGTCTTCTTTGGCACAGAGTTATCAAAGATTTCATGATCCAGACAGGTGATCCAAACGGTGACGGCACGGGCGGCGAGAGTGCCAATGGCGGGACATTCGCAGACGAGATAAATGCTGATTCTCTTGGTTTAAACACAGAGATAGTTGGACAAACCGCAGCAGTTTACAATCAGTTGACGAGCGATGAAAAGACGGCCGATGCCAATATGACGGTCAAGGCGTATTACGAATCGAAGGGTTATAAGTACATTACCAGCGTAGCTTCACACAAGATGGAAGCTGGTTCAGTGGCGATGGCCAATCGCGGTCCTGATACCAATGGCAGTCAATTTTTCATCGTTTCTGATTCAGTGCAACCGCATCTCGATGGCCAACACACCGTTTTCGCCTATGTGTCGAAGGGTATGGAGGTCGTCAAAAAAATCTCTGAGGTAGCAACTGATTCGGAGACTGACAAGCCGCTAGATCCGGTTAAAGTAAATACTGTCGAAATCATTGACAATTAAGTAAACAGGTTGTCATCCCGGACTTGATCCAGGATCCAGGAAGTTGTGTTGCGATTGTACTGTCTGGATTCCTGCCTGCGCGGGAATGACACAAAGTGTAAAATGGCGAACAACAGAAAACAAAATTATCAGCCAGATCCGATCCAGTCGATTTTCATCGGAATTTTTAGAGCGATTTGGTGGCTAATCAAGCTGCCGTTTAAAGGATTTAAATCAAGTGGCCGAGTCGGATTGAGAGTAGGAGACAAAAATTATTTGGTCGAGAAACGACTCGAGATTGAAAAAACATTAAATTCTGGTAATGATATAGAATTAAAACATGCCTTGATCGAGGCAGATAAACTAGTTGATCATGCGCTGAAACTACAGAGATTTTTTGGTGAAACATTCGCCGATCGTCTGCGAAGTGCTGAGAAAACGATCGATCAGCGGACTTACCAAGCAGTTTGGCAAGGACATAAGGTTAGAAATCAAATTGTTCATGAGCAGGGAAATGATATTTCAGATGGCGAATTAAGAACAGCAGTGATGAATTTACTTGGTTATATTAAAGGTATTTGAGAGCGAATATGTCAGAATTTATAAATACAGAATCTGAAGCTCAAGTTGAGTCTCAAGTTCAGCCAAAAAGTATTTCTGAGGTTCTTTATGAGCTTGAAGGTTTTAATAATTTAAATAATTACATTGAAGCTGGCGAAAATAATAATTTAGGGACAATCAAACAGCTCGAAGAGCAGTATGGTCTAGATAGCGAGCTGTTAGAGCAGAAAAAGCTTTTGGAGAATTTGTCGGTTGACTTGAAGAAGGTTATGAATGCTGTTGGACTGGAATCAGGAGAAGCAACGTTTTACTTTCAAAACAAGAGCCAATTTAAACCGGGTGAGGATATCAATCAGGAAACCGCAGAGCGTTTAAGCGCCTATTTAGAAAAAGTAAGAAGGGTTTTTAAAATATTGACAGGTGCTGAAGATACTGATCTGAAATTACTAAACCAGTATCAAATGTCTGATCTCGGTGTGCATCGGCTTAATTAATTATAAATAAAATCATGACTGAAAATTTTAAAACAACAATCGGTTTAGAAATTCATGTCCAGCTGGCGACGAAGAGTAAGATGTTTTGTCGTTGTGATAATAATGCTGACAATGCCAAGCCAAACACCTTGGTTTGTCCGGTCTGTCTCGGTTTGCCTGGCGCTTTGCCGGTGGCCAACAAGACAGCGATCGAGTGGACTTTCAAGACTGGATTAGCCTTGAACTGCAAGATCCCAGAGATCGCCAAATTTGACCGTAAGCATTACTTCTACCCTGACCTACCAAAAGGCTACCAGATCTCTCAGTATGACGAGCCGTTTTGCAAAAATGGACATCTCGAAATAGATGGCGAAAAAATAAGAATAAATAGAATCCACCTCGAGGAAGATGCTGGGAAATTACTTCACAAAAACGGCAAAAGCCTCGTCGACTTAAATCGGGCAGGGACACCACTGATGGAGATTGTGACCGAGCCGGATATTACAACGCCAGTGATGGCTGGCGACTTCTTGCGTAAATTACAAAAAATTGTCCGTGATGTCGTCGAAGTCTCAGAGGCGAGCATGGAGAAAGGTCATCTGCGTTGTGATGCCAATGTTTCGGTAACAAGGAACGGGGAACAAGGAACGGGGAACAAGGAACGGATGTCGCAGATCATCGAGATCAAAAATCTAAACTCTTTTCGCTTCGTCGAGAAGGCACTCATAAAAGCGGTCGAGAAATTACAAAGTGAATATGAAAAGTGGCCCGCAAAGATGACCAAGGAGACTTGGGGTTACAACTCTGACACAGACTCGATCTTCTTGCAGCGAGCCAAAGAGGAGGCGGCTGATTATCGTTACTTCCCAGAGCCAGATCTGCCACTGGTAAAGTCAGCAGAATTTGATCTGGAAAATTTAAGGAATTCAGCAAAAGAAACCCACGAAGAAGTGAAATTACGATTGGAAAAAATTGGTATTTCGCCACAGTTTGCAAATATTTTGGCCTCTGATAAAACGAAACAATCATTATTCAATCATTGTCATAACCTCGCTGGCGACGAATATGCGGGTGAAATCGCCAAGGCCATCGTTCAAAACACTTTTTTGGGTCTGAAAGATTACCCTGACGAATTAATTACAGTTATCTTCAAAAACATTGGTAAATATCCGAGGAATGTTTTGCTGAAAATCGTTGGTCAAATGCTTGAAGGTTCAACCTTTGATGAAGCAAAGAAAACGGTTGAAGCAGAAGGGGGTGACAGTGTTGAAGCCATTATTGATAAGATAATCAGCGATAACCCAGCAGAGGTTGAGCGATACAGGAACGGTGATGCGAAATTGTTAGGATTTTTTGTCGGTCAGACCATGCGGGAAACCAAGGGTTCAGCTGATCCTCAGGTAATAAATAGAATATTAAAGGAGCGTTTATGAGAACAGTAAAAAAATTACGAGTAGAGTTTCTAAAGACGATGATCCAGCTGGCTACCGCTGGTTTTGGTCTGGCTGCTGCTTTGGCTTGGAATTCAGCCATTCAGGCAGTGATTCAGAGACTGATCCCAGAGAAACAGGCTGGTCTCTGGTCCCAGCTCTTTTATGCGGTTGTTATTACTGCAGTGGCTGTCGTTGTAACATACTCTCTTGGCAAAATGCTCCAGGACGAGCAGGAAGAAGCAGAAAAAACTAAATAATTTTGCTACACTAATATTTAGCAAGGTTGGCTTGCCAGCTTGATATTTAATTAGTCATAAAGGGAGGAGCTATGACAACAGAAGCCTGGGTTCAGATATTAATTGCAGTTTCGATTGTAGCAGTGATTGTGCTGATCGCAGCACTTTATCGGCTTTTCGATGTTCTTGGTGATGTCAAGGAGACAACGGCGATTGCAGAGAAGAGGGCGAAGGAACTTGATGCAAAAATTGATCAGGTAGAGGAAAAGGTCAGTTCTTATTCAAACGCACTCAAACGTTTTGTCGCTTCTCTTGATGTAATAAAAATCATTGCTGATAAATTTAATAAAAAGAAGAAAGAGAGCAAAGATGAGTAAAAATAAAGGTAAATTTGCTCTAGGAGCGTTGCTCGGAGCATTGGCCGGAGCAGCGGCTGGCATCTTGTTAGCACCGAAGAGCGGCAAAGAAACTCGCAAAGACCTGGCCAAGAAGGCCAAGGAACTCAGTAAAAAGGGCAAGGATTTTGTTGCGAAAGAAGCTGAAGCTGTCAAGGACAAGATTAAATAAATTTAAGTTTAGTATAGCCACAGAACTTACGCACCATAGAGCAAACTTTAGTTTGTCGGAGATGAACTTAACGATATAACTGCAAATTATCCTGACACACTAATCCGCCAGCTGGCGGAGTGGTCTACAAGGCTTTTGTATAAGTCATATAATAACAAAATAAAATAATAATCCTGTTGCTGTAGCTATAAATAATAAATGCAGGGCAGGGCAAAAAAGAGGTAGTATGGCCAAAATCGAGTTTGATGACCCTTCTTATTATGAAGCAGACAAGAAAAAAATACCAAACCGTTTGGGAAAGTTTTTTTTGACGGTTCTACTAATCACTCTAATTTTTGTCAGTGGGGCTGTCGGAGGCGTGGGGGGTGTCATCTTACTTTCACAAGACAACAGTTCTTTAGCTAAGAAACTTGGTCTTTCTGACGTGGCCATCCCAACTGTTTCGACTCAGAAAATTACCGTCCAGGAATCAAGTGCTATCATCGATGCGACAAAAAAGGTTGAGGACTCTGTTGTCTCGATCACACTAAAATCAACGGCTCAAAATATCTTTGGTCAGACTTATCAGACCTCAGCGGCCGGTACAGGCTTCATCATTACTAGTGATGGCTTGATTTTGACTAACAAGCATGTTGCTAGTGATTTGAACGCTGCTTATACTGTCGTTACATATGATGGTACTGCCTATGATGCCAAGGTGCAGTCGCAAGATCCCGTGTACGATTTAGCGGTGCTCAAGATTGATGCTCGCA
>Ga0172370_10006336_pt1 | contig 14885 bp, 17 predicted proteins | sample LakKiv5m_FD_114538 | JGI IMG/M metagenome (GOLD analysis project Ga0172370, IMG submission 114538) | Freshwater microbial communities from Kabuno Bay, South-Kivu, Congo - kab_022012_11.5m | ecosystem: Environmental > Aquatic > Freshwater > Lake | place: Democratic Republic of the Congo...
AATCGCCGCTGGCTGGCCGCCTGCCCACCGGCAGTCCTCCTGCTGCCACCCTGGCGGCACAGGACGCCGTCCCGCCGGCGCCGACACTTGCTGCGGCGGCCCCGGCCGCGATCGAGGCTGACATGAGCGAATATCTGCTGGCGCATCAGGCACAGGCGCCGACGCTGTCTCTCGACCAGAGCACCAAGCAGATCCGCACGGTGGCGATGCGGGTCGTGCAGCCATGAAACTCCTGCTGCTGGGCCTGGCTCTGATCTGGAGTGCCGTCGTGGCCGCCGAGCCGCCGGCAGGCCAGAACGAAGGTCTCCAGTGGCTGCAACGCGTTACTGCCGCCGTGCAGAAGCTCAACTACAGCGGCACCTTTGTTTACCGCAACGGTGCCCACAGCGAGACTTCGCGCATCGTGCATCTGGCCGGCGACGGTCGGCAGAGCGAAAAGCTCGAAGTTCTCGACGGCAGTCCACGCGAGGTGATCCGCAGCAACGGCGAGGTGCGCTGCTACCTGCCCGAGAAGCACCTGGTGATCGTCGAGCAGCGCAGCGTGCATCGCAGTTTTCCGGCGCTGCTGCCGATGAGTCTGGCCCGCCTTGCCGAGAATTACCAGGTAAAGCTCGAAGGCGGCGAGCGGGTAGCTGGTTTCGACAGCCGGATTGTGCGGCTTGAACCGCGCGACGCCTGGCGCTACGGCCATCGCTTCTGGATCGACACCGCCTCCGGGCTGCTGCTCAAGGCCGAGATCTTCGACGCCCAGGGACAGGCACTCGAATCCATGGCGTTCACTGAATTGCGCCTCGGCCTGCCGATGGACCGCGCAGCGGTGGAGCCGAGTTTTGCTGTCGGCGGCAAGGACTGGCAGGTGCGCAGCGCCCGCTTGCGCGACCTGCGCGACGACGCCCAGTGGCTGTTCCGTGCCGAGCTGCCCGGTTTCCATCGGCGCGCCTCGATGCGCCGCAGCACCGGCAAGCACGGCGAAGAGGTCGATACGCTGCACTGGGTATTTTCCGACGACCTGGTGGCCCTGTCGGTGTTCATCTCGCCGTTGCGTCAGCCGGCTTCGGCGGGTGATGGCGAGGTCGGGTCGATGGGCGCTTTGAGTGTCATGAAACGTGTCCTCGACGGCCACGAGGTCGTCGTCATGGGCGATGTGCCGCCCGAATCCGTCCGTCACTTCGCCACCGGTATCGCGGTGCGCAGCAAATGATCGAGACCGACGGCATCGTCGAGCGGATCGAAGGCGGCGACGCCTGGGTGCGTGCCGCGGCACCTGCCCCCGCCTGTGGATCCTGTGCGAGCCGCGGCCGTTGTGCGCTCCCGACCGAGGCTGCGGGGGCGACAGGCCGGCTGCTTCGGTTGCCGAATCCGATTCAGGCCCGCCCCGGTGATTCAGTTGTCATCACGGCGGCGGACGGCTCGGTCTGGCGTGCGGCGTGGCGGGCGTACGCGTTGCCACTGCTGCTTGGCCTGACCAGCGCCGGGCTGGCCAGCCGCTGGACCGGCAACGATGGATGGATGTTCGCCGGCCTATTGCTCGGCCTGGTGGCGGGTTTCGCTTGGCTGCGCTGGCCGCGCGCCGCGGAACCAATCTTCTCGATGCGCTTCAAACACACGCTGTCATTTCACGACAAAGGACCCTCAACATGCTGAAAACCTGGTGGCTGGCCTTGTGGCTGGCATTCCTACCGCTGACGACACAGGCGCAAAACCGCGAGCTCCCTGATTTCGCCGATCTGGCCGAGAAGCAGGGCGTGGCGGTCGTCAATATCAGTGCGACCCAGACGATGCGCGACCATCCGCGCATCGGCGGCCTACCGTTCGAGGACGACGATCCGGCGCTCGAATTCTTCCGCCGCTTCGCGCCGCGCCAGTTTCCCCAGCCGGGCAGCCCCAACCTGCCGCGCGAGTTCGAGAGCAAGTCGCTCGGCTCGGGCTTCTTTGTCAGCACCGACGGCTACATCCTGACCAATGCCCATGTCGTCGACGGCGCCGACGAGGTGGTCGTCAAACTGACCGACAAGCGCGAGTTCAAGGCCAAGGTGATCGGCGCCGACAAGCGCACCGATGTGGCGCTCATCAAGATCGACGCCAGCGGCCTGCCGAGCGTGCGGCTTGGCGATCCGGCCAGGCTGCGCGTCGGCGAGTGGGTCGTCGCCATCGGCGCACCGTTCGGTTTCGAGAACACCGTGACGGCCGGCATCGTCAGCGCCAAGGGGCGCTCGCTGCCGCAGGAGAATTTCGTCCCCTTCATCCAGACCGACGTGGCCATCAATCCGGGCAATTCGGGCGGGCCGCTGTTCAACATGAAGGGCGAGGTGGTCGGCATCAATTCGCAGATCTACAGCCGCTCCGGCGGTTATCAGGGCATCGCCTTCGCCATCCCCATCGACGTGGCCATGGAAGTGCAGGCCCAGTTGCGCGCCAGCGGCAAGGTCAGCCGGGGTCGCATGGGCGTGATGATCCAGGAAGTCACCAAGGAGCTGGCCGATTCCTTCGGGCTGGGCAAACCCCAGGGGGCGCTCGTCGCCTCGGTGGAGAAGGGTAGTCCGGCCGACAAGGCGGGACTAGAAGCCGGCGACGTCATCCTGCGCTACAACGACAAGGCTGTCGGCCAGTCCTCGGAACTGCCCCGCCTGGTGGGTAGTACCAAGCCGGGCAGCAAGGCCACGCTCCAGGTCTGGCGCAACGGTGCCAGCAAGGAACTTGTCGTCACCGTCGGCGAAATGCCCGACGAGCAGGGTGGCGGCCGCGCCGGGCGGCACGGCAAACCGGCGCAGGGGGCGCCCGGCAACCGGCTCGGGCTGGTCCTCAGCGAGCCGGGCGCGGACCAGAAGCGCCAGCTCGGCATCCGCCACGGCCTGATCGTCGATGAGGTCCGCAACGGTGCCCGCAACGAGCTGCGTCCGGGCGATGTGTTGCTGGCGCTGATCCAGAAGGGCGCGCAGACCGAGCTGCGCAGCGTCGAGCAGTTCAACGGCCTGATCGCCAGGATCGACAAGGACAGCCCGATCACCCTGCTGGTGCGGCGCGGCGACAATCAGACCTTCGTGACGATCCGCGGCGGCCAGAAATAGCCAAGCCCGTCCTGACCCTCTACGGCCGGCGCTATTGTCACCTGTGCGCCGACATGCTCGCCGCGCTGGAAGCCCTGCGCGGCGAGCTGGACTTCGAGATTGTCAGCGTCGATGTCGATGCCGACCCCGCGCTGGTCGCGCGCTACGACGAACTCGTGCCGGTACTGACCTGCGAAGGGCGGGAGTTGTGCCACTATTTTCTCGACGCGGCGAAAGTGCGTGAGGTTTGCGGCGAGTTTCGCTAAAATCAGCAACTTCGAGGACATCCAAGGCGCCGGCCGTTGCTCATGCTGGCGCCTTTTCTTCATTTTGGATCACATCCGCAACTTCTCTATCATCGCCCATATCGATCACGGCAAATCCACGCTCGCGGACCGGCTCATCCAGCGCTGCGGAGGGCTGTCGGAGCGCGAGATGGCCGAGCAGGTGCTCGACTCGATGGATATCGAGCGCGAGCGCGGCATCACCATCAAGGCGCAGACTGCCGCGCTGTGGTACCAGGCGCGCGACGGACGGCGCTACAACCTCAACCTGATCGACACACCGGGCCACGTCGATTTCTCCTACGAAGTGTCGCGCAGCCTGTCGGCCTGCGAAGGGGCACTCCTGGTTGTCGATGTTTCGCAGGGTGTCGAGGCGCAGACGGTGGCCAACTGCTACACGGCGCTCGAGCTCGGTGTCGAGGTCGTGCCGGTGCTCAACAAGATGGATCTGCCGCAGGCCAATCCGGACGGCGCGCGCGCCGAGATCGAGGAAATGATCGGCATCGACGCCAGCGGGGCGATTCCCTGCTCGGCCAAGAGCGGCCTCGGCGTCGATGACGTGATCGAGGCGGTGATCGCGCGGGTGCCGCCGCCGAAGGGCGATTCGGCCGCGCCGCTGAAGGCGCTGATCATCGATTCGTGGTTCGACAATTATGTTGGTGTCGTGATGCTGGTGCGGGTGGTGGATGGCGCGCTCAAGGCCAAGGATCGCATCCGCCTGATGTCGACCGGCGCAGTGCATCTGTGCGAACAGGTGGGCGTGTTTACACCGAAATCGCAGACACGCGAGCGATTGTCGGCGGGCGAGGTGGGCTTCATCATCTCCGGCATCAAGGAGCTCAAGGCGGCCAAAGTCGGCGATACCGTGACGGCGGCGGAGCGACCCGCTGCCCAGCCTCTGCCGGGCTTCAAGGAGGTCAAGCCGCAGGTGTTCGCGGGTCTCTATCCGGTCGAGGCCAACCAGTACGATGCGCTGCGCGACGCGCTCGAAAAGCTCCGCCTCAACGACGCCTCGCTGCACTATGAGCCAGAGGTGTCGCAGGCGCTCGGCTTCGGCTTCCGCTGCGGCTTCCTCGGCCTGTTGCACATGGAGATCGTGCAGGAGCGGCTGGAACGCGAGTTCGACCAGGACCTGATTACCACCGCGCCGACCGTTGTCTATCAGGTGCTGTTGCGCGACGGCGCCGAGGTTCTCGTCGAGAATCCGTCCAAGTTGCCCGACGTGCAGAAGATCGAGGAAATCCGCGAGCCGGTCATCACCACCCAGATTTTTGTGCCGCAGGACTACGTTGGTGCTGTCATCACCTTGTGCGAAGGCAAGCGCGGCGCACAGGTCGATATGCGCTATCACGGCCGCCAGGTGCAACTGACCTACGAGATGCCGCTCGCCGAGGTGGTGTTCGATTTCTTCGATCGCCTCAAGTCGGTCTCGCGCGGCTATGCTTCGCTCGACTATGAATTCAAGGAGTATCGCGCCGCCGATGTCGTCAAGCTCGACATCCTGATCAACGGCGAGCGCGTCGACGCGCTGTCAGTGATCGTGCATCGCGCCAACGCCCAGTATCGCGGCCGCGAGTTGGCCGCCAAGATGCGCGGCCTGATTCCGCGCCAGATGTATGACGTGGCAATCCAGGCGGCAATTGGCGGCGCGATCATCGCGCGCGAGAATGTCAAGGCGATGCGCAAGGACGTGCTGGCCAAGTGCTACGGTGGTGACGTCACCCGCAAGAAAAAGCTGCTGGAGAAACAGAAGGCCGGCAAGAAGCGCATGAAACAGGTGGGTAGCGTCGAGATTCCCCAGGAAGCCTTCCTGGCGGTGCTGCGCGTCGATGACAAATAACGGGACTCGCCATGAATTTTGCCCTCATCCTTTTCGTCCTTCTGATGATCAGCGGCGCCCTCTGGGCGGCGGACCGCTTTTATTTCCGCCCGCGCCGCGCGCCCGACGCCCGCGAACCCCTCTGGGTCGAGTATGGCGCCAGCTTTTTTCCGGTGATCCTGATCGTCTTCGTGCTGCGCTCCTTCGTCGTCGAGCCGTTCAAGATTCCCTCCGGGTCGATGATGCCGACGCTGCTGGTGGGCGACTTCATCGTTGTCAACAAGTATTCCTATGGCATCCGTCTGCCGGTCATCAACAAGAAGATCATCGAGACCGGTTCGCCACAACGCGGTGACGTCGTGGTGTTCCGCTATCCGCCCGATCCTTCGCTCGACTACATCAAGCGCCTCGTCGGCCTGCCAGGCGATCGTGTTTCCTATCACGACAAACGCCTGACAGTTAACGGTGTGGCGGTCGCGGTGACGCGCGACGGCGACTACTTCGACGCCGAGCGGCGCTATTACACGCCGCGCTACCGGGAGATGCTCGATGCACGGGAGCACCTGCTGCTGATCGAGGACGATGCGCCGGCCTACGTGCCGCATGTCATGGCGTTCCCCGGTCGCGAGAATTGTCACTACAATGAAAGCGGCTTCGATTGCGTGGTGCCGCCCGGCCACTATTTCATGATGGGCGACAACCGCGACAATTCGCAGGACAGCCGGGTGTGGGGCTTCGTGCCCGATGCCAACCTGGTTGGCAAGGCTTTCTTCATCTGGTTCAATTTCAGCGACATGAAGCGGATTGGCGGTTTCCAATAGTGGCTGCCTGGAACAAGGGGACGGACATGCGAGGACGGCAACGGGGTGTGACGCTGGGTGGCCTGCTGGTGGCCGCGGTGGTGGTGGCGATCGTCGCCATGTTGGGCATCAAGATCGCGCCTGAGTATTACGAACACCGGCAGATCCTTAACGCGATCCACAAGGTCGCGGCGGAGAGCGATGCTGCCACCAGCGTGGCCCAGGTGCGCGCTGCCTTCGATCGTCAGGCCAATGTCGATTACATTTCCGCCATTACCGGGGCGGATCTCGACGTCAGCAAGGAGAGCGGCGCGATCGTCATCGAATTCGCCTATGAGCGTCGCGTACCGCTGTTCGGCAACGCCAGCCTGCTGCTCGATTTCACCGGTTCGTCCAGGAAGTAGAGTTGACTGCGCGGCTGGAACAGGCGCTCGGCTACCACTTCGGACGCAGCGCACTGCTGCGCCAGGCACTGACGCATCGCAGCCATTCCGCGCAGCATAACGAACGGCTCGAATTCCTCGGCGACAGCGTGCTCAACTGCGTCGTTGCCGGCCTGCTCTTTGAGCGTTTTGCCACCCTCAAGGAAGGCGAGCTGTCACGGCTGCGCGCCAACCTGGTGTGCCAGGATGCACTGGCCGACATTGCAGCCGGCCTCGGCCTCGGCGATCTGCTGAAGCTGGGCGAGGGCGAACTCAAAAGCGGCGGCTTTCGTCGGCCATCTATCCTCGCCGACGCGCTTGAAGCCATATTCGGCGCGATCTTCCTCGATGGTGGCTTTGCCGCCGCGCAGGCGACCATCGCACAGCTGTACGCGACGCGCATCGATGGCATCGATCCGCGCCGTAGTGGCAAGGACGCCAAGACCGCCCTGCAGGAATGGCTGCAGGGCCGCCATTTCGAGCTGCCGCTGTACACCCTCGAGGCGACGCATGGCGCCGCACATGCCCAGGAGTTCGTCGTGCAATGCGCGATACCGCCGCTCGGCGTGCAGGTGACCGGCAGCGGGACGAGCCGGCGCGCCGCCGAACAGGCTGCGGCGCAGGCCGTGCTCGACGCCCTGGATTCCCAGACGGCCAAGACATGACCGACGCCGTGCCGTTCCGCGCCGGTTATCTGGCCATCGTCGGTCGCCCCAACGTCGGCAAGTCCAGCCTCATGAACCGGCTGGTCGGGGCGAAGTTGAGCATTACTTCTGACAAGGCGCAGACGACCCGACACCGCATCCACGGCGTTCTGACCACGCCGACGCATCAATTCGTCTTCGTCGATACGCCCGGCTTCCAGACCCGCCACCGCAGCGCGCTCAACCAGCGTATGAATCGCAACGTGACGACCACGCTCGCCGCGGTCGATGTCGTCCTGCTGGTCATCGAGGCCGGCCGCTGGCACGCTGAGGACCAGGCGGTGCTCGCCCTGCTGCCGGCCGGCAAGCCGGTGGTGCTGGTGATCAACAAGGTGGATCGGCTGGCCGATCGCAATGCCTTGCTGCCGCTGCTGGCCTCGCTCGCCGAGCGGCATGCCTTCGCCGAACTGGTGCCGACGAGCGCCGTGCGCGGCGACAATCTCGATGAACTGCTCGCCGCGGCGGGGCGTCATCTGCCCGTCGCAGCGGCGATCTTTCCGCCTGACACCCTGACGGATCGTTCCGAGCGTTTCCTTGCCGCCGAACTGCTGCGTGAAAAGCTGTTCCGCAACCTCGGGGCGGAACTGCCTTATGACCTCGCCGTCGAGATTGAGCGCTTCGAGGAGGAGCCCGGACCGGGCGGCGGACTGCGGCGCATCCATGCCGCGGTGATCGTTAGCCGCGAGGTGCACAAGGCCATTGTCATCGGCAAGGATGGCGCGCGGCTCAAGCGCATCGCCAGCGACGCACGCCGCGAGATGGAACAACTGTTCGGCGGCAAGGTCTGGCTGGAGACCTGGGTCAAGGTGAAGAGCGGCTGGGCCGACGACGAGCGCGCCCTCGCCAGCCTTGGCTACTGATGAGCGGTGCGCGCCAGCGGATCGACGGGGTGGCGTCCTATCTGCTGCACGCTTATCCCTACAGCGAGACCAGCCTGATCATCGAGGTCTTCGCCCGCGACCACGGTCGTTTGGCGATGCTGGCGCGCGGGGCACGGCGGCCCCGCTCGGCGCTGCGCGGGGTGCTGCATGCCTTCCAGCCGCTCGAACTCGGCTGGTTCGGCGCCGGTGAAGTCAAGACGCTGGCGAAGGCCGAATGGCTCGGCGGCTTGCCGCTGCTGCGCGGCGATGGCCTGCTGCTCGGCTACTATCTCAACGAACTGCTGCTCAAGCTGCTGGCGCGCGAAGATCCCCATGCCGTGCTGTTCGACGCCTATGCGGCGGCGCTGGCCGCGCTGGCGGGCGGCGCGACCGAAGCGGCTGAGCTGCGCCGCTTCGAAAAGACGCTGCTGCGCGAATTGGGCTATGGGTTGCAGCTGTCGACCGATGCGCACGGTCGGCCGCTGGTCGCCGGTCGGCCGTATCGCTACCAGATCGAGCGCGGTGCGCTGCCGGCCACGGAGACGGAAAGCGGCCTATTGCTCGATGGCAAGACATTGCTCGACCTGGCGGACGATAATTACGCCGATGCGCGCACACTGGCGGAAAGCAAGCAGCTGATGCGTTACCTGTTGGGCCATTACCTGGCAGGCCAGCCCTTGCAGACACGCCGGGTGTTCATCGACCTGCAAGACCTTTGAGTGGAGTGCGAGATGGTGTATTTGGGAGTGAATATCGATCATGTGGCGACGTTGCGCCAGGCCCGCCGCGGCACCGAGCCGGACCCGCTGTGGGCGGCTGCCGAGGCCGCACTGGGCGGCGCCGACACGATCACCGTGCATCTGCGTGAGGACCGGCGTCATATCGTCGACCGTGATGTGGAGCTGTTGCGCCACAGCGTGCAGGTCAAGCTCAATCTCGAAATGGCGGCCACCGATGAGATGGTCGGCATCGCCTGCCGGCTGCGGCCGGAGATGGCCACCCTGGTGCCCGAGGGACGCCAGGAGATCACCACCGAGGGCGGGCTCGATGTCGCCGGCCAGGAAGCGCGCCTCAAGCAGGTCGTCGCGCGCATGAACGAGGCCGGCATCTTCGTCAGCCTGTTCATCGACGCCGAACCGCGCCAGATCGAGGCCGCTGCGCGCGTCGGGGCCCAGGCCTGCGAGATCCACACCGGCCCCTATGCGCATGCCTTCCAGTCGCACGGCCGCGATATTGCAACCCCGGCCGCGCAGGCGGAGCTGGCAAAAGTCGGCGCCGGCGGGACGGCGATTCGGCAGCTCGGCATGCGCTTCAATGCCGGCCATGCGCTCAACTACGTCAACGTCCAGCCGATTGCGGCGCTGCCTGACATTTGCGAACTGCATATCGGCCACGCGATCGTCAGCCGCGCCGTGTTCGTCGGCCTGCGCGCGGCGGTGGCCGAGATGAAGGCACTGATCCGCAGCGCATGATCCACGGCATTGGCACCGATCTGGTCGCCATCGAGCGCATGCGTGCGCTGTGGCGGCGCCATGGCGAGCGGGCGCTCGGCCGTCTGCTCGCGCCGACCGAATGCGCGGAAGCGCGCGCCGCGGCCGATCCCGGCCGTCTGCTCGCCAAGCGCTTCGCCGCCAAGGAAGCGCTCGGCAAGGCGCTCGGCACCGGGATTCGCGCCCCGGTGCTGCTCACCGCGATCGCCGTGACGCATGACGCGCTGGGCAAACCGCACTTCGCGTTCGCACCCGAACTTGAGTCCTGGCTGACGGCGCGCGGTCTGGTTTGCCATCTGTCGATCAGCGACGAGGTCGAACACGCACTGGCCTTCGTGGTGGTCGAGCAGACATGAATCCGGCTTACGGACCCCTGATGATCGACGTCGCCGGTACGGCGCTGACCGATGCCGAGCGCGACCGGCTGCGGCATCCGCTGGTCGGCGGGGTGATCCTGTTTGCCCGCAATTACGCCTCACCGGCGCAGCTGGCCGCCCTGTGCGCGGAAATCCATGCGCTGCGCACACCGCCGCTGCCGATCGCCATCGACCACGAAGGCGGCCGGGTGCAGCGTTGTCGTGATGGCTTTACCCGCCTGCCGGCGATGCGCCGGCTCGGCCAGTGGTGGGATACGGACGCGCCCGCTGCCGTCACGGCCGCGCGCGCGATCGGCTTCACGCTGGCCGTCGAGCTGCGCGCCTGCGGCGTCGATCTGTCCTTCACGCCGGTACTCGATCTCGATTATGGCGTCAGCGGGGTGATCGGCGACCGCGCCTTTCACCGCGATCCGCAGGCGGTCGTCGCGCTGGCCGGTGCGCTGATCGAGGGGCTGCACAGAGCCGGCATGGCCTGCTGCGGCAAGCATTTCCCCGGCCACGGTGGCGTCGCCGCCGACTCGCATCTGGCGATTCCCGTCGATGAACGCGACCTGACCGCGCTGGCAAACGACCTGCTGCCCTACCGGCGGCTCATCGGTGCGGGGCGACTCGACGCCGTGATGCCCGCGCATGTGATCTATCCACGCATCGACGCGCAGCCGGCAGGATTTTCGCCGGTCTGGATCAGCATGCTGCGCAACGAGCTGGGTCATCGCGGCGTGATCTTCAGCGATGACCTGTCGATGGCGGGTGCCGGCTATGCCGGCGACAGCGTGGCGCGCGCCCAGGCCGCCTGGACCGCCGGCTGCGACCTGCTGCCGGTCTGCAACCGGCCCGAGGCAGTGAGCGAACTGCTGGACCACTGGCAGGTTCTGCCCGATCCCGGGCGCAGCGCGCGCATCGCCCGCCTGCTGCCGCCGCGCCCGGCCACTCCCGACGATGCACCGACGCTCTATCTTGCCGGACGGGAAGCCTGCGTACACCTGGCCTGATCGTGGGTGACAGTTGTCGCCGCTGCGATGTTGAGCTGGGTCAACATCGCGCGCGCCTTGATCGCTGAGAATATTAGTTGTTTGTGAATTACGGAGGCATGCATGAACGCGGAAGAGAAGCAGTCGCTGGCCGAGCAGGTCTATGCCAAGGCCGCGGATTACGAACTCGCCTACGGCGCCTGCCCGCAGTGCGTGCTGGCGGCGATCCAGGAGACGGTCGGCGGCATCGACGACGCGACGATCAAGGCGGTGCATGGGCTGGCGGGCGGCGGCGGGCTGATGGGCGAGGGCGCCTGCGGTGCGCTGACCGGCGGGCTGGTGGCGCTTTCGGCGCGCTATGGCCGCGACCGCGACAAGCTCGACCGCGGCCGCTACATCAACAACTTCAAGAAATGTCGTGAGCTGGTCGAGCGCTTTCGTGCCGAGTTCGGCGGCGTGACCTGCGCCGAACTCCAGCAGCGCTTCACCGGCCGGACCTACGACATGTGGCGGGCCGAGGAATATCAGGCCTTCTCGGCCGCGCGCGGCAAACAGTGCGCCCACGCCACCGGCACCGTGACGCGCTGGGTGATCGAGATGACGACCTGAAGGGTGGCGCGTCGCCGCAGATATGAAAAAGGACAGCCGCGGCTGTCCTTTTTGCTGCCCTTCAGACGGTTGCTTACTTGACGCGGTTCTTGTATTCGCCCGTGCGCGTGTCGATTTCGATCTTGTCGCCGGTCGCGACGAAGATCGGCACCATGACTTCGAGGCCGGTGGGCTTGACGCGGGCGGGCTTCAGCACCTTGCCGGAGGTGTCGCCCTTGACGGCCGGCTCGGTGTATTCGACTTCGCGCACGACGGAGTTCGGCATCTCGACCGAGATCGCCTTGCCTTCGTAGAACACCACCTCGACCGGCATGCCGTCTTCGAGGTATGGGATCGCGTCGGCCATGTTCTCGGCCTCGACCTCGTACTGGTTGTACTCGGCGTCCATGAACACGTACATCGGGTCGGCGAAGTAGGAGTAGGTGCATTCCCGGCGATCGGGCACCACCTGTTCGAACTTGTCGTCGGCCTTGTAGACGGCCTCGGACGGCGCGCCGGAGAGCAGGTTCTTGAACTTGAACTTGACGACCGCAGCGTTGCGGCCGCCCTTGTTGTATTCGGCCTTCTGGACCACGAGCGGATCGTTGCCGACCATGATCACGTTGCCGGAGCGGAGTTCCTGTGCGGTTTTCATAGCAAATGCCTGGCGGGAAAAATAAAGCCGAGCATTATAACCGATCCCGGCAGAAACTCACCAGGTTGTGTGCCAGGTCGCCGAGGCCGGTGATGCGTTGCGCCCAGCCGGGCGCAGCCGCTGCCAGCGCGGGCAGGCGGGCCGCAAACGTGGACCACTGCGCCGGCCAGTCGAGCCAGCCGCCCCCGTTCCAGGCCCGGAAGAAGGCGCGCGCTGCCGCATCGTCCGTGTAAAGCTTCAGAAAGGCATCGAGCTTGGCCAGATGCGCATCCTCCGCCTGCGGGTAGGCCTGCCAGACAAAGGGCCGCTCGGCCCACTGGGCGCGCACGAAGGAATCCTCGCCGCGCACGAAATTGAGATGACAGCGGCCGAGCAGGGTGTCGTAATCCGTTTGGGTCAGGAAGGGCAGGGCATGCAGGGTCAAGGCGCCGCGGTTGACTGTCGTCCCCGTCAGGAAGGACTCGCCCAACCAGGCTCCGACCTGGCGCTGCGGCAGGCCGGCGCAGACCTGGCAGTGGATCGGCCGTTCGCCATCGCACCAGGCGGCGAGCAGCGCCGGCAGTTGCGGATTGTCGTAGCAGAACAGCGAGATTTCCAGCAAGCGGTCAAAAGTCGGCGCCGGCGGGGCGGCGTAAGCATGTTCCCTGAGCAGGCCGCCCGTGCCGGGCACAAAGCCGGGAAAGAAAAAGAACTTCTGCAAGCCCGCTTGCGGCGAGGGCAGGCCGTGGCAGCCGGCCACCCAATCCTCGGCCGAGAGATATTCGAGATTGAGCCAGACCGGCGGGTGCTGGCGGGTCTGCATCGCCGCGACATAGGTGGTCGGCAGGTTGCAGGCAAAGGCCTCGATGACGATATCGGCGGCTTCGATCCCGGCGAAATTGCCTGTCCAGGGGCGCACCTCGACAACCTGCTGGTTGGGCGCCAGCAGGGCGATCGGCGCCGGGTTGTCGATCCATAGCCGCACCAGCCAGCTGTATTCCGCTGCCAGCTGCCGCGCCAGCCGCCAGCACACACCTGCGTCGCCGAGGTTGTCGATGACGGCGCAAAAGATGTCGCAGGAAGTGTGGGCGATCGGCATGCTCACTTTCGTGCCAGCGCCTTGGCGATGACCGGTGGGATACGGGCCGGATCAGTGATGCGCAACTGTTTGTTCACGTTGAAGCGCCCAAAGACGACCGTGATCTGCGTCGGCGAGACGCCGAACGCCTCGGCGAGGAACCTGACCATGTGGTCGGTCGCCCGGCCGGCCACCGGCGCGGCGGTGACGCTGACGCGCAACTGCCTGCCCTGCGGCTTGCCGATGGCATCGCGTTTCGCGCCCGGCGTGCCAAGGATATTGAGCACCAGCGTATTGCCGTCCCAGGCGCAAAACGGGGATATCTCCTCGCTCTGCTCGGCCAGGCAGGCGGGATGGGCAGAGACGCTTCGATTGCGTGAGCGCTTGGCAGAACTATTCATTCATAAAAGCGCGCATTGAATGCGGGGGTGGCGCGGCAGAAGATATCGCAGGAAAATCGAAAATCAATACATGGCGCTATCCTACGCCGCCATGTCAGATATCCCCTTTGACAGCAAGACCTTCCTTGCCACGCTGACCGAGGCCCCTGGCGTCTATCGCATGCTCGATGCGGCAGGCGCCGTGCTCTACGTCGGCAAGGCGAAGAACCTCAAGCGACGGGTATCGTCCTACTTCCAGAAGACCGGCCACAGCCCGCGCATCGCGCTGATGCTGCAGCAGGTGGGAGCGATGGAGACGACGGCGACGCGTTCCGAGGCCGAGGCGCTGATCCTCGAAAATACGCTGATCAAGAAGCTCAAGCCGAAGTACAACATCCTGTTCCGCGACGACAAGTCCTACGCCTACATCGGCTTGTCGGGCGGGGATTTTCCGCGGCTCTTCTATCACCGTGGCGCAACGAGGCCCCCCCCGAAAGCGCCACTTCGTGGCGCTCTCCCCCCAGGGGGCAGAGATGCTATTGGGGCGGCCCGGCGAGCATCTCCCGAGAAGCAATCGCGCTACTTCGGGCCGTTTCCGAGTGGACTGGCGGTGCGCGAGTCGATCCAGCTGATCCAGAAGACCTTTCTGTTGCGCACCTGCGAGGAGGCGGTGTTCGCCCATCGCTCGCGGCCCTGCCTGCTGCATCAGATCCACCGCTGCAAGGCGCCCTGCGTCGGGCGCGTGTCGGCAGAGGAATACGCGGCGGACGTAAGGCTGGCCGAGTTGTTTCTCAAGGGGCGGCATGGCGAGGTGATCGAGAAGCTGACAGCACAGATGGAGGCCGCCGCTGCCGCGCTGAACTTCGAGCAGGCCGCCGCCTTGCGCGACCAGATTCGCGCCTTGCAGGCGGTGCTGCATCGACAGTATGTGAGTTCGACGAAGGATGCGGATGTCGATATCGTCGCCGCAGTGGCCGAACGCGGTGAGTTGTGCGTCAATTTGGCGATGGTGCGTGGCGGTCTACACCTCGGCGACCGCGCGCATTTCCCGCAGATGGAGGGCGCGGCGAGCGCGGCGGAGGGCTTGGCTGCCTTCCTCGCGCAGCATTATGCCGAACATGAAAAACCGCCGCGACTGATCCTCGATCCCTGGCCACTGGAGGAGTTGCCGGCCGACCTGCAGGGTGGACCGGCGAAGAACGAGATGGAGCGTGCCTGGCTGGAGATGGCGATCAAGAATGCGCAGCTCGCCCTGACGGCTCGGCAGCAGTCTCAAGCTCGTGCGGGTGGGCGTCTCGAAGCATTGCGGCAGGCGCTCGACCTGCCCGAGGCACCGCGCCGCATCGAGTGTTTCGACATCAGCCACACGATGGGCGAGGGCACGGTGGCGTCATGCGTGGTGTGCGTCGATGGCGCGATGAAGAAGGGCGA